>Ga0307377_10004217_pt1 | contig 15794 bp, 11 predicted proteins | sample TR3MG_FD_202535 | JGI IMG/M metagenome (GOLD analysis project Ga0307377, IMG submission 202535) | Soil microbial communities from Risofladan, Vaasa, Finland - TR-3 | ecosystem: Environmental > Terrestrial > Soil > Coastal area > Acid sulfate soil | place: Finland: Risofladan, Vaasa | collected... | reverse complement strand
TACGTTCTCCCCCTTGCCGTAAACCGGAAGCGGCTTTCCTTCGAGCATATTCAGGATCATGAGCGGAATCAGTTTTTCCGGAAACTGGTAGGGGCCATAGTTGTTTGAGCAGTTTGAAATGGTCACGGGAAGGCCATAGGTGTGATGGTAGGCTCTTACGAGATGATCGGAGGAAGCCTTCGACGCCGAGTAGGGACTGCGCGGATCGTAGGGAGTCTCCTCCCGAAAATATCCTTCCTGACCGAGCGAACCGAACACTTCATCCGTACTCACATGATGGAAGATGACACCGTCCGCGCCAGCCCACGCCGCGCGTGCGGCTTCGAGGAGAGAAAAGGTTCCGACGACGTTTGTCTGAATAAACTCCTTCGGTCCGAGAATCGAGCGGTCGACGTGACTTTCGGCAGCAAGGTGCACAATGGAATCCACATGTTCGCGTTTCATAAGTTTCGTCACCGATTCTGTGTCGCAGATATCGGTGCGTGACAACAGGTATCGGTTCGGTCCGTAACTCTGCTCGATGTCCGTCAGGCTCTTCGGATTTCCCGCATAGGTGAGCTTGTCGAGATTGATGATTCTGCCGGTGAAATCCGGCCTGGCAAAGAGGTATCGAATGAAGTTACTGCCGATAAATCCGGCTCCGCCGGTAACCAGCACACTCTGCAACGTTCGTTGATCTTTCATGTTGTCTCCCGTTCCTGTCGCATCTTGGCGAAAAAATCCTCGAGCCCGCGCTGCCAGGTCGGAATGCCCAGACCGAGTTCCCGCTGGATCTTTTCCGTCGAAAGCACGGAATAGCCCGGCCTTCGCGCCCTCGTTCGATACTCTTCGGAACTGATCGGCCGTATATCGCAGGCACACCCGAGCAGCTCTGCATCGGCGGCGCTGCGGTGTATTTCAACCGCAAAACCGTACCAGGTAGTTTCACCACTGTTGGTGAAGTGGTAGATACCGTAGGCGTTACATTCACGCCGTACAAACTCACAGAGCGCCGCAGCCAGATGGGCTGCATATGTCGGGGAACCCCTCTGATCATCCACCACGCGGATCGGTGAGCCTTCCTGCATGAGCTTCAGCATGGTGAACACGAAGTTCCTTCCGTGCGTTCCATACAGCCACGCCGTTCGCACAATAATATGCCGCGAGAGCGCTTCCTGTACAAGCCGTTCTCCTGCGACTTTGGTGCGGCCGTATGCGGAAAGCGGATTCGGTGTTGCGAGTTCGACGTACGGGTGGGAGGCCGTCCCATCAAAGACGTAGTCAGTTGAAATGTGAATGAGAGACGCACCAGAATCCCTGCACCAGGCGGCAAGATTCGCCGGTCCCTGTGCATTAACCCGATACGCCGTCTCTTCATCGCTTTCGGCCTGATCCACAGCAGTGTACGCCGCGCAGTTGATGACCCATCGGGGGAAATGTCCCGGCCGGAACGCAGCGTCCGCGAATGAAACAACTGCGCGTATCTGTGTGATGTCGCACTCCACATCGGAGTCGACATGCTGCAGTCCCAGTTCATCCAGCCTGCGCACCACCTCCTGGCCAAGCATTCCACGCGCGCCGACTACCCAGATCATTGACTGCCCGCCGAATCCAGCTCAGATATGTCCAGAAGACGGGGAAGCGCGCTATCCTTATCGGAGACAACAACTTCGGATAGTGGCCATCGTATTCCAAGAGTCGGATCATCCCAGCGTATTCCCGCTTCACTCTCCCTGCAGTATTCTGCCGTGCATGCATAGAAGAAATCAGCGGATTCGGAAAGCGTAAGAAATCCGTGAGCGAAGCCCGGCGGAATGTAAACTGAAAGGTAGCTTTCACTGTCAAGTTCCACGGCCGCCCAGTTTCCGAAGGTCGCCGAACCAGGCCGGATGTCCACCGCAACATCCCAGACCCTGCCGGCGAGAACCCTCACCAACTTTCCCTGCTCATGCGGCGGACTCTGGTAGTGTAATCCACGCAGCACACCGCGAGACGACCTCGATAGATTCTCCTGCAGGAACGGTTGTGATATTCCCGCTGCAGTAAAATCACTCCACTTGTACAGCTCAGAAAAAAAACCTCTCTCGTCGTGAAAGAGTCGCGGCCGGATGATGAGCATACCCTCAAGCGCCGCCTTCGTTATCTCAAACGGCATTCTGCTACCTCCGCGTGTCGTCGACGAGCCGCAGGAGATACTCGCCGTAACCTGATTTGAGAAGCGGCTCGGCAAGCTTTCGCAGCTGAGACTCATCAATGAACCCCATCTTGAATGCGATCTCTTCGATGCAGGATACTTTCAGACCCTGCCTGTCTTCGATCGTTTTGATGAATACCGTTGCATCGACAAGCGATGCATGGGTGCCGGTATCGAGCCACGCGAAACCGCGGCCCATGAGGCGGCACCGGAGCTTTCCCCTCTCCAGGTACACCCGGTTCACATCGGTAATCTCGAGCTCCCCTCGGGCAGAGGGCTTGAGGTTCCTGGCTATTGAAACAACGTCGTTGTCGTAGAAGTAGAGTCCAACGACCGCATAGTGCGAGCGAGGCACCTCGGGCTTTTCTTCAATAGACAACACGTGCATGTCCCGGTCGAACTCGATCACTCCGTATCGTTCGGGATCATTCACGTAGTATCCGAACACGGTGGCCCCGTCACCACCGAGCGCCGCATCCTGCAGCATGTCCGGCAATCCATGTCCATAGAAGATATTGTCACCGAGCACCAGGGCAACATCATCGTCGCCAATGAAATCCGATCCCACGAGGAACGCATCGGCAAGGCCGCGTGGTGCAGCCTGTTCGGCGTAGGACAGCGTCAGCCCCAGCGATTCCCCCGTTCCGAGCAGATCTCTGAAGCGGGGAAGATCCCTTGGAGTGGAGATGATGAGAATGTCACGGATACGGCTCAACATGAGCACCGACAGCGGATACTCGACCATCGGCTTGTCGTAGACCGGAAGCAGCTGTTTGCAGACGACCTGTGTTGCCGGGTATAGACGCGTGCCGGATCCACCGGCGAGGACGATCCCCTTCATGAAACACCTCTTTGCACGGAGCAGCACGAGATGTCGGCAAACATGTGCGTGTAGCTATGAGTATAAATCGCCGGTCGCCCCGTGTGAAGCCCAGTCCCGTTGCGGAGGTGACTTACGGAAACAGTCGTGCGCAATTTCACGACTGTAATTCGTCTGCGACGGCGCTGTCGCTGCCGTATTCGTCGACTCTGCCGCAAATGCATACGCCACACCTAAATATCTACTTTCGGTGAATTCGGAAACAACATGGCACAGTACTTGCTTACATGTAAATAGAGTGATTAGTAAAAAAAGTCCATATCGCACCCATTTGCTACGGTTCGGCCATAGCGCCAACCCAAATTGTTACTCGAATAAAAAGGAGACGATATGTACACAACATTTCGTGCATCAGCATCCAGACTTCGTCGCGCTACAACCCGCATACTGTCAGTGACTCTGGCACTTGCCGCCATTCTCTCCTGTAGTTCTCCCCTCGCTCCGGCAACTGCAACAGCAAAGAAGGGGGGGACTCTTCTCCTGACTATCGCAGGGACTACGTCACGGACGCTTCTCCCTGCAATTGACATGACCATTGCCAGCTACAGCATCAGCGGCACCGGTCCTGCCGGACACACATTCTCACAGTCCACCACACAGACCAGCAGCGATGTGACCAATCTCGTCGTCGGGACATGGAACATCACCGTAGCGGCACTGAACGCGGCAGGACAGAATATCGGGATGGGCTCAAGCTCAATCACGCTCAGCTCAACCGATCCAGTGAGCCTATCGGTCACCGTGACACCAATCCAGGGAAATGGAACCCTTTCGCTCACCACCACCTGGCCCGCCGCAAGCGTGATGGTTCCCTCCATCACGGCATCGCTGCTTCCGCCGGCCGGATCTGCAATCCCATTGAGCTACACTCTTACATCAGGAAGCGCTACGGCTACAGACGCCGCGATTCCATCCGGCTACTACACGCTGTCTCAGGAGCTGCTGGACAATGGTTTGCCGGTCATGGGCGCGGTTGAAGTTGTACGCATAGTTGCTGGCCAAACGACCGGCGGAACTTTCGACTTCTCGAATCTGAACCCGGCTGATCCGACAGTTGGCGTAAACATCGTCCCGGCCATGAGTGATCCACTTACCACGACCATTTCGGGGGTTGCAGCCAATCTGACTGCAGGTGGTTCGATGACCGTCACGGCTGGGGTGACCGGATACACCGGAAACGTCACCTACGTGTGGTACATCAATGGTGTCGCCAAGGCAAGCGGTACCTCTGCGAGTCCTTCGTGGACATTCGGGTCGGCGCTCGCCGCAGGCAACTATCGCATCGATGTGACCGCATTCAGCGCCGACGGGCTTCGGGCAGGTTCAGCAACATCAACGTTCGTGGTGAACAGCCTTACTGCCGTCACTTCTACCGGTACAGTTGAGTTTCCGGTCGGTGTGTGGCTGCAGGATCCTATTCGTACCCGAAACGGCGTCATTAATGCAGTCAACTACAAGAACATCGGCGTAAACATGTTCATCGGTCTGTGGGGCTGGCCGGATGAAAGCGTAAAGTATCCCGGCTACGACCTGCAGGCCGCTCAGGCGCTGCAGGCGAACGGCATCAAGGTCATCGCCGGTAGTGATCAGACCGCTGTCACCTGGAACAATGCGAACCCTCAGTATGCCTCCACTTTCATCGGTTACCTTCTGGGTGACGAACCGGATATGAACAAGCTCTCCGGTGTCGCCGCTACCGCTGCCGCCTCCATGCCCGATGCCTGGAAGACCGCCGGGGATGCGTTCAGAGCCGCAGATCCAACCCGTGCCTTCTACGCGAACTTCGGCAAAGGCTTCGCTCTTGATCCCTGGGGCGGCTACAGCGTGAATCCCGGTCCCACCCAGGCGGACGACTTCGCCAAGTACATCGAACCGACTACCTTCATCTCCTCAGACTACTACGCGATCACCGATCCCTATGAGGCGCTCAATCAGCACGGTATCTGGGGCTATGGCAGGGCGGTCTCAAACACCATCAAGAATGCCGGCGGCCGGCCGGTGTACGGTTTCGTTGAAGCCTCCTCTCCCTGGACCCAGGGTAAAGTCGCAAACAACATCGCCGCCACCATGCCTGCCAACCTGATCATGCCCGCTGTCTGGGAAATGGTCGTCCACGGCGCCCAGGGCATTATCTACTTCTGCCACGACTTCTCAAACGGAGGGGCTGTCGAGGATGGTGCACTGGAGACCACCGCCATGCCTGCGGCAATGAGCGCAGCGAACTCTTCAGTCCAGGCGTATGCGGATGTGCTGCTCAGCCCCACGGTTTCCGGCACCACCGCGACTACCGACGGCGCCGTCGGGGTGACCACTCTGACCAAACAGTGGGGAGGAGCCACCTACGTATTCGCCATGGCCGATGGCAACTCAAGCAACATCTACGGGCAGGCGGTAAACGCAACTATCACCGTTCCCGGTGCCACCGCCACGACCGTGCAGGTGCTCTCGGATGGCCGCACGCTCCCTATGACCGGCGGGCAGATCACCGATCACTTCAACGCTTACGAGCTGCACATCTACAAACTGGAGTACCGATAGGGAAGACAGGGTGGCGGGGCGAATCGTCTCAATCATCATACCATCGTACAACTCGTCGAACACTCTTCCGCGAGTCCTTCGTTCGGTCCTGGAGCAGCAGGGTGATCACATTCGCGAGGTCATCGTGGTAGACTCCTCGGATGATGACTCGATATGGCAGATCGAGGAACAGTTCATTTCGCTCGGAGTACAGTTCATCAATTCCGGCTCTCGTGTCATTGCCGCGGTGCAGCGAAACATCGGAGCGGCGCAGGCCACGGGTTCGATTCTGCTCTTTCTGGACTCCGACGTGATTCCCCGGCCCGGTTATGTCGACGCGATAGTGCGTGCGCATGCAGCCGGATGCCGAGCCGGTTTTGGCGGGGTTGTAGTTCCAGGGTTTCAGCGCACAAACCTGCTGGCGCTCGCTCAGTACTACACGCAGCTCAGTGAATACATCCCCCGTGGTCCTCGTCGGCGCAAGTCGCTTATCCTGGGCTGCAACAACTTCTGTGAGCGGGAGCTTTTCTGGGAGTCGGGTGGCTATCCACCGATAAGGGCCTCCGAGGATGTCGTTTACGGTCACAATCTTGGCAGACATGCACCGATCTGGTTTGTGCCGGACGCTGCGGTTGCCCACATCTTTCGTGAGAGCCTGGTTGGGTTCTTGAGGTACCAGAAGTTTTTGGGACAATGGGCCGTCCGATACCGCAGACAGCAGACGGTCAACGGATTCTCGAACGAGACAATGCTCGGAGACAGATTAGGACGCATGCAAGCGCTCGCTCTGTCACCTGCATTCTTCTTCTCCAAGATCATGCGCATTGTCCCCCGAATTGCTTCAGCGGGCGCCAGCCATATTCTCCGATTTATACCGGTCCTGCCGCTTTTCATTGTCGGCATGTTGCTCTGGACAACGGGATTCGTGCAGGAGGCGGGGCGATTCAACGAGCCGAAACGCGGCGCTCACGAGCATCGCTCTAATTTGTAATTGTAATTTGCGCCAGATGGGTCTATTCTTAACGTTGAAACACACATCCTAAAATACATCTGCAGCAGACGCGTTTCGAACATGGCTCTTCGTTCGGAGATGATCGAATGAGAGATTACCGAAACGAACACTCAGAAACAAGTCTCCTCGAAGGCGTCCTGCGCTACACCAAAGTACTCTTCGAGTACCGACGGTTCATTGTCATTGTCACAGTTTGCGTAGTCGCGCTCGCGACCGCATTCGCCATTCTCAGCAGATATCTGCCGCCGGACAAGAGTCCACTGCCGAACACCTACGCCGCACAGGCGAGCATCCTCATTCAGCAGGACGGCAGGAATGACCTTGCATCGTCACTGCTCGAAGGACTCGGTTTGGCGCAGAGCGCAAACGCCTCTTCCAGTTTTCGCAACGGGGATCTCGTTCTCGAAGTTCTGAACAGCAGGATGTTGCTCGACCGGGTCATCAGCGATTTCGAACTCATCAGTCGCTACCACATTACCGGAAACGTCAAGGGGAAGTCGCGTCAGATCGTCCTGCACAAATCCATTTTCGACTATGCACGCAACACGGGGCTACTGAAAGTCTCGTATGTCGATATCGACCCGACACTCTCCCGCGATGTGGTGAACCGAATGGTTGCGCTGCTCGAGGAGTGGTTCAACACGAACAGCGGGCTTGCAGTTCAACAGCAGCGCCAGGCGCTTGAGGAGAAGCTCACCGAAGTGCGGAGCGAGATCCAGTCACTGCAGGACCGGCTGCAGGCGCTCCAGGAGATGTATGGCGTGCTGAACGTGGAGGACCTCGGCCGTTCCCAGGCAACGCTCCTCGCGACTCTTCGAGCACAACTTATTCTTCGCGAGATTGATATCAAGAACTATTCGAGCATCTCCAGGATCGATGATCCCCGGCTCGAACAGTTGAAGAACGAACGGCAGAATCTTCTGGATCTGATCTATCAGAACGAGAAGAACGTTTCCAGGGTGCCGGGAGAGCAGAAGAGCCTCGCCGCGGTTGCGCAGGAGTTCTCAGAGCTCCGCACGCAGATCGACATCCAGCAGCGAGTCTACAACACGCTGGCTCCACAGTACGAGGCGGCGAAACTCGCTCCGGCTTCCATCTTCCAGGTCCTCGAACGAGCAGAAATACCGGATACCAAATCGGGACCGGAACGAAGCAGGATCGTCCTCTTCGCATTCATTGTTGCATTTCTCGGAAGTTGCATTCTTGCATTCATTCTTCATGGGGTACGGCAGATAAGAGGCGTTCCGTCGGAGAAGTTGCGCGTATCACTGCTCGAATCACAGCCGGAAGACAAATCGGTGGAGGCCGGATCAATTGCGCAGTCACATCGACACTCTCGTTGAAGATTTCTTCGCCTCACGACTCGTTCCGGTGGACTCAGAACTCGCGCAGGTTGAAGCCGCCATGTACCTCGAAGAGTGCTTCGGGGTTCGTATTACAGACGCGGAGATTGCGCCGGAGACGCTCGGCAACCCCGAGGCAATCCGGCGATTCCTTCGCGCAAAGGTCGGAGGATAGCGGAGTGTGTGGAATCTGCGGAGTCGTTTCGACATCGCCCCCCGATGTGGATCTTGTTCGACGAATGATGGACCGACTTGCCCACCGCGGCCCGGATGGCTCAGGGTATTTCCGTGACGAGCGCGCGGCTCTTGGCCACACACGGCTATCGATCATCGATACCGAAGGCGGTGCCCAGCCGCTCTCAAACGAGGACAACTCGCTCTGGATATCCTTCAACGGCGAGATTTTCAACTATGTTGAACTCGCCGAAGAGCTCCGCGCGGCAGGCCATCGATTCCGTACAGCAAGCGACACCGAGGTCATTGTCCACGCCTGGGAGCAGTGGGGAGAACGATGCCTCGAGCGATTCAATGGACAATGGGCTTTTGCTGTCTGGGACCGGAAACGCCGCGAACTTGTACTCTCGCGGGACCGAATGGGAATCCGCCCGCTGTACTACACGTTCTCTCACGGCCGGTTCCTGTTCGGTTCTGAAGTGAAAGCGCTTTTTGCCGATCCGACTGTCGAGCGTTCGTTCAATATGGCGGGTCTCGCCGAGACATTCACTTTCTGGTCAACTGTCGCGCCACGAACAGTCTTCCGTGGGGTGTTTCAGCTCGAGCCAGGACACGTGGCTCTATTAAAATCCGACGACTTGTCCGGTGCGCGCAATGGCGATGATCTTCACTCCTCTCAACTTCGCTCGCGACCGTACTGGCGGCTCTCGTTCCCCTCGGCGTCCCAGGTCGATGGTGCAGGAGTAGGCGAGACAGGCGCAGTTCTGCGAGAAAAGCTGGTGAACGCAGCGCGTCTCCGGTTCATCCGAAGTGACGTACCAGTCGGAGCGTACCTTTCCGGTGGCATCGATTCCTCACTCACCGCCGCCATTATTACCAGGTATACCACCACGCCGCTACGCACTTTTTCGCTGCGATTTGCCGACAGCGAATTCGACGAGAGCACCTACCAGGATGAGATGTCCCGGCGACTCGGAACGGAACACAGTAGCATCGAAGTTTCGGCGTCGGATATTGCTGCAGTTTTCCCGGAGACTGTCTGGCACGCTGAGGCACCGATCCTGCGTGCCGCACCCGCGCCGCTTTTCTTGCTGTCGCGGCTTGTCCGAGAAGCCGGGTTTAAGGTCGTTGTGACCGGTGAGGGTGCGGATGAGGTGCTCGCCGGATATGACATCTTCCGAGAAATGAAAGTGCGGCTCTTCTGGAGCCGAAATCCGGATTCTCAGAAAAGGGCGCGCGCGGTAGAACTGCTCTATCCCTGGATGAAACGATCGCCCGTGCAGATGCCGTCTATCGCGCGTGCGTTCTTTGGTCGAAACCTTTCGGTGGAAGATCCTGCAATCTCTCATCGGCCACGGTGGGACGCTACCGCCGCGCTCATGGGAATGATGACACCGGAATGCCGGGGCAAGGCGCGATTGCCCTCCGTGGAAGAGGAGGTCCTTGCACGACTTCCCGCCGACTCCAGCGATTGGGATCCGCTCGCACGCGCTCAATGGCTCGAAATGACCACTCTCCTGCCCGGCTACATTCTCTCCTCGCAGGGAGATCGCATGCTCATGTCCCATTCGGTGGAGGGGCGGTTTCCGTTCCTTGACCGCGACGTGGTCGAATACGCCAACTCGCTACCGGCACGGCACAAGCTCATGGGACTAGACGAGAAGCATATCCTGAAACGGGAGTTCCGCGACCTCCTGCCCGAATCAATTCTGACGCGCCCGAAGCAACCGTACCGCTCGCCCGATGCGGCATCTTTCTTCTCGCATGACCCGGATGCAAGATCGGACCGTGTTGCGCGTCGAGACAGAGACTGGATAGCCGAAGTTACCGCACCCGATGTGCTCCGGGATGCCGGGATATTCGTTCCCGAAGCCGTTGATGCGCTGTTTACGAAATGCGTTCGTGTCAGCGGTACGGGCATGAGCAATACAGATAACATGCGCGTACTCGCCGTGCTTTCGACAATGCTCATACACAAACACTTCATTCAGGGAAATGGAGGTAGCACGAGTCTACACAAGCCGGCCGCGCCGACGACAGTGATCGATTTGATGCGCACACCGACGAGATGAGGAGACAGGCGATGACTGACTTTGGGATAAGTGTACTGGGGCTTGACGGGGATGCCGAAGTCCGGCGAATCAGTGATGGAATCCGGAAATACCTTTCTATTCACAAGCGAAGGGGCGTGGTGGTCGCGATGTCCGGCGGAATTGATTCGAGTGTGGTTGCCGCGCTGTGCGCCGCAGCAGTGACGAAAGATCGTGTGCTCGGACTGCTGTTGCCGGAACGCGAATCGTCAGCAGATACCCTTCGCCTCAGCCGCCTTGCGGCGGACACACTTCGCATCAGATCCGTTGTAGAGGATATTACGCCGATGCTTGACTCCGCAGGATGTTATCGACGAAGAAACGAAGCGATCCGGTTGGTGTACCCTGAACTCGACGAGAGGTGCGCAGTGAAAATAACCCTGCCGGGGCTTCTTGAAGGAAATTCACTGCGACTCTTCTCAATCATAATTCGCACTGCCGACGGCAGGGAGATAAAGCGACGCCTCACACCGGAATCGTACCTCGGCATTGTTGCCGCGTCCAATTTCAAGCAGCGAATACGCACAATGCTCGCATACTACTACGCGGACCGCATGAACTACGTCGTCGCCGGCACGCCAAATCGGCTCGAGTATGACCAGGGATTCTTCGTAAAGCAGGGGGATGGTACCGCTGACATCAAGCCGATTGCGCACCTGTACAAATCACAGGTCTACCAGCTCGCTGGCGTCCTGAATATCCCGCTCGAAATCCGCACACGTCCGCCAACAACGGACACCTACTCGTTGCCACAATCACAGGAGGAGTTTTTTTTCAGCTTACCATACGAGAAGATGGATCTTTGCCTCTACGGAAAGAATCATCACATACCGGAAAATGAAGTGGCCTCCGCGGCAGGAATCTCGATCGAGCAAGTAAAAAAGATATTTCGAGATATCGATCAGAAAAGAAAGACTACTGCGTATCTTCACCATTCGTCAGCACTTATCGAAACGGTGTCGGAAGTCAGTCCGGCGGAGTACGTGTAGGATCAGCGCGCAATCCTTCGGCGACCACCGAAGCTATTGCAAACTCGCTGCAGTGGGACAGCGACAGATGAAGCGCCGTTATGCCGATGCACTCGGCAGCTCTCAAGGCGTCGCTGCTGAGTTCGAGAGTTGGCGTCCCGGAATCTGCGTTTACGACGGAGATATCACGCCAACACATCGGACGGGTCCAACTAATCCGCAGCGCTTTGACTGTTGCCTCTTTCGCCGCAAGCCGGGCTGCGAAATGAATGTAGGAACTTCGTTTCGACTGGCAATATGCAATTTCTTGGGGTGTGAACCATCGCGCGAGAAAACGTTCACCGTACTTGCGGATGAGCTCACGAACGCGCGTGGTGCTGATGATGTCGACACCGGTACTGACTATCATCGAATCACCGTCCCTGTGGAGGAAAGTGGAGGAACATGTTCAGTCTACACCGCGGGACACGCACCGGACAAGGAGGGAACAAGTGCGCAGGATAGGGTACGCGATCTGTCTGCTCGCGCTCAGTGCAACTTCGGCGCTCTGTCAGGAGGTTCAGTCAGCCACAGCAGGCAACCGGGAAGCGGAAGAACGGGTACGGCTTGCGACCTCAAGTATTGACTATCCGGTCACTCCAGGTGACGTCTACCGGCTCACCTACTCTCAAACTGCCGACACGCCGATTACTGCCGATCTCTTCGTAGATGGAACATCCACAATCGACTTCGGTATCTTCGGCAAGATAGTTGCTGTCGGTATGCGCTTTGTTGATTTGAAACAGGAAGTCGAGAAGCTCATCGCAAAAAGCTACAGCCGCAGCATGCCGTCACTGCGAATACTGACCCCCGGCTCCTTCCAGGTCTCCGTGACCGGTGAGGTCGACCACATTCAGTACCTGAGTGCCTGGGGGCTCACAAAACTGAGCGAAATCTTTCAGTCGGCTCGCGGCGAGTACTCATCGATGCGAATTGTCGAAGTGCGTTCAAGAACCGGAGAATCGAAGCGATATGACCTGTTGATGGCAACGCGACTGGGAGTACTTAGTCAGGACCCCGATGTCCGCCCCGGCGACACGATAGTCCTCGTTCCTGCACGACGGACGGTTGAGCTTACCGGGCAGGTTCGCCATCCGGGACGCTATGAACTTCTTCCCGGTGAAGGTCTGCGGGAACTTGTCGAATCCTTTGGAGGAGGTACGACGATCGACGCAGATACCGCACGAGTTCGGATTGATCGCAGCGCGGCGCTCCGCATTCGATCTGAATACGTTGCACTTCCGGCGGCATATGCTGCCACAGGACGACTTGAAGACGGTGACTCGGTTGTCATACCGTCGCGGTCCGACCGACAGGCGGTAGTCTGGTTCAGCGGTGCAGTGGCGACCGAGCGACTGTCACGCACGGAGGCGGGCCAGCCGGCAAGTCCGGACGGCAATGCGACGGCGGCCGCGCCACGTCCGACTCCAGGAGGTGGAGCGGGTGCAACTGCCAATATCGCAGACGCCGGATACGTCGCAGCTGCTCGCATAGCGATTCCAGTCAGGGACGGCCAGATGCTCTCAGACACGCTTTTTGAAGTCAGAGCTGCGCTCCTTCCATCCGCCGATCTGAGCTCGGCGACTCTGTATCGGCATAGCTCGGGCACTTCAATCAGCGTGAACCTGAATCCACTGCTCACTGAAGCGAACCCTTTGTTCGACGTTGCGCTTCAGCCAAACGACGAAATCTTCATTCCGTTTCGACGCGCCTCGGTCTCCGTCTCCGGCGCTGTGATCGTTCCAGGATTCTTTCAGTACGAACCAAACCTTTCGGCTCTTGCCTACGTGAATATGGCAGGCGGAGTAGATCCCGAACGGAGTGCAAACGGCTCCTACTGGGTAGCGAGTTCGGAAGGGAAGAAACGCAATTCGTCGGATCCGGTGATGCCGGGAGACAGAATCTATGTACCGCTCAATTCTCCCGGTTACCAGTTCGAACGAACCATGCCCGTTCTCGCTGCGGTCATCACGGCGATTCTGAATGCCGTTACCGTTGTTCTGCTGCTGACACGTTGAGAAGTGCGCTGCCGACGCTGTAACTCCTCAACATGAATCATTGCGTACGGAGGCTCGCCTTGCGCACCTTTCCGGTCGGAGTACGCGGCAATTCCGCAGCGAACTCGACAATGCGTGGCACCATGTGATTTTCCAGCTTCTGGGCGCAATGCCGCAAGATATCGCGTTCGCTCAGCTCAGTGCCCTCCTCAACCACCACAACCGCTTTTATTGATTCGCCGAGTAACGGGTCAGGCACTCCAATGACGGCAACCTCCTTGATCCCGGCAATTCCGTAGAGCACGTTCTCGACCTCCACCGGACTCACCTTTTCTCCGCGAGTCTTGATCATATCGTCGCTGCGACCGAGGAAGTAGAGATCTCCGTCTTCGTCGAATGTAAACCAGTCCTGAGCGCAGAGAATCCGCTCACCGGGAAGGTCTCCCTTCCTCAGCATCTTTCGACTCAGCTCCGGCTGATTCCAGTATCCGAGCATGACGTGCGGCCCGCGGACATGCAGAATACCCGGCTCCCCAGTCTTTACCGCCTCTCCATCTTCGGAGAGTAGGAATACTTCTGTCCCCGGAATCGCCTTCCCAACCGATGACGGCTTCTGATCGACAAGCTCAGGTGAAAGATAGCAGACCCGCTTGCATTCAGTGAGCCCGTACATTCGGTAGATAAGCGCATTCGGAAAGATCGCGTGCAGATCACCGTTGTATTCCGTCGGCAGCGCCGCCGCAGTGTTCGTCACTCTGCGAACGGACGGGAACAGCAGTGGCGAGCGGCGGTGCATACTGACGAACGTCGTGAACACAGTCGGAACACCAGGAAACACCGTGATCTGCTGCTTCTCAATACCTTTCAGGATTTGGCCCGGATAGGCGAAAGATTCTTCGAGCACGATCGTCGCACCCAGGTAGACACTCATGAGAAGCTGATACAGACCGTAGTCGAATGCCAGCGGGAGCATGTTCAGGATGCGGTCCGAACTCGAGAGGCGAAGGTACTGGATAAGGCTTCCTGCTGCGAAAACCATCGCCTGATGTGACATCATGACACCCTTGGGGTTGCCAGTGCTGCCGGAGGTGTAGATGAGTGCGGCGAGGTCGGTCGGAATATGGAAGACAGCTTCCGCAGGTTCGGATATCGAAGCAACAACATGATCGAACGACTCTACCGGCGGATGCGGTCCAGACACATTTGTCTCGGGCGGGATGTCTCCGGTGCAAATCACCTGCAGAAGAGTCGACGCACCCTCGGTCGCCGGCATAAAGAACCGCGCGAGACGCGCGTCCGTTACAAGAACCACGGCTTCGCTGTCATTCAGAATGAACCTGAGCTTTTCGGACTTCGTTTGCGGATTGATGACGAGAAAGACCGCTCCAGCGATCATTGAGGCGTAAATTGCAGCCGCACAGGGAAAGTCGTTGTCCATGTACAGGGCCACGCGGTCACCCCGCCGGACGCCGCGCGCGGCAAATGCTGCGGCAAGCGATCGGGCGGTGACCAGAAGTTTTGTATAGGTGTATTCACGATCTCCGGCAACAAGCGCGACCTTGTTCGGGACCTCGGCCGCGGAATCGAGGAGCGTCTCATCGAGGAGTCGGATAGGCTGATGATACATGCGTGTCCCCCTATTTTGTCTTTCCAATTTCGCAGATGAGTCGCCAGTACGCCCTGGCTATCTTCACCGCGCCGTCCATGTTCAGGTGTCCCCCGTCTGTCGAATAGGGTGTGTACAAGCGCTCTCGTCCATCTCCATCAATAACCGCGTTCCCCTCATCGTCATGGCTTTCCAGATCCGCGATATCGAGCAGCCATCCGTTGTTCGCCGAACAGTAGGAGCGCACAAGGTTGTTGTACTCCTGTCGGACCGCCGGGGCCGCGTAGGTCTCAAGAGGCATGGTCCACCAGAAAAATGTTATGTTCGGGTATGCACTTCGCAGCTCTTCGATCGTAGCCTTCACCCGGTTGAACAGATCCTGAGCAACCAGGTCTGAGTAGAACGCCGTGGTATCGATAAAGCAGAACTTGAACGAAGCGACGTCGAGTGTGGCCGCGAACGCAGAATCCGAAAATGTATCGTGAAAGTGATTTATCTTTTCAGTCGGATGCGGATTGCCGCGGGCGAGGTCCGCAAGCCCCGTGTTGGTCTCAAACCAGGTGTGATCGGGCGGAACGGGATTCGGATCATTCGTATTGGGATCTGTGTCCCAATGAACTCGACCGCAGGTGAAGCGCGGATCAGCCGCGGCGAGTGTACTGTAACCGCTGTACCAATCGCTGAAGATGTTACCGCCAACCGATGCGTGCTCGAAATAGACGCGCAATGTCTTGGCCTCGTCTATCTCAGCTTCCGAATTTGAGGAGGGGTCAAAGTTCGTGTGGTTGATGGTATACAGCAGGGGAAGTGTAATGCTCACCGCATAGGTCGTTTGCGTGACCTGATCCGGCGCAGTAACGAGGATTTCGAGTGTGTTCGCCCCGACCGCAAGCTGCAGCGGCAATGACGTTGTAGCTGAAGCAATCCCGATCCAGCTCGCACCATTCACCCGGTAGCGGATGTACTGACCGCTCATTGCCTCAGTCGGTGTGAAT
>Ga0307377_10004216_pt1 | contig 15797 bp, 15 predicted proteins | sample TR3MG_FD_202535 | JGI IMG/M metagenome (GOLD analysis project Ga0307377, IMG submission 202535) | Soil microbial communities from Risofladan, Vaasa, Finland - TR-3 | ecosystem: Environmental > Terrestrial > Soil > Coastal area > Acid sulfate soil | place: Finland: Risofladan, Vaasa | collected... | reverse complement strand
TTTTTGAAAACAAGAGTACGCGGGAAGCGGTAGCGTTCTTGTTAGATTATACAAACGAATACGCTTCGTTGCCGTCTAACGAACAAGTTAAAGCAGTAACGGGCAAGAAGATCGACAAGCCCGAGGATAACATTAACGAAGACAGTGTGGATTGGTTTCTGTCAGAGTTTGAAAGATTCTGTCAGCAAAAGGCTGCAAAGAAAGCAGTATTAGATTCGATCGACCTTATCGAACAGCACAACCTAGCCGAAGTCGTTAACAACATGAAGAAGGCATCGGAGCTAGGCATTGTAAAAGACTTAGGCGTAGACTACTTCGAAGATCCGAAGCTACGACTAGAGCGTATGCGAGACCGCAGCTCGATGGTGTCGACTGGTTGGAAGAGCATTGATAATAAATTGTATGGTGGCTTAGAGCGCGGCACAATTACTATTTGGGCAGGACAGTCCGGCGCAGGCAAGAGTCTGTTCTTGCAGAACCAAGCACTAAACTGGGCAGAGCTAGGCCTAAACGTTATCTACATTACGCTAGAGCTTAGTGAAGCACTAACATCTATGCGACTAGACGCAATGACGTCCGGGTATAGCACTAAAGAAATTATGAAGAACATTGATGACGTGGATTTGAAAGTTAAGAAATTCAGCCACGATCACAAGGGTCATTTACAGGTTAAGCAACTACCTAACGGCAGTAACGCAAACGACATACGCTCTTACATTAAAGAATACGAAACACAAACAAATCTAAAAGTAGACGCAGTTCTTGTTGACTACTTAGATCTATGTGCGCCACTAGATAAGCGCGTAAGCCCAACAGACTTGTTCGTTAAGGACAAGTATGTATCGGAGGAGCTACGTAATATTGCTGTAGACTTGCAATTGATTATGGTCTCAGCATCGCAGCTTAATCGCGGCTCTCACGACGAAATCGAGTTCGGACACCAGCACATGGCAGGCGGTATCTCGAAGATCAATACAGCAGATAACGTATTGGGCATTTTCACAACTATCTCGATGAAAGAGACAGGACGCTATCAGGTACAGTTTATGAAGACTAGGTCTTCGGCTGGCGTGGGTAGTAAAGTGGATCTCGGGTTTAATACAGCATCGTTGCGTATACGTGACTTAGAAGAGGGTGAAGCAGATGCAACGTCTGCAACAGCAGGTCACATATTAGACGGGCTAAAAAAGAAGAACGTTGTTACTGATAAGCACGATAGTGGAGATTCTAACAAATCTCCGGGCGGATCGCTAAAGAAAGCGCAAGCATTACGTGACTTAGTTAAGCGCCAAAACATCTAGCTTCAAAATACAGCCACAGATCAGGTTTTCTGATAAATACAAGTTGAAGCCACACGAAGTGGCTTTGATTAGGAGACCAACGTGGATAACAAAAAGAAGATAACTCTGCGACAAAGTTCGCGATCGATTCTGGAAGAATTGAATAGAGCTGTCCCGTCTAAAAAGAAAGAGCATGTTGTTGAATCTAGAGGACACCACATTATCTCTTCCGCAGTACACTTTTTACAGGTTTTGACAGAGAACTACACTGAAGAAGAAGCAGATCAAATCACACGTAGATTCCTAAGCGCAATCAAGGGACAAGATCCAAACCGTTTTATACGAGCGGTACGGAAATTGAGTGAAGCAAAAGAAAACAAGGACCAGAAATAAAATGAAAGCAATTACTAAAGTATTAGGTACTGCTATACTTTCGATAGGGCTGTTAACAAGTTGCGATACAGATACACAAATAAAGCAGGATTTCGATAGAAGCGGTGAGGAACTACGCATTACTGTCATCTATCACGATAGCCTAAGTGATTTAAACAAATCATATTACGAACGTTTCGGCAATGACAGAATTAAACGTTTAGGGTATGCAGTATATGCTAACCCAGGACGCCAGCCATACTGGTGCGAGATTCACACAACTCGCCCAAAGTATGAAGGTGACGAACAAATGGACACAATGGGACACGAACTATCGCATTGCGTATTCGGACAGTTCCACGATAAAGCACGTAGAGGCGGTTAATGCAGTTAATAGAAATACAACGAGGCAAAGCACTAAGAAAGTTCCGTGAAGGCAACTACAGCATTAGCGTAAGGCTAGAGCATCCTGGTGACGAGTTCCGCGAATTTCTAAGAATTAATATTAGCGAGGACGGCAAGATAGTTGCTAAGGCACTATTTAAACAGTGGCAGGGCAAGACTAAGTGGGAGCCGCTTAACATTAACATCACAGAGAACAGCAAAAAAGGAACCCTGCGGGAGATGATTTATACAGCCGCAGCGAACGCAGGTTTCTTTATTAAGGAATAACATGAGAGCACACGAAATTGTTAACGGTCGATTTGTAACCCAAGTAATCTGTGAAGGCGGAAACGCTTTTGATGACGTGGGCACAATACACCGAGACGAAATCGAACCTACATTAAAAGCATTTGCTGACATGGTAGCTATGCCCGAGCTTGTAAATCAAACGCTAGGTAGTGTAGGCAAAGTAGAGTACAGCGGCGATATTGATATTGCAGTAAATCTTGACGGCGACGCAATGAAAGAATTGTCGCACGATTTGCGTAATAAGCTAGGTAATCAAAGTGTAACGGGCGTAGCAGGTAATGTTACTGTTCGTTTCCCAATTTCCAATTATGACGAATCGAAAGACGGACGTCAGCCACGCACAGGCAAAGTGCAAATTGACCTTATTCCGGGCGATCCGAAATGGTTCAAAACATATTACCACTCACCGGGCGATGCGTCGAAGCTGAAAGGCATTCATCGCAACCTCGGACTAGCTATGCTTGCAAAGAACATGGACCTCGAGAATAGCAAAGAGGAAGACGACTTCGGTCGCCCCGTAAAGCAAGTTCGCTGGACATTCGGACAGAAGAACGGACTAGTGAAAGTATTGCGCAAGAGCGTTAAGAGCGAGAGTACAGGCAAGTGGATTAAGAAACAGCAAACAGATTTAGTTACAGACCCACTTAAAGATCCTGCAAAGATTGCGGAAATTATGTTCCGCGGTAAAGCAGGACCAGAAGCATTAAACAGCATCGAGACAATTATCGAGGCAGTTAAGAAAGCATATAGTAAGAAGGAACAGGCAGCAATTTTTGCAGACATGGCAGCAGCGTTTGAAGATACTGGGCTATACGATGTCAAGACAGGCTTTGTTGTTCCTAAAGAAATTAAACCGTATTTGAAAGGAAAATAAAAAACTGCCCCACTGGCGTAAAAAGTATTACAACACGAAAAACTAGCAGCGGTGTTAAATTCCCGCAAAAAACTAGTCATAGCCAACGTCGGTGGGGCAACTTTACAGGAAAACAGAATGAGCGAGTATCAATTAATAACAGACTTGTGTGAAAGCAAAGTATTTCGTTCTAAGCAGGCAGCAGATGCAATGTCTGATTCGGACAGGACTAATTTGCTTTACGCTACGTTATTGGCAACGATTGCTGGTTCTTTAGATACAAAAACATCGGGCTGGGCGACAGAATACGCAGGCCAAACAGCCGCATTTAATAACTTTGATCATTTTCGTCCGTCAGGCACAGACCTTTACGTATTACTACATCTAGCACAGATGGATGGTAGGCTAGGCACTCAGCGCGGCAAAATGATTCGCGTATTGAAGAGCATAGGCAACGGAACAGCATCGCAGTCACAAATACAAGAACTGCTTTTACGCTTAGAAAGGTCCTTGCCAACATTAGATTCACGCCTTCGTGTTGCAAGACGAACAATTGTGTCGTGGGATAAAACAACACCAGCATCAAGAAAAGCAGGCATTCAAAACATCATAACTGTAGCTAGAAGTGCAAGTCCGAGATCCGAAGTTATACCGTATATGAAGACGCTATTGGGTGGACCGGCTGGACACTTCGGAAAGTCATCAACACTTAAGAAAGCCGCAGCATTAGCAGGCATAGGACTTGCTGGATTTGGACTAGGGTATAAGATGAGTAGTCCAGATAAAAAGTTCCGCGTAGGTACACGATTCCGCGATAGCATCGAGCTAGACACGGGCAACATGCTTGCAGAGGACCGCGCTACGCAGCTATCTTACATTGCACAGAAGCTGCCTGAGCATCCTGCGGTAGAAAAGCTAATCAGCGTAAACTACATTGCAGACGGCATCAGCGCGTTTGTACGCACTAAAGACGGCAACGCATACGAGTTTGAAATCCGCCCTGCACGATTTGCTAAGGGACACAGCGACAAACGCACATCGTCGGATACGCTCGAACAACGCAATAAAGAGCGACTTGAGAAATTAGAAGCACGTATCACAGAAGAGCAAGAAACGCAAGAATGCCACGCATGTAGTAACGGCTGGAACAGCACCGGTAAAGATATGTGGGGCGAGACTTGTGCAACATGCGGCGGCAAAGGTATATTAACACTTGATGGCAACTATGTTGAGGACGAGGACGAGCTTTGGGAGTATAAAGTCGTCGAAATAGACGAAAACGAAATTAGCTAGATTTTTCGGCTAATTTGCGTTTCAGTTCTGCGATTTGATACGTAAGATACGCTTCCCGAGCCTTAGCTTCACGCTCTTGTTGTCGTACTAGACTTTGCAAGTATATAATTGTTTGTTTATCGTCGTTCATAACAATATTTAGCATTAAAACAAGCGGAAATTTCATCTTTCTGATAAATAAAAGCAAGAGGGATAGTAAAAGATCCCCAATTAAATTAATAGGAGAATATTAAAATGGTAACAAGAGTAAATGGCGCACCACGACAGGGTGTATGGTTTTCGGCAGGCGTTCGTTTTGTTGAGCTAACAGTTGACACAACAACATTCCTAACAGACCTAACAGTAGCAGGTACAGCTGACGTTGTGAACAGCGATCTAGAAATCGTAATCGAGCTTCTACAGCAGCGCGGCACAGTAATCGGCATGTCAGTTGAGACTGCATCTATCGTTCAGTTCATGGTTGACTACGGTCAGGCAGTTGATCCACTAGCAGGAACAACTATCGGTAACCAGACAGCACAGAACATCGAAGCAGAATTCGAAGCAGCAGTTATCGCTAACACAACAGCGACAGCCGCAGCAGTAGTAGTTCAGCAAGGCTTCAAGGCTGATGCAATAGGCGTTCCAGCTTAATTATAAGCTTAAAGCAATACAAAGAAAGCAGCGTTTCGACGCTGCTTTTTTTTGACTAAAATATTATCCCAACAAATAATTATTCTTGATAAATAACAGTATAATAATTAACAAGGAATTAACATGGCAGCTAACGGCATATCAACACTAGAATTTAAGCGGCAGCGACAAGACGCTAAACTAGCAGCAGCAACAACAAAGCGCGGTACAGACGGTAAGAATAATACTCTTACTGTTACCGATCTACCTACACGCTACGGCGTAGGCGACAACGATGCTAGTGCAATTGTTGATAATCCAAACGTCGGTGGGCTAGTTCCAGGCCGTCCTTGGTCATAATAGACATACGGAGTTATAGATAATGGTAGTAAAAGTACGTGGCGGTATCATCACTGACCAAATGCTTGCAGGCAACTTGCGCTATTTAGAAATAGACGAGGGTGCCGCAGGATTCTCGTTTGCGTTGGGTGGCTACCCTAGTGATAATTTTACTGCCCCTGCAGATAATTACGAGGAGCAAGCAGCTTCGGCAACAATTGACAATGCTGGTTCTGGCTATGCAGTCGGTGACGTAGTAACAGTATCAGGCGGCACGCTTGCAAGTGGTGGCTCTGCCAGCACATTTACAGTGGCAGCAGTAGACAGCGGCGGCGGCGTTACTCGCGTGACGTTGCTAAATGCTGGCGACTATCAAATATCTCCTGACAATCCCGTACCAACTACAACTGGCGGTGGTGGTACTAACTGCGTACTGAATGTATCTTATACTGGTGTGATAGCTGTACTAGGTACAAATCGTTTCGTTGCCGCTAGACAGCCTGTTCCAAATAGCGCAGTAGAACAAGTATGTGAAGTTATCACACAAAAAGCAACAATTGTTCAGGTTGCACTTATGCCATTAGCTGAAGGAGCTTCATTTCAAGTCGCAGTAGCCAATACTGGATTTGGGTGGAATGTGGCTGATGATGATTTGCGTGATGCAATTCGTGCATTAGGAACTATTACTGTTCCGTATCTCACATCTGCTGGCGATACAGTTGATTTGAGCGCAGTAACAGTAACAGAACGATTTTTATACAACGGGTTGAATAACTAATGGTAACTAGAGTAAATGGTGGGGTAATAAATAACCAAGTATTGACAGGTAGCTTACGCTACTTTCTTTTGAACGCGGCAGCTGGCGAACCAGGACCATTTGAGTATACTATCGGTCCGAGTGATCAACAGCGCGCTGACTGGGCTGTAGTAGTAGACGGAGGCGCAGGATTTGTAGTCGGCGACATAGGACTTACTTTACAGGCAGTTGGCGGCACAGGTACAGCAGCAGAGTTTGAAATTCTTACGGTCGAAGACGGCCAAGTAACAAGCGTAAAAGTAGCAGCAGGTTTCGAAGGTGATTATTCTGTAATTCCTGCTAACCCAGTTGCAACCGACTATAAGGGTGCTGTAGTGAATGTTGACTGGTCTAGTCGAGTTATTGTTCTTGGCTACACACTTCCCGATGGCAATGATTATTTTGTTGGCGTAGATGCGCCGGTCCCGTATAGCGCCGCCGAACGAGTATTGGAGGTTATGTCACAGAAAGCAACTATTGTAAACATTGCTCTTTTAGCCGGTACTCAAGAAATTCTAGTTGTCTGCGAAAGCACAGGATTTGGCTGGGACGTAGACAATAATGATTTGCGTGATGCAATTCGCGCACTCGGTACATTTACTGTGCCCGACGACACCAATACTGGCGTAACAGCAGACGTAACAGCACTAACAGTAACAGAAAAATTCTTTAATGACGGCATATCACCTTAAAGGTTTATGTACGATTGCATAAGCGGGGCACTTCGGTGCCCTTTCTTATGAGCGCCCGTTCTTCCAAAAGACTGATAAATACATAGGCAGGAACACACACGACAGGAGGCACAATGGTAACAAAGGCACACGGCCAAGCCAGTGCTGACCAGGTCGTAACAGGTAGCGCACAGTATTATACTGTATGGTGCTCGTCAAATAATGCGTTTACAGACCCAGATAATGCAACTGGCGTAAACATTAGAGTGACAGGCAGCATACTTGACGGAAGTCAAAAGAATTTTGAAGTGTTGGTGCAAAGCATCGGGCTAAGGACAATGCCGATTATATTGAATAATCCGCTTGCTGTAGCAGCATTAGAGAATGAAGATGCACCGACACTAACAGGTGAAGGATTTGTTTGGAAATTTGCAGTCGAATTTAGAGACGCATTTGCAAACGATATAAGCGGTGTTGGGCTGCTAGTTGACGAGTTAAACGGTATAGTATTGCCCAATGGCACTATACTTGATACAACTGGCGGCGGCTTAAATATAGAATTTGCAAGACAGGATGAACTATGCTAATTGAAGAAATTGTAGGATTAGAAGAAACAAAGCAAGTATGGGGTCGATCAGGCAACCAGCTCAAGCGCAAGTTTCGTTGTATGTCGGGGCACCGTAAAGGCCGCGTAGTTTCTAATCCTAGTCAATGCTTCAAGCCTATCGACATTAAGAAGCGTATGAGTCTTAAAAAGACGAAGGCAAAGCTGGGGTCGCGCATTACACGTAAAGCAAATCGCACTAAGCGCCTTAATCCGATAAGTCGCAGATTACAAACATTAAACAAGAAGAGCTAATATGTCCAAGTATATAGAAAATTTAGAAGAGTCGATGCAGTCTATACTAAAAGAAGGCATTGCTGATGACCTAGCAAAATTGTTAGGCATCGAGAAAGACGAAGCGGCTGAGATTGCGTCAAGCCTATCATTTTCACAATACCTAGAGTTAGCAAATGCTGTAGATGTCGAAGATCGCGAAGCTGCGATGGACATACTAGATTACGCAGGCCCTGTCGAGGAAGCCACTATAGCACAATACGATGCATGGGCAAACGATGACATTGATGCAGATGCAGAGGCGCTCATTAACAAGGCTATTGATCGCTGCGGAGACGACTTGTCGGCAGAAAATGTAATACGCAAAATTAAAACAGGCTGGTCTGGCCTTAATCCAGCTACTGTTAACAGAGCTATCGAATTTATAAAGAACGACTCTATTGTCGAAGATAACAAACTACTTGACAAGCCTACACCAACGCTAGGCGAACTAGCAAAGAAGCATAACGTACCGCTTGGCGAGCTTGGCGCACAGTTAGCAACAGGTATTAAGATAGAGCTAGAACATACAAACGATCGTGCAATTGCAAAAGAGATTGCACTTGATCACTTAAACGAACTTCCTGATTATTATGATCGCTTAAAGAGTGTTGAGGAAGCAGACAATCCTTTCACGCCAATCACACCACCATCCGAGCAAATGCCATCGAGCACCGTTGCACAGGGTGGTGAAGAAGAGAGCGACATAGGACGTATGGACGTAGATGATCTACGCACAGGTGACGACATAGAAGTTATCGACATTGACGGCGAACCAGTTGCTGTCACAGTAAAAAATCCGCGCGGACCAGGAGACACACTTGTGGTCCAGACTGACAAAGGTGAAGAGCACATGGTAAAGAAGCAAGCCGTAAGTGGCACTCCAAAAATGGAAGAACTACAACACGCATTTGAAGCAGCATTGGGCGAGAAAGGTCGCTGGACACGCATTAAGAACAGTGATAAGAAGCTTGGGCAGAAGATTAATCGAGCAGAGCGTATTGAGAAGAAAAAGAAAATGGATCACGTTGACGAAGCAGAGAGCCGCATAGATCACCGTCAAATTATTAATATGATTTCTCCGAACGCCGATGCAGATATGGATGCGCGCGAACTATTAATGCTTATAGATTATGCATTTGACGATCTCGAAATGGAGTTCGACGCAGCACTTGCTAATAAAGTGCTAATGGATATGGGGCGCGAGCCGATTGCAGAAGCAGCAGACAAAATTAAACCATTCAACAAAATGGGCTATGCCCCTAAAGCAGGAAGTTGGAAGAAGCGTATGCACAAAGCACAACCACCCGAGAACCACGAGAAGACAAAGAAGCGTCACAAGAAACTACGTGAGGAAGATCCAGAGGGTGCTGAAGAGCGCAAAGCGTTTAAGGGTAAGCTAAAAGACCCAACGCAGTATTATATCCGCCGCGAATACCATATTGGCAAGACACCGTACCGCGACTTTAAGGCAGAAATACTTGATGGCCCCGGTCCTAATGGCGGCTACAAGGTACGCTTTACAGACGACAAGGGCGAAGAAATTGTTACGTGGTATCCTGCACCAGGAGAAGGCGCACTGTCGGGACGCTTCTATGACGAGCGTCTATTAAAAGCAGGCGAGAAAGGCAGGTATGTAGGCGGCGATAGTCGTGCTAATTGGCCGCCAGTAGGAGAAGATATGAATGAAAGTGATATAGAATATTTAAAAATGCCGGACGATTACAAGCCAGCACCAAAACGAGAGCCACATATATTAGACAAGTATGATTGGACAATGTATTTGCAAGACGATGTTCTTAGCATGATGGACAGCTTCATTCACAAGATGAAGTCACAGAATGTATGGGACAAAGGCGTAGAGCTTGCTGGCGGCGAAGAAGAACTACTACGTTCTATTCAGTATGAAGCAGAGGATGTAGTAGAATCATATCGTGGCACTGGCGAAGGCATTGGCACAAGCGACATTAATCACTTTGTTCGTAGCATCTTCCGCGACCTTGGCGAAGACGATATTTGGGGATGGGACAAGCCAAAAGAAAGTATTGAAGAAGGAGGAAATATTTCCTCTGATAAGATCGGAGACTTTATTGATCTAGCATACAATCGCAAGGGTAACATTCTTGATCGTTTATTACTAAAGAATCGTGCGCTAAGCCGTGAAGCTGCTGAAAAGAAACTAATCAACGGCGGCTTTACAATCAGAGAGATTCAAGAGCTAGAATCTTGGCTAAAGAAAGCAATCGAAAATGTTTCGGGTAGAGAGAATATCATTATGCTTTCGGCACCAAATAACTTTGGCGGCTGGGGTCATATCTTTGGTACAGACAAAGAAACTGGCATGGTAGGTATAGGCGGCGATCTAGATGCGTCGAAAGCATTTAACATGCAAGTAATGGATGAGTTCAAGCGTCTTGCTAGAGGAAGTAGCATCGCAAGCGACGAAGATATGGAACGCGACAAAGCAAATCGCGGTGCCAGGTTCCGCAAGATCGGCGAAGCTGCAAGCAAGCTTGGCTGCACAAAATGCGATGAAGTCTCCACAGAAGCAGCGTGGGAGAAGAATGACGGTAGCTGTCCTAAGTGTAATAATTCGACACAAGGCGTAGCAGAGGCACGTAACGCAGACAAGACTGAGCACAGTGGCGCTAAGAAAGGTAAAGGCGGTTACTACGGTCGCAAGAAAGACGCTAAGAGCGACAGCAACAAAGCGCGACGCGAGAATGACAAGAAAGCAGTCGACGAATCCGAGATGCTCGATAGGAGATTACTTGGCCGTACGGCGGGATACGAGACCGAGCAGGTCAAAGTAAAAACTGGCCAGCGACCTAAGGGTATCGGTTGGGAGTTGAAACAGGCTGGCGAGCAAACAGGCAAAGAATACAGCGTATGGCAGCGTAAGTTCAAGGCTGGGCGTATTATTAAGAAAGGCGACTTAGTAACTGACAGAAAGACTGGCAAGCAATATGATCCGCACAAAGAAATGGACAACCTTCTACAAGATCCTGAAACGAAGGCTATGCTGAAGAGATTAGCAAAAGAAGACGTTACAGAAGAAATTACCCATTTGCGTAAGCTTGCAGGTATTGCTGATCGCGTCGATGAAGTTAAGGCAGGAACGTTTAACTCGCCAATGATCGGGCAGCGAGTCAAGATTGTTAGTCAGGAAGATAGCTTCGGCAACAACCATTACGGCGAAGAGGGTGTAATTACCCGCGCATCTCGCGAACATACGTTCTCGCAAATGGTGCCATTCATAATTGAATACGGTGTCCAGCTAGACAGCGGCGAGAAGATTACTATTCGTCGCGAGAGTATTCGCAAGATCAAACAAGTAAGTGAGACGGCATCCGGCGGAGCGACAGGTGCAGGTGCCATTGCATCGGCACCGACCGCAATGGGCGGAATGCAGTCCAGAAACCCTAGCATCTACGGTCAAGCAACAAAACCTAAGCGCAAGAAGCGCAAAACAAAGGAAGAGAAAAGTGACGGCATTGGTCGTACCAGAAAAGAATAAGCTATCGCGCCGCAAGAAGGCGCGAGCTAAGAAGACGCTGCATAAAGCGATCTTCAAAGTAATGAGCGAGATCGACGGAGATCCGTTTTTGCGCAGCCATCTATTCCTTAACAAGCCAGCAAAGAATAAGATTGTTGTTGGTGGATACATCGTTACAAAAGAAGATGACCACCTATACAATGTATATAAGAAAAATATGCAGAATTTGATGCATGAAAGTTTGTATTCTTTTGATGCAGCAATGGCTATAGCAGAGTCGCTAAATGCTGGACGAAACCAACAAGTGAAACGTATTGTTGAGTTAGAGCAAGAATATGCTAAACACTATAACGATTTAATGATTTACAAGAATCGCTATAATGCGTTAAAAAGAGGCGATCAAGATACGTGGATTTACGAAGATCGCTACATTATTTCCAGTGTCAGGGCACGAAATGTCCTTAAAGAAATTAAACGGTTTCGCATAGCAGGCAAATAATACTGCAAATAGATAAATACAACAAAGAGCTTTTGAGGGAAAAAGTAGAATGCTTTTAAATGAATTGACAACTAGTGACGAGAAGCGCATTGCAAAGATTAACCGCGCACTAAAGGAATCATACGGTTTTACGTTGAATTCCTCGGTGGGTATTAATAAACTACAATCGCTACATGCAAAGGTTACGAACGATCTGTATAGCCTAAAGCTAAATCAAGCAACGGCCCGCGATGCTGAGTACATTGAAAAGGTACTTGTCAAAGAAGGGCTAGAGATCCTAAGAGAATCGGCTATGATGGCTGGTCCCGGCGGCCGCGCTTTAGAGCGTGTCGTAGGATTGCTTTCCGAATTTGTACGCCATGCTTGCGAAGTAGGCGACGAATACGAAGAAGCAATTAGGGATGCTATGAAGCAGTATCGTTCAAGCAAGTATCGCTTCAACGATGATCACGTAGAGTACGAAGTACGTAACCTTACAGCAGATTGCACAGGCATTGAAGAGTGCGGCGGACCGGTAATGTTCGAAGGCGAAGAGCTAGAGGAAGAAGAGCTAGACGAAGTAGGTGACCGCCATGCAGAACACGATTGGGTTAAGGGCATTAAGCGCGATCAAGCAAAAGCTCGCGGAGATTTAGACACAGAATTACGTCTTGCAGAACCAGAAGATGATGAAGCAGACGATTATTTTTCATACCAAGCAAAGAGGAAGAATACCGAAATGAAAGAAGGTTACGTAAAACAACTAAGACAACTACTAGAAGCTGAAACAGATCAAGCAGAAAGCCTAATCGCAGCAAAGAGCTTTAGTCAGGAACTACAGGATATGGTAGAGAAGCTAGGACGCCTAGTGAACGAAGACCTTCCAGCAGTTTCGGCACAGATGCGCGATTCACATGGTGCAGATGTTGCAACTGGCTTTGAAGATACAGCTGGTGCAACACTGAGCAACATTATGGATCAGCTAAAGAGTTCTAAGCAAGAGCTAGACAACTCCGTAAGTGCTATTGCAGACGGCGGCATGCCAGCAGTTAGCAACGACATGGACGACTTCGGCGCTGATGCTGAACTTGACGCAGAGATGGATGACCTAGATATTGGCGACGACGAGTTAGAAATGACTGACGACGAGCTAGAGATGGGTGATGAGCTAGGCGGCATGGACGCAGCAGCTGGTCCTGAAGAGGAAGAGCTAGGTCGTGCTAAGAAAGAGTCTGTTCAAGCACTAAGAAATAAGATTGTTGAGATGCAGGGGAAAATTGCTCGCGCGAAGCGTAAGTAATCCTGCCAGGGAGTAGGAAATGCGAGCGTGGGAACTGCTTGAAAGCGAAAATACAGAGTTTGAGACAGATCTAACAGATTTGCTCATCGCTGCAAAGGCTAACGGTCTTACAGAAGTTGACGTCGATGACATCGTCGCTCAACTTGCCTCTATGGGTCACTCTGTCACCGCAGACAGCCTTGTTTCCTCCCTCGAATCCGACGAACAACAGAATGATTTTATTAAGACCGTAACCCTTAATAAAATTATTCTTAAAACACATGCGCTCGACGATGAGACGAAGGGCGACTATGAAGACGAAGAAGTTGACGCTGAACGACTAGCAACTAAGACTGCTATGAAAGGCGTTAAGAAGAAGCAAAAAGCAGTAAAAGACGCAGCTAAGGACCTACAACTATAATGGCTACATGTTCATTTATAAAAGCAACAGATGCAAAAAGTTTATCTCGAAACAATGCAATGGTTTGGGGAGAAATTTGCGAGCTACAGACAGCTATTCTTGCTGCTATTGCAGGCGATCCTTGTGCAACTCCTCCGGTGCTAGGTGCATTTGAAACATTAGTGACAGACGGCACACCATTTACTTCGCTAAACGAAATATCGGCAGCTACATTAGTTACAGGCGGCACAGGCTTTAGTATTGAAACTGCTACCGCAGCAATTGACGATAACGGCACCGGCGGCTCCGCTGCAACACTGACTCCGATTGTAACAGGACAAGTTATTACAGGCTTCACTATTACAAATGGCGGAAGCGGCTATACACCAGTAAGTGCTACAGCAGCATTATCGACACCATCAAACCTAGTTGATGCACAAGACGAAACAGATTACGATGGTGTAGGTGGCGAAGGATCATATAACGCAGGCGATAGCTACTTTATAGGCGAAGTTATTACACTTAGTGAGTCTTCTACTGCTACAGTCGATGCAGTTACAGGCACGGGCTATGTAACAATTGCAGCACAAGACGAAACAGACTTTGATGGTGGTGCAAATAATGGTACGTTTACTGGCGGAACGGGTTACGCAGCATTAGATACAATTACACTAAGCGACGGAACTGTTATTACAGCAGATACAGTCGCAGCAGGTGTAATTACAGAATTTACAGTTACAACTTCAAGCACATCAAAATCCGCAATAAGTGTTCAGCGTGTACAACTTAGCACAAGCGGCGTTGGTGTAGGATTTAGTCTAACAACTGACACAAATAACGAAACAACAGTTGGCCAAGTAACACAATTTACAATTGCTTCGCCTGGAGCAGTTCCATTCTTCCTAGGTACAACAGTACAACAAACTAGTACAACCGGCATCGGTGCAAGCTTTACACTTACGCCTTCTACACTAAACGTTGCGGCACTTGCTGGCGGCGTTGGCGGAGCACTAACTCCGATAGTAACTAACGGCGTTGTTACAAGTGTTGTTATCAATACTGCTGGCACAGGATATATTTCCGGAACACCAGTAACTGTTACGCATCCGAGCGGCACAAGCTTTGCAGGCAACGTTAGTTCCGTCGGCGGAAGCGGCGAAATTCTAGCGGTGACGATTACAAACGGTGGCACAGGCTACGGCACTGTTAGCCCACTCGTTACAATCACGCACTCCACGGGCTTCGGCTTCGTCGGCACAGTGCAACAAACAGCAGGTGTTATTACAGGCATTGGCATTACAGATGGCGGATCGCTATATGGCGACCTATATCCAACAATAGTAGTTAGTGATTCTACAGGCACCGGCGCAGAAATAAATGTTACGGGTGTTACCGCAGGAGTTATTACTTCAATTCAGCTTGCAGATGGTGGTTCTAATTACAGCACAACACCATCACTACTTTATTACTACGCTAACGGTACGCAAGCAACAGCAAATTTGCCGGTCATAACGCTAACTGTTGACACTAATACATTCGGTACAACTCCATTCATTTATTACAGCGTCTTGTCAGGACAGTCCTCGGACCGTGTTATACAAGATCAGCTACAATACGTGATTGACTATTTTACAGCACTTGGCTACAATATACGAGCACAAGTTAACCCAGCTACGAACAATACGATTCAGTGGCAGATTATTTGGTAAAGAATTATGAACGAAATGCGCAAATTAATGGAAGCTGTTGAGCTTAACGAAGGTGCAGTAGATGCAACAGCATATCTTATTTATAGCCCAAATTCTGGATATTATCAGAAGCCGGGCTATTATACAGATAACCTTGCACTTGCGAAATTTTATTCTATGCAAAGAAATGCAGAACGACAGGCTAACTCCACACACGCTCCTATTATGGGCGGCGGCAGAGTATTACCGAAGAACGTAGAAATTTGGGAAGTAAAGATTTCAGAAGTGAGACAAGTAAAATGACAGATGCAAGAAACATGCGCAAGCTAATTGAGAGCGTAAACGGAATGTCTGAGAAAGACTTCGTTCGCGAATACTCCGAAAACGATGATGTTGTAGAAGAGCTTGAATACATTCAAGAGCAGATGCTTGATCTACTAGGACAAGCAGAAAGCTTAGTTAGCGGCACAAGCGAAGCAAGTGCTGCACAAGCATACTGGCTTGCTCACATCGAAACAGCACTAACAAACAGTCACGGCTACCTTGGCGGCAGCATGACGACAATGGAAGATACAATCGAAGCATTGCGCAATGACGTAGATGCAGACGACGACGGCTATGATGAAGATGGCTACGACGAAGACGGTGATCACCGCGACGACAAATTTGA
>Ga0307377_10004214_pt1 | contig 15799 bp, 16 predicted proteins | sample TR3MG_FD_202535 | JGI IMG/M metagenome (GOLD analysis project Ga0307377, IMG submission 202535) | Soil microbial communities from Risofladan, Vaasa, Finland - TR-3 | ecosystem: Environmental > Terrestrial > Soil > Coastal area > Acid sulfate soil | place: Finland: Risofladan, Vaasa | collected... | reverse complement strand
ATACTTGGATATGTCGTGCTACAAGTCCCATTTAAAGGCATTTTTGAATTATTTATCGGATTTTTCATTGCAGTTTTATTTGGTATTTCAGCTGTTGGAATTGGTATTATTATTTCAGGAATAGCAAAAACTCCAGAAATTGCTAACGCAATCGCATTATTCTATTACCTGCCAATTTTATTTCTTTCAGGTAGCTTATGGCCATTTGAAAGTGCTATTGTATTTTTCACTCCTCCTTACTGGGCTAAGCAGGTATTTCTTCAAATAACTGTATTGGGAGATGGATTGTTTGATCCTTTATATAGTAGTTCCCTATTTGGACCGACTGGAACTGCTCAACAACTTCCAATTACATTATTTGGTGGACTTTTAATTGTAATTGCATTTACCCTCGCTTTTATAATTCTTGGTATCATTATATTCCAGAAGAAAACCAAATTTTAATAATTTTTATTTTTTTTTTCAATCGCGGTGTCATCTAGCCTAGTTTCCTAGAAAACTTTAAGTATTTTGAATGATTATTCTTAAAAGTAATTTAATAAAAAAAGTGATTTAAAAATTGAAAATAGCGATATGTACAGAAATGGGAAGTGTTTCGCAACACTTTGGTCGAGCTCCAGAGTTTACTTTTGTTTCAATTGAAAATAACAAAGTAGTTGAAAAAAAAGTGTTACCTAATCCCGGACACGAAGTCGGGAGCATACCAAGTTTTATTAACGAACAAGGTGCGAAAGGTATGATCGTCGGGGGAATAGGCCATAGAGCAATAGATTTTTTTAGCCAATATGGTATTGAAGTTATTAAGGGTGTTACTGGCCAAATTGACGATGTAATTGCTAAGGTTTTAGATGGGACATTAGAAGGTGGTGAAAACATTTGTTCTCCTGGTGGCGGTAAAGGTTATGGTGTAGAAAAAATCCACACTGACGCAGATGATAATAACGATCACAATCATCATCACCAACAGCAATAATCGAATTGATTAAACATTTGAACAATTTATTTTTATAGTAATTAAATCTTAATTAATATAAATAATTCATTTTAGATGCCTAAAGATAAGTTTGATGAGTATGTAGAAAATCTTCAAGAAATCATACTTGAGGAAGAGATTAAAGAGTATAATGAACGTATAGTAAAACTGTATCACGATCCTAAAAACTGGGGTAAACCTTCTGAAGATGAGATTAACATTTCTAAAACTTACGAGGGTCCTTGTGGCGACACAATGTCTTTCTTTTTAAAAATAAATAATAATGTTATTGAGAAAGCCAATTTTCTTACTGACGGTTGCGGAGCTTCAGTGGCAGCAGGATGCCAAACCACTCTTCTTATTGAAAATAAATCGTTAGAGGACGCTGAAAAATTAAAACCGGAAGATATTGACGCTGCCTTAGACGGTTTACCAAAAGATCACAAACATTGTGCCGAATTGGCGATAAGAACATTAAAAAGAGCGATAGATGATTATAAAATATTAGTAAGTTTAAAATAATTAAAGAGAAGTAATTAAATAATTCTGGATTTTGCTTACAAAATTGCGTTTCTATATAAAAAAGAGTTTGAATTTATTTGAAAATTGTATCCTTAATTTAAATACTTAGGTGCAATTTTAGTATCTTTTTTATACGATATTATTAATTCCATAGTTGTTGTAAATCTAAAATTTGTTTTCTAATCTATCTATTATGTCGTTTTGAATCGGAATTCCTAAATCAACAAAAGTAGCGTTATAACCTCCAACTTTTACAATTAAATCTGCATAATTCTCGGGATGGATCTGCGCGTCTTTTAAAGTTTCAGTTGAAACCACATTTGGTTGAATCTGCATGCCACCTTTATCAAAATAGGTTTTTAAGAGGTGATAAAACTTTTCAATGTTTTCTTGACTTTCTAAGTTTTGGGGATGTAATCGCACATTAACAGCTACTCCGTTCGTAGCGTAGTTGTAATTTAATTTTGCGATTGAATTAAGAGTTGCGGTGATTCCGTTTTTTTCAACTCTATTCACGGGAGATAAACTATTTGAGATGGGTCTTCCTGCTTTTCTACCATCAGCTGTTGGTCGAGTTAAAATACCTTCCATTACATGGATGCCCATTGAATAAGCTCCCGCATTATATCGTCCTCCCCTTAAAGGTTTATTCTTAGTTACTTCTTGAGTAAACAAATCCCAAATTTCAACTGCAAAAGAATCAATCTCAGCACCATCGTTTCCCCACTTTTCGTAATTATTAATTAATTTTTGGCGATAAACTTCATTATCTTCAAAGTTTGAATTGAGAATATCTATAAGATCTGATAAAGACATTAACTTTTCATCATAAACAACTTTTTTAATATTATACATGGAATCAACTAAAGTAGCAAACCCATAAGCAGTAATCGACGAATAATTATTTTTTGCACCTCCACACACATAATCTTTTCCACTTTCCAAGCACCCATCAAGCGTAGCAGACACAAACGGATGTTGAAAATAGTTCATAGCTACTTTATCTCCGGCTTCGGCAATCCTCACAGATAGTTCAATGTTATACTTAAGCTGGCGTGTAAACGCATCGTAAAATAGATTATATGTGGTAAACTCTCTTGGATTTCCTATCTGTAAACCATCTATTTTTTCTGAGAAATTGCTATATCCATTATTTAAAGTTAATTCCAATACTCCGGGTAGATTAATGAACATCCTAGCTGTTGCTGAAAAACTGTTTCCTTGACCTGTAGGTTCTACACATCCTATTATAACGTAATTCCGAGCATCTTCGGGAGAGTAACCAGTATTTTGAAGTGCTAGAACGATTACATCATCGTTATAAAACGCAATACCTGAAGTGTGTTTAAAAACTTTAATAGCATTTTCAAAGAATTCTCTTGGGGTTTTCTTATGAATTCTTACAGAAAGATCAGTTGTGAAAACTTTTACATCCTTATATGCTTCAAGAAAAAGGTATGATAATTCGTTTGTAGCGTCTTTACCATTTGAATCCATGCCTGCAATAGTAATTGTTTGGGTGTTTTGACCAAGAGCGTTAGCTACCAAAGTAAAGTCTGTAGGTAATATGGTTACATTCCAGGTTAATTTTAAATTGAGTTCTTCTATTAATTCCAATGCGTGTTCCTTATCAATCTCACCGTTTTTAAGATCTTGAACATAATAAGGCCATAAAATCTGATCTAATCGACCAAGAGCTACAACGCTTCGCTGATAAATAATATTTATTATATTTTGGGTAAACCATATAAATTGGACTGCCTCGTAAAAAGTTTCTGGGGCAGTTTGAGTAAATTTATTCATCATGACTCCGATAGTATTAAGCTCTTCTTTTCGTTTCTCGTCGTTATGAGTTTTTGCCATTTCAAGAGAAAGAGTTGAAAACCTGTGTGAAAAATCTATAGCTGCTCTGTAATAAATTTTAACAGCCTCGTAGAAATGATTTTTATCTTGAAAATCCTTATTATTTTTATCTAGATGGGATTGATATGCTTCAGCTTCCTCGATTATCCCCTTATATCCTAAATTCAAGAGTTTTTCGTAGCCAGCACATAAATGGCCTTCTGTCGTTCCAATTTGAACAGAAATATTTGGAGCTAAGGAAGCAATTTGCCCCTCTCCTGTGATAAGTTTTTCTTCTCGTAATTTTGCATTAATCCGACCGTCTGCTAGCGATTTCCCTTTCCAAAAAGGAATTATTTCGAGTAACTCATCAATATCAGGCTCGTCGATAGAAAAGGGTTGAAGTTTTCTTCTTCTTAACTTCTTATATGTTGTTCTCTTCTCTAAGCTGTTATCATAGCGTTGAAGATCGAGATTGATTTTTTCGCCTAAATTTTTACTGGTTTCGTTTCCAACCAGTAATTCATCATCTCTAATAAAAATGGTCATATTTTTTAGAGTGTGTGCTATAGCTTTCGCTCTCTTAATAATTTCGGGATCATTTGGATATTGTTTATAGATTTCAGTGAAAAATCTCATGCGTTCAATACACAGTTCATACTTGCTTGATAGCATGTTATCTTTAAGGTTATCTATCCGTTCAGAAGGAGTTTTAACAATCAAATTCTTCTCTGATATTTAAATTTGTAAATTGTAAATGATGTTAATTATAATCAACAATCTAATAAGTATTTTAAAACTTTAAAAAATAAGTGGAATAGTATTATTAAAATTTATTACCTAATCGTTCGAAATGAAAGTTACACTAAACCCAAATACCATCTACCAGAAAATGCTCCAGAATAAAATCAACAGGATAGAATGTATTGAGTTTCTAATTTCGATCATAGAAAAATCTGATAATACTAACGCTAGGTTGGAAAGCTTAAAGATTCTATACCGACTGAAAACTCAAGATCACATTGTTTTTAAAACCCTAGAAAATTGTGTAATTTCTGATGAATATGAAGAGATTAGGATAATTTCCGCTAAAAATATTTTAGAAAATTACTTACCAGTTGGAAATAAATGCATGGAATGGGCTCTATTAAACGATAAGTCATCTAAATTACTTAATATTCTCGGAAAGATGTTAAATGATCCAAAAGTAGACCAATACAAGACTTTATGTGCAATTTATCTTCAAAGATTAGAGAAAATAGCTAAAAAGTTTGATATTGTTTCCGAGGAAGTTCCTTTCTTATTGGATATAGAATTTAATCTTGATAATTACAATAGTTTTAATTGGAATTCAAACAGTAAGCTAATCTATGATGATGATGTAATGTTTAAAATTCAGGACCAACATATATCAGAATTAAGTATATCCCTAAGAGATCAAATTCCTTCTTCCATTAAAGTATTGAAGAACTTAAAAAATTTGAATCTTAGTTGTAATAATTTAACTGATTTACCACATACCTTAAGTGACCTTACAAATCTTCAAAGTCTTGATTTGAGTTGGAACGACTTTAAAGTTGTCCCGGATGTCTTGAATGAGTTAAAATTGGTTGAGAAAATTAATTTTCAGAATAATCCTATTCAGAAATAACCTAACAGAAATTTGTAAGAGATAGACTTTTCAAAAAGTTTCATAATCTTTAAAGCTTTAAAAGAAATATGACATTTCCAAATTTTCCAGATAAACATCGTGAGAGAACTGTTGTTCAAGCTGAGGATTTCTGGAAGTATAAGAAAGAACTTGGGATATATCCTGATATTGAACCTCCAAAAGGATTAATAATCTGTTATTCCCCTACAATACTAGACTACATCATAGAAAATTATTCTCTTACTAAGGTTGATAATGTATTTGGAAAAGATTTCTATCTTTTAAACGATTCTGATAAAAAGATTGCTATTTGTGGAACTTTTGGAATCGGAGCTCCAGTAGTTGGAATTCTCTTGGAAGAACTTAATGCTTTTGGTATAAAATCATTCATTTCAATAGGGACTGCTGGATCTCTACAGAAAAATCTTCAATTAGGTAGTACCATTATCTGCACGAGAGCAATTAGAGATGAAGGAACATCGCATCATTACGCATTAAGCGAGAAGTACTCATATCCCTCTCGTGACTTGACTGAAAAATTAATCGAAATAGCAAAAGATATGGATTTAAATTACCACACGGGAACAAGTTGGACAATAGATGCGCCTTATCGTGAAACTTTAGCTGAGTTAAAACATTACAGAGATGAAGGTGTATTGTCGGTAGAAATGGAAGCTGCTGCTGTATTTGTTATAGCAAAATATTTAAAGATCGAGGCAGGGGCAATTTTTACTATTAGCGATTATTTGACTGAAGAAAATTGGGAGCTGCACTTTCATTTAACTGAGGACCATCTGCACACTTTATTTACTCTGGTTAAAAAGACCTTAAGCTCTCTATTACTCTGAAACTATTAAATCCCGAATTTTTTCCCAAAGATAGTAGAACCCGAAAATATTATATCTAAAATATTGATTTAAAAAAAATTAGGATGATTATATTTAATAAATATGAATAATACCTATCGAGTGAGAAAATCATGAAATCTTTAAATAAAGAAGATATATTCAAGCTTCTAAAGCAAAATAAAGAAAAATTAAAGAATCATAATGTTAAAAAGATAGGATTATTTGGTTCCGTTTTGAGAGGAGCGCATACTAATGAGAGTGATATTGATCTTATAGTCGAGTTTGAGGAGGGGAAAAAAAATTATGATAATTTTATCGAATTATTTTTTTTTTTAGAAGGTCTTCTGCAGAGAAAGATAGATTTACTCACAATTGAAGCTCTCAATCCTTATATGAAGCCAAAGATATTAAAGGAGGTTTATTTTGAATCAATTTAACGATTACATGGACAAAATTAATCACATTAATGATGAAATTGATTATATAATAACCAAATCAAAAGAATTAGCGCATGATGATTTTATTAAAGATGAAACTCTAAAAAGAGCATTTGTTAGAAGCTTAGAGGTTATTGGGGAAGCAGTAAAAAGAATTCCTAACCAAGTATGTGAACAATACAGACAGATCGAATGGAATAAAATTGCGGGAATGAGAGATAAACTAATTCATCACTATTTTGGGGTCGATTATGACTTAGTTTGGGATATAATTGAAAACCATATTCCAAAATTAAAAGAAACAATCAAATTAATTCTCAATGAAGAATAATTAATATTTTGTTGTATATAAAAAATTACTACAGTCTTATTTAGATAAATAATAAAGTGAAAAAAATTGAATTTTGAGACAATTAAATTTGAATTAAAAGAAAACGGAATTGGATTACTAACACTTAATCGTCCTGATAAATTAAATGCTATGTCGTTTCAGATGATTAAAGACTTGCACTCTTTATTTGACTCTTTAATGGTTAATTTAGATTGTCGTGTTGTTATATTAAAAGCAGAAGGGAGAGCGTTCTGTGCTGGCTTGGATTTGAAAGAATCGATGATTTTACAGTCTAAAAAGAAGCCAGCAGAATTAAAAGAAAAGTTTCATTTTTTAAATGCTCCCGATAAAGATATTATAAAGGCAAAATTATACGCTCAGTGGCACACAAGTCAAATTATCGTGAAAATGCGTAAGATTAGTCAACCAATTATCGCTTTAATTCAGGGTGCGGCATCTGGAGCTGGTTTTGCTTTTGTCTTAGCCGCAGATATTAGGATTGCCAGCAAAAAAGCTAGATTTAATAATGCATTCATAAATGTCGGATTTTCTGGCTCAGACTTAGGATCTAGTTATCATCTCCCTCGACTTATCGGGATGTCAAGAGCAGCAGAGATTTTATATACGGGAAGATTTGTTGAGGCTTATGAAGCTGAAAAGATTGGATTAGTTTTAAATGTGGTAGAAGAAGAAAAACTATTAGATACTGCTATTAAAATGGCTGAAAATATGTTGCACAAAAGCCCTTTGGGATTAAGGATGACCAAACAAGCAATAAATTTATCTCTTGATTCCCCAAGTCTGGAAACGATTCTTCAATTAGAAAATCGTGCACAAATGCTTTGTTCTGCTTCAGATGACATTACGGAAGGTGTTCAATCCTTTTTCGAAAAAAGAGACCCAAAATATCCCTTGAGCTGACAATTAAGGTTTAATGAATTTAATCATAATATTTTTAATCAATTGAAAAATAAAGTGAAAAAAATTGAATTTTGAAACAATAAATTTTGAACTACAACCAAATGGTATTGGTATTATAACACTCAATCGTCCAGAGAAGTTGAACGCTATTAACTTCCAAATGGAACAAGAATTACACGAATTATTTGATCATTTAATGGTTAATTTGGACTGTCGTGTTTTAATCTTAAAAGCTGAAGGAAGAGCATTTTGTTCTGGAACAGATTTACAAGAAGGATTGATCTTAAACACTAAAAAGCATCCTGAAGGGTATGAGAAATATTATTTTCTAAATGTTCCAGAACCGATAAAAAGAAAAATGTACCATCAATGGCGAATTAGTTCGATTTTTGTAAAAATGCGCAGGATAAGTCAACCAATAATTGCTTTAATTCACGGTGCGGCTGCTGGGGGAGGTTTTGGGTTTGCAATGGCTTCAGATTTTCGAATTGTAGCCCCTGATGTTAAATTCATAAATGCCTCAATTAATATTGGTTTGACTGGAGCAGATGTAGGCGGAAGCTATTTTCTTCCTCGCTTAATAGGATTATCGAGAGCTTCTGAGATAATGTACACCGGAAGACCAGTTGGGGCTGAAGAATCGGTAAAAATTGGATTAGCTTTAAAATCAGTTGAGTTGAAAGATCTATTAAAATCCGCGATGGAGTTAGCAAACGAGATGTTAAAGAAAAGTCCCTTAGGTTTACGAATGACAAAACAAGCGTTAAACTTGACTCTAGATTCTCCAAGTTTAGAAACAATTCTCCAATTAGAAAATTCAAGTATCGTTCTCACATTTAGTTCGAAAGATGTGAACGAAGCCTCAGCAGCATTTTTTGGAAAAAAAGATCCTAAATACCCTTTACGCTAAAGAAGTCCAGTCTTAATAAAAAAAAATTAAAAAATTAAAAAAAACAAAGATTGTTTTTATCTTATTCTTTTATTTGGAGTTTTGGAGTAATAGGTGAAGCTCCACCCAAATTAGTTATAACTGGACAATGAGAAAATACTTTTTCCATCATTTCCTCTATTTTTTCTTTTGGGGCGTCTGCTTTAATTCTAACAACAGGTTCGAGTTTATCGTAGCCTGCTAGTTTACTGTCGTCAAGCCCAAAAATGGCTCCAAGATTAATATGGCCACGAGAAAATACTTTTAACTCATTGATTTCAATGTTCATAATCTTAGCCCAAAATTTCGTAACTGCTACTATACAAGCCCCTACTGAGGCTAAAATAACGAGTAGTGGAGATGGTCCTTGATTTGTTCCGTCTAAACCTGGAGGCGCGTCAATTAATACTTCAAAAGGTTTTGCTCCCATTGTGCATTTAACTTGCATACCTTCCGATAACATCTCGCACTCAACATTGAAATTCTTTTCCCCATTATTCCAATCATCCTTTATTGCTTCATACGTTTCTTTAAAGCTTGGCATTTTTAACTCATCTTTTATTTATTTTGGATTTTAAATAATTATTCATAATGTGTTATTATAAGCAAAAAAATAAAGAATACAATATAATTTTTTTGAATAATCATATTTCGCTTTTTGAATAATTTAACTAATATGACATACAACTTTGCCTAGATAATATTGCCACTAAAATCCTGATCCTTTGTAAGCACATCCGTTACATCTACGATGTTATGTAAAAATTGCTGTCATCGAAGTTCTTGAAGAAACTGCGGAGTTTATTGATAAATAAATTTATTTAATCTTTTTTATAATATGATATTTAAAGAATAATTGGTTATGAATGATTGATGATGGAGCAAAATAATATCCTATATTTAGATAAAGAAGTACCAATAGAAGATCGCGTTAACGATCTTTTAAATCGTCTTACTCTTCAAGAAAAAATAGATTTGATTCGGGGAAAGGATTTATGGACAACTAATCCAGTTGAACGACTTAATATCCCTTCCTTTGGTATGACAGATGGTCCTATTGGGGTGGCATCTCATTCTAGTCATCATGGAAAACGAACACGGTTTCCTGCTACAATTATGTTAGCTTCTACATGGAATAAAGGTTTAGCTTTCAATATGGGAGAAGCTATGGGAAAGGAAACTAAATTATCTGGAAGACATCAAATTCTTGGACCAGGTGTGAATATCATTCGCTCTCCTTTATGTGGAAGAAATTTCGAATATTTAAGTGAAGATCCCATACTTTCCTCTGATATTGCCGCTGAAATTGTTAAGGGAATACAATCACAAGGTATAGCTTCTTGTATAAAACATTACCTAACGAATAATTCAGAAACGAAAAGGACAAAAATTAGTACTCAAATCAGTGAACGGGCATTACAAGAAATATATATAAAGAATTACAGCAGAATTATTAACAAGGCTGATCCTTGGGGTTTCATGGTGAGCTATAATAAAATAAACGGAATATATTGCGCAGAAAACAAAAATATTCTTCAAAATGTGCTACGCGATCAATTAGAATTTACGGGGCATGTTGTAACCGATTGGGGCGCAGCTCGACGCACATCAGGGGCAGTTGGGTGCATTAAAGCAGGATTAAATCTTGAAATGCCGGGATTTCTCTTGAGTAAAGTAATGACACCTAAAAAAGTGCTGAAAGCTATTAATGCTGGGCAGTTAAATGAGGAAGATATTAATTATACCGTTCGACCTTTACTTCGCACCTTTTTTCGAGTGGGCTTAATTGAACAAAGGGAACTTTTTATAGAGAAAGTTTCTGATATACCAGAACATCAAAAAATTGCTCAAATGATCGCTGAAGAAGGTATGGTTCTGCTAAAAAATAACAGCAATTTTCTTCCATTAGATTTGGATAAAATAAAAAAAATCGCTATTTTAGGCCCAAATTCGCAAAAAAAATTTGGAAAGTATTTATATGGAGGGAGTTCTGCGGTTGTTCCACCGAAAGAAATAACACCTTATGATGGGATAAGTAAATACATTTCTGGAAAAGCCGAAATTGTATCAAATATAGAAGACGCTGAAGTTGTGTTCCTAATAGTCGGTTTAAATCATGGCGGAAATATACTCATAAATTTAATTATAAAACGTGAAGGAGATACTGAGGGAAATGACCGGACTCACTACGCATTACCTGCTAAACAGCAAGAGTTAATTAGGTCTACTATAATAAAAAACCCAAATACAGTAGTGATATTAATCGCTGGTAGTCCAATTGATGTCTCTGATTGGTTCGAAGACGTACCCGCTATTCTAAACTCCTGGTATCCCGGAATGATGGGTGGAGATGCGCTCGCTCGAGTACTATTTGGTGATGTTAATCCATCAGGTAAATTACCGGTTACATATCCAAAAAGGTTAGAAGATCATCCTGCACATATTACTAAAAAAAGATTTCCTGGGGATTTGAAAAATCTAAAAATATATTTCGATGAAGATATCTATGTTGGATATCGATATTTTGATAAGAATCAAGTTGAACCGTTCTTCCCTTTTGGATACGGTCTTTCATATACAACTTTTAAATTGTCAAATATCCAATTGGATAAATCTACCATCCAAGAAAAAGGAATTTTCATTGTTTCTGTCGATATTGAAAATACTGGAGATAGAGCTGGATCAGAAGTTCTCCAAATTTATGTCACTGATGACGAATGCTCGGTTGAACGTCCACCTAAAGAACTTCAAGGGTTTGAAAAAGTCTATTTAAAACCTGGAGAGAAACAGACTGTTTCAGTTAAGTTAGACGAATCTGCGTTCAAATTTTATTCAGTCGAAGAGCGTAAATTTATCGCAGAACCGGGAATTTTTACAATCTGGGCTGACTCATCGTCTAGAGATCTTCCTTTAACCACTAAAATTACATATATTTTATAAACATTTTAATTATATTATAAAAAATTACACTATAAGGTTAAAAGATTGATAAAAAAAACAGTTTCAGATTCCAAAGTTGAAATTGCGCAAGTGATGATGCCAGAGCATGCAAATCCAGCGGGTAATGTGCATGGGGGTAATCTATTAAAGCTTGTTGATCAAGCAGGAGCTATCGTAGCCGCTCGGCACACGCACTCTAATGTAGTTACTGCTTCAGTCGATAGGTTTGATTTTATTTCTCCTGCTTACATTGGAAACCTAATTTTCATTAAGGCATCAATGAATTACGTTTCTAGAACATCGATGGAAGTTGGAGTAAGAATAGAAGCAGAATGCCTTAAAACCGGCACTCACACTCATATCGGGTCCGCTTATCTTACATTTGTTGCTATCGGCAAAGACGATAAATCTACTGAAGTACCAGGATTGATTCTTGAAACTGAAAGCGAAAAAAGAAGATATGAGGAAGCAAAAAAAAGGAGAGAAATTAGAATACAACAGGCTAAACCTCATCGTCATCGTCAACAGGCGTGCATAATTAGACCGGAAAAATTAAAATAGAAATACATCCTTCTCTGGATTAAAACGATTTCAAGTTTTCAAATATAACTTTTTATTAGGCGAAGTATAAAATTATGTATATTTAGATAGGTGAATTTATTGGAAGAAATTAAGAAAAGACCTGAACTAAAGAGAAGGATATCTTTATTCGGCGTTACTGTGTATGGAGTTGGAAATGTCCTAGGAGCAGGCATTTATGCCTTAATTGGAGAAGTAGTAGGAATTACCGGAAACATATCATGGTTAGCTTTTATTTTAGCTTCGGTTACTGGAGCTTTAACTGGTTTGTCGTACGCTGAACTTTCTGCTATGTTCCCTAAAAGCGCTGCTGAATTTGTGTATACCGAAGAAGCCTTTAAAATCCGGCTTTTATCGTTTCTTCTTGGATGGATAATTATATTTTCAGGAATACTCTCAGCAGCTACGGTAGCGTTAGGTTTTGCGGGTTACTTAGCTGATTTAATCGGGATTCCCTCGATTATTCTTGTTGTAATTTTCGCTGTTTTACTCATTCTTATTCTAAGCATTATTAACTTCGTTGGTATAAGGGCATCTACATGGACAAATATTCTATTTACGTTAATTGAGGCTTCGGGACTCATCTTAATTATTATAATTGGCATACCGTTTTTAGGCACGATTAACTATTTTTTGCTACCTATAGGAGGCTCGTTTGGCTCAGTTTTTTCAGCGGTTGCTTTGATATTTTTTGCTTATATTGGGTTTGAGGATATCGCAAATATCGCTGAAGAGGTTAAAGAACCAGCTAGAAATCTTCCTCGAGCTATAATCTATTCGATTATTATAACAACTGTTTTATATTGTTTAACTGCTATATCTGTAGTTAGTATTTTACCCTATAGCGTGATTGAATCCTCTCCAGCTCCTTTAAACACCGTTGCTTCCGCAGTATTAGGGCCTGTTGGAGGAATACTTATGTCATTTATAGCCCTCTTTGCCACAGCTAACACCGTTCTGATAATGATGATTGTCACCTCAAGAATGATGTACGGTATGGCAAGAGATAAAGCGTTACCCGAAGGATTGAGTAGAATATCACCTAAATTTAGAACACCAGCTCTAGCTGTTTTAGTAACAATGATTTTAACCATAATACCATTATTTCTTGGGGATATATCTATTATTGCCAACGCTACCGTTTTTGGCGTGCTAATCAATTTTTTCCTGGTGAATCTCAGTCTCATAGCTTTACGAAGGAAAAAGCCCGAGCTTGAACGCCCTTTTAGACTAAAACCAAATATTAGATGGTTACCAATAGTAGCACTATTAGGATGTATTATCAGTTTCGGACTTCTTTTTACATTTGATTTATTAATTATAATCATCCAAGTAATTATTGTTATATGTGGAGTAGTAGTTTTTTACGGAATGAAATCAAAAATCGAGACAAAAACGAGTAAATAAATCAAAGGTACTTAAAAATTAACCATATTTTTCGTTCCATTTTTTTTGCTTTTCTTCACGGTTTCCTTTCATTTTACAAGCTTTGTGAATTTGGTCCTGCATTTCCCATTGTTGTTCTAATGCGTATTCAAGGTTGTCTTTTATCTTGTCATTTTCTTTATTTGATTCTTTATTATCCTTGCTCATCTTTTTTCCCCTTTAAGCATCAAGATACTCGTATAATTTATCTATCATGCTATATCCAACAACATCGTCTCTTAAATAGATTTGGAACGGTAATTCCATATTTCTATAAGGTTTTAGTATATTAAGTAGTGTAATATGTTCTGGCTTTTGAAATTTATCTTTATAATCCTCCCCAACGCCTTCGGAATATTGATATTGTTGAAGAACAAAACTACCTCGGAACTTATTTTTTCTTAGGAATAAAATAATCTTATCGATATCGGATGGTTTCATCAAATTTTCCACATAGGTCGTTCTTATTTCAAAATCAATATCCTCGTGATTGTTAACAGTCCTAAATGTTTCAACAATTAGGTTAGAATTTACCTGATTTCCTGTAATTTTAGCCAGTCTTTTATTATTAAGTGGACCTTTCATATCTAAAGCAACTCTATTGATATATGGTATTAATTCCGTAATAGATTTCGGATTTGTTCCATTTGTGTCTATACTAATATATTTTCCAACATTCTTTATTTCTTTACATATTTCAAGTAAATCCTTTTGAAGCGTAGGTTCTCCTCCAGAAATGCTCACACCACTGACTAACATATTACTTTTAATTTGCTCCATTAATTCGGGAACTTTGACATCTCTCCCTACGCCCTCATGCAGTAGATATTTATTGTGGCAAAATGCACAACTTAAATTGCACCCAACCGTAAATATAACCATTGTTGACTTATTAGGGATGTCCTTTGTTGATATATCTACAATTCCACCGACTCTCATTGATAAGGATTAATTTTATCTTTTAATTAAGTTTAATACTACTGTATGTTTTCTAAAAAGTTTATCAGATTTAAAAAATAATCTTATATTTTAGATGATTGTTATATTAAACTAATTAAAACTTGATGTGATAAATTTGGAAGGACATGTTCAATTTAGCGATTTGGATTTTGAGTTTGGATATTCTTGTATGCCTGATAGGTTGCACTTCTATACAAAAGAGGAAAATGATTTCCGAATGGAAGTACGTGAATGGTGTAAGGATAATGTCGAACCTGTTGCTGAAAAGATAGATCGGGAGAGAAATTATAGTTTAGCAGTAGAGGTTTTACGTAAGATGAAACCCTACTTGAATATTATAATCCCAAAAGAAGTTGGAGGACTTGGGAAAGGAGTTTTATACCGAACGATATTTGGTGAGGAACTTACGGCTTTTAGCTACTCTCTCGCTGGAATTTTCGGAGCCTCCTCTTGTTTATTTGCTGGGCCAATAATAGAGTTTGGAACTCAAGCCCAGAAAATGAAATATCTCTCAGGTATAGCTGATGGGTCAAAAATAGGTGCTATAGGCATCACTGAACCTACAGGTGGCTCAGACGCGATAGGTGGTATGAGATTAAAGGCAGTGAGAGAAGATGATCATTATGTTCTTAATGGAGAAAAATGCTTCATAACAAATGGTAGCGTTGCGGATTATATTTGTTTATACGCTAAAACAAACGATCAAGTAAAAGCACATCAAGGGATATCTGCATTTATTTTCGAAACAAACACTCCTGGATTTGAGGTAATTAAAGACTACAAGCATATGGGCCGTAGAGGAATGCCCAATTCCCATCTTAGATTTAATAACTGTAAAGTCCCGGTTGAAAATATGCTTCATAGAGAGAACGAAGGTGTAGATGTGTTATTGTTTGGCCTTGATGGTGAGAGAACTTTTACCGCTTCTCAATACCTTGGTCTTGCTCGAAGCGCCTTAGAAGTTGCATATAAATATGCTCATAAACGCGTGCAATTCAAAGAACCACTATATTCTTTTGAGGGAATATCGTTCAAACTAAGCGAAATGTTTATGGATGTAGAGTTAAATAGGATGGCTATTGCACAAATCGCTAGAATGCTTGATGATGGTCATAATTGTAGAGCCTCCGTCGCTGCTGTTAAAACTCGGATCGCAGATGCAACTGTGAGAATTACTCAAGACGCAATTCAAATTGCTGGAGGTCTTGGATACTCTGAAGAATATCCTTTAGAACGCTATTATCGAGATGCAAAGATAGGACAAATCTCAGCAGGCACATCGGAAATTATGAGATATATCATTACAAGGGAAATGGTAAGAATGTGGGGCAAATAGGTTTAGACATATTCTTCCCTTATTAATTTTTCAACCGCACTTAAAGGTAATGAAAAAGGTTCGATTGATTCCATTTTTAGCGATGTTAACGCTGCAGAAAATCTTA
>Ga0307377_10004213_pt1 | contig 15800 bp, 14 predicted proteins | sample TR3MG_FD_202535 | JGI IMG/M metagenome (GOLD analysis project Ga0307377, IMG submission 202535) | Soil microbial communities from Risofladan, Vaasa, Finland - TR-3 | ecosystem: Environmental > Terrestrial > Soil > Coastal area > Acid sulfate soil | place: Finland: Risofladan, Vaasa | collected... | reverse complement strand
CCGATGCCTGTTTCAGCAAATTTGGAGAAGCCGAACCCAACAGCAGAAGTCTCCCGGGACGGCGATTATCATCGATCAGGGCGCGCAAAATTGAAAACAGCTCGGGGACGCGTTGTATTTCATCAAGCACAACCAGTTGGTCAGTATGCCGCGACAGGAAAAGTTCCGGGTCTGCCAGTTTGGCGAGATCAGACGGTCGTTCAAGATCGAGATACAAACTGCCGGCACGGCCCGCAGTGATGGCTCGCGCAAGCGTGGTTTTTCCAGCCTGACGCGGACCAAGCAAAGCAACCCCCGGAAATTGCTCCAGCGCCTGTTCGATTTCCGGATAAAGACGTCTATTTAGCATCCTTGTATATTAAAGGCCTATCTTTCAATATACAATGCTAATTTGAAATATCTGCAAAGGAAACTTGAAATTAATATCAGATATGTTGCTGACGATACCAATCCGCCGTGGCGCGCAGACCCTGCTCCAGCGTATACGGCGGAGACCAGGCCAGGTCCCTGCGCAGCTTTTCATCATTGACGCGCAACGAACAGAACAATCTGTCCATCTGTTCTGCACGCCCCAGCAAAGTTGCCACCGCGCGCAACAGGCCGGGCGGAAAATTAAATGCGCGGCTGTTTCGGTCCAGCGACCGGGCGATCAGATCCACCAGCATCGCGGTGGAAACATCATCGCCATCGCTGACCAGATAGGTCTGTCCCGCTGCGGCGGGATGAGTCGCGCAGGTTATCAGCGCATCCACCAGGTTGCCCACATACACCAGACTGCGCGCATTGTTCGCGCCCGCCAGCGGCAACGGGATGCCCCGGTCAATTGCGGCCAGCAGTCGGATGAAATTTCCCTTCACCCCCGGCCCATAAACCAGCGGCGGACGCACGATCACGATCGCAAGTCCGGTTTCTTTGGCAATGCGCTGCAACTCCTGTTCGGCTCGCCATTTCGACATGCCGTAAGGGTCCTGCGGATCGGGTTCATCCGATTCGGCAAAGGGACGATTCACCGTGGTTTGTTCGCCGTTCACCTTGACCGAACTCACATAAACCAAGCGTTTTACGCCCGCGCTTGCGGCTTGCTGCGCCAGATTGGACGTACCGTAAAGATTGACCTTGAGGAATTCCGTCAGCGGATCGGCGGCAGTATCTTTCATCACATGAACGCGCGCGGCAAGATGGATCACCGTCTCCACACCGCGCAGTGCAACCAACCAGTCTGTTTCGCCATCGATAGCGCCGACTGTTACCGCTTCAACATTTCCGACCATCGTATTCTCGGAACGCACTGCCGCACGGACAGATTGCCCCCGGCGCAACAATTCTGCGCAGAGCGGCTTGCCGACAAAGCCATTAGCGCCGGTCACCAATACTTTCATGCGTAAGCACTCATCGTATCAACTCAAACATCCGTATAGGGAGCTTCAATGCCAATAGCGGAAAATTGGTATACAAGCCGTTCTCCCTGCATGCCCTGATTACTTCCCTGTTAAGCGTGATGCGCGCCTTCAATCCGCGGCTGCTTACACCACCGGACCGCATGATCACGGTGACCTTGTCGATAAATTCCCACGATATTTTTTGCTTCGTTAACAGCCTGACCAGCATCTCAAAGTCGGCGGCGATCCGGTAATCCGTTTTATACATTCCGCCATGAGCGTAACAGGATCTTTTACAATAAAAAGTCGGATGCGGCGGCATCACGCCGATCCGCAGCAATGCTGTACTGAGCCTGGCGACCCGGTATTTGCGCAGAATCTTGCGAGGATTTTCCCGGTCAACGATATCCAGACAGGAAAATATTGCGTCCGCGTTCGTCGAACTGAATTTGTCCGCGATGTCCTGCACCACATCCTTTCCCGAAAATACATCATCGGAATTAAGCATGCCCACATATTCCCCTGAGCAAAGCGATATACCCTTGTTCATCGCATCGTAGATGCCGCGATCTTTCTCGCTGAGCCAATAGTCGATCGCATGATCATATTCTCTCAGGATATCTACAGTCCCGTCGCTGGAGCCCCCATCAATAACGATGAGCTCGATGTTTCCATATTCCTGCCTCAACACGCTTTCAATCGTATCCCGTATTGTTCGCGCCCCATTCAATACCACCGTGACAACCGAAATCAGCGGCTTGCCCGTCAATGAATGCTTGTGACCGCGCCGGGTTCGCGACCCGCCCTCCAGAATCATCAGTGATGCCTCATATAAAAATCAAGTAGCCGGATATCCATGCCTAAGCCTTGCCCGGTGAGTCGACCGAACGTCCGGCATCGGTGCCCCTAGCCATCGCTCTGTTCGCAACCGCGACAAAATCACGGGCAAAGCGGCCCTCGTTAACGTCACCCTGAACACGGAGCCGTGCCGCTGCTGAGGTTTTTGTCTCAACGCATGCCTCCCGCAATTTTTCTGCAAGTGCAACTGCATCATCAGGATCAAAATACACAGCCCCTTCTCCCATTTGCTCGCGATGCACGCCGATATCAGACAACAACATTGGAACCCCCAGCGTCCTTGCCTCTTCGACTGTGCTGCTCCAGCCCTCAAAATGCGAGGGATTAACAAGCGCAATGCAGATCCGCATCAGCGAGATTACATGGCGCCGCGGCACCAGGCCCAGAATGCGGAAATTTTCCTGCAAGCCCAGCGACTGGACATGGGTATTCAGCTGATCGAAATAATCCGGGTGTCGGGGATCGTGCGGATTGCCGGTCACGGCGACGACAACCTCGCGGCCTTGCTGCTTCAGCAGACCTAGCGCCTCGATCACGACGATATGGTTTTTGTGTTTCCAGAACTGATTGGGCAGGTAGTAGAAGCGGCTGGGCAACTTGTATTCCCGGACAACCATTCTGGGATCCTTTTCAATCAGTTCATCCGGGACAGGTGCCGCAAAGCGCACAACTTCGGTGTGGCCAACGGCGCCCGGATAAAAATATTCGCAATGTTTGCGCGCATCCTCACTGCTCAACATGATGGTCCTGCCGGATGCGACTTGGGCACGGAAGCCCGCCTCGCGCCGCCAATACGCAGCGAAGCCGAATTGTTCGCGCAGCAGACGATGCTGAAAGTCCGGCATCCATGCGATGACAGGAATGGGGAACCGCCAACCGAAAAATGTCGCGTTCTCAAATATCACATCGATCCGGTAATGCCTGAATAAATCCAGCGCGTCGGAATCCCGACCGAAGAGCAGCGCGCCGATCAATCGTGGCCGTGCATTGTTTACATCAAAGACTGATGAATGGACGATTTCCAGTCCGGCGATCTCACGGAATGGCTGCAGATCATTTTCAAGTGCATCCTCTCCGCAAAAAAGCACGGGTGTGATTTGATCTGCTTGGTATTTTCGGACAGACCGGAACAGATTGAGCAGATAGTTGTATCCGCCCGTCCAGCTGGCGCTTCTAATAAAATGGAAAGCAACCCTCATGCATTCCTCGATTTGTACCAGCTCACCGCTTCGCGTATCCCTTCGGCAAGCAGAATGCGCGTTTTGAAGCCGAGCTTGGACGCCTGCGTGCAATCGGCAACCAGGCTGGCCGGATCGCCCTTGCGCGCAACGCCGCTGAACTCTACACTTGCGCCGTTTCCCCACGCTTGGCTGACCATTTCTGCCACTTTACGAGTCGATGTGGCAATACCCGTTCCCCCATTTATGGCAGGACAACCCGCTTCGCATCGGGCACGAACCAGAACCAACAGAGCTGCTGCATCGTTCACATGCAACCAGTCGCGCAACTCGCGCCCAGTCCCGCCCAGAACGACCGTGCTGCTTTTAGCCGCTGCCAGCTTGCAACACAAATCCCATATCAGCTGTTTTTCCAGTCCCGCGCCGTACACCGAGAACAGGCGCACTATCGCAACGCGCAAACCGAAGTTCTCTGCATAGGAACGGCACAGACTTTCCATCATCGCTTTGTGTGTACCATATGGCGAATAAGGTGTGATTGCTGCATCTTCGGGAATCGGACCGGCATGTACGGCGCCATAGACCGCCGCACTGGAAACGCCGACTACGCTTGCACCAGGCGCGTTGAGACGCAACCATTCGAGGAGCTGCGCCGTACTCGCTACAGTGCGGCGAAAATCCTCGTGCGGGTTTTGCAACGATGCGCCGACCGATGATCCGCCGGCAAGGTGATAGACAACATCCGGCAGGCCGGAAGAACGCGCCAATTGGCTCAGATTTGCCGCGTCGATTTCACCATTGCTCCAGTTGGAATATCCCCACTTCCCGGCTTCTTCGGCAGGCCACAAGCCGTGCCCGATGCCGGACACGATGTCGCCATTCTCTGATACCTGCCGTGCCAGATGTCTGCCGATGAAACCCTTGCCGCCGGTAATCCAGATGGTTGTCATGATTTCAGGATTCTATGGCTTGCTGCAGATGAACGAATACAAACGTCCGGGCCGATGGTCAATGCGCGACAACAGGGCAAGGGAAACATCCATGATGAACCCGGCATTGAGAAGACGTCCTGCAATCCCGCCCAGCGGGAATCGGGCGAGCCTGCGCTTGATCTCGTCGCGCAAGGAATCGTGCGTATAGGGCGCATAATTGATCACGCTGTCGAATGGCCGCAATACTCTTTCCAGACGAAAGCCCGCAGAGCGCATCGCATCCATGTATTGTCTGGATCGATATGCATTTTCCCCGCCGTAAAGTTGGTGTAGAGGATGAATTTTCCAGAATGCTGGTAAATCGTCGGAGGATGAAATCACATGGTCACGCACCGCAATGAATTTGCCGCCCGGCTTCAGCACGCGAAAAACTTCTGCGCACAACGCAGTCAGATCGTGCGCATGGTGCAACACCTGACGTGCAAACACCAAGTCGAAAGAAGCGGATTTACATGGTAGACATTCCCCAAACTCCTGCGCTACCTCGATAGGCAACCCTTCGGCTTGAGCGATTCTGCGAATGGCCCCGCCGCCCACCAGGTCGCTTGGATCAGGCTCGACCGCCATCACTTTCCAACCCTCCTTGGCCAGCGCGTAGCTGGCAATGCCTCGTCCTGCACCCAGATCCAGCGCGCGGCCAGGAGCGTCGGGCAAAAAGGCTTGGATTGTCCTCCACTCTTCGCTTTGCCAATAACGCTTCGCCGCCGCTTCCGGCGACGGATCGTAATAGCAATCCCGCACCAGATCCTGCTTGTCGGGTTGTGCCGACAACCATGCGACCGCTGCTTCCCAGGATATGAATTTATCGCTCATCTGGGCCAAGTTCCCGGATAATTTTGGCAGGATTACCCGCAACAATCGTATAGGGCGGAACATCCTTGCTGACAACACTACCGGCACCCACTATTGCACCTTCGCCTATCGTAACGCTTTTCAGGATGATCGCGTTGAATCCAATCCAGACCCTGTCCTGAATGACAACTTTCGCGGTCTTCACCCCTGACCAATCCTTTTTATCATTATGCCAATTTTCAACATCCTTTTGCCGCTCGGAAAATTTCAGGCTATGCGAATTATGATCAGTGATCGTCACACCCCAGGAAATGAGCACATCGTTTCCGATTTCTATACCGTGTGCTGCGGAAATTAGTCCATTACCGATAAAACATCTATCGCCCACGGTTAGATACGAATTCTCATTTTCGAAAACCACATTACATCTCATGATGCAGTTATGACCGATAACCAGTTTGCATCTCTTGCCTCCTCTGATACGCCAAGGAAACATATCCGTGCCTGAGCCGATGATATAAGTATCAAAACGGCGCGCAACCAATATCTCGGTAATTCTGGATAGCAATTTGAGAAGCGAACTCATCACGCATCAACCTTTAACGTAATCCCAAAATTCGCCTGAATACACTCAGCAAACGGTTAACTACAGACACCATATTTAATGAAGGCACAGGCATATTATTCAGCACTGCGTCTTGCGCCAACGAAATTTCCAACTCATCTGGCATGGATTGCACTTTGAAATTCATATCCAATAGCGATTCCTCAATGATACTCACAGCACAATTTACGCCGCTTCCGTCAAACCCGACATTTTTAACCAAAGTTTTTCTGGGATACAAAGCAAGTCCGTTACGCAAAAATATACTCAAATACCACCTGATCGCCCAGGAATCTGCCTTGCCCTGCTGCTGTGCGCTCAACATTTTGAAATAGTTGTAATGTCCGCCCAAGTCAAATTTTCTTATCAAGTCTCGATCCTTCGACAGTTTTTTATAGCCTTTTGCTTCTGCATCGAAATGCTGCCAGGCACGCTGCCATGTAGCCCATCCCCAAGAAGAAATAAAGGGCAAAAATAATGCGTCCTCACGAATATTCAAATCTACCGGAAACATATATCCAGCAATCTGCATCACCCGATCTTCATGTTCATATCGCGTCAGCGCATCGTTCATGAAAGCCAAAAAGTGCGGTGATGTCACCAGATCATCTTCCAGCACAATCACACGGCCATATTCATCGCAAAGCTGCGTAACGCCTTCGATGATGGAGCGTGCCAAACCATAATTGGTTTCTCGCTCGATGATGGTAACCGATTTAAAACCGGCAATGCTGTGAATGTATGACCTGACCTCGGCTACCGCATGCCTTGACTTAGCATCACGGAACGCATCGGAGAATATATAAAGAGAAGACTGCGCAGCTTCAGCATTGTCCAGCAAAGACTTCACCGTTTGCCGCGTATGTTTGGGACGGTTGTAGACAAATAGTGCAATAGGCGCGTAATTCATTTCTGGTTCATACCCTTCACAAACAACTACGCAACCACAACTCGGTGCTGACCAGACGGTACAGATGACTTCCCGCGCCAACCTTGCCAGCCAGATGCCTGTCCAGCAAATTACGGATACTGCGTGATTCACAAAATTGCATGATTCTGGCTTCGGGTGTCAGCAGCAATTCACGAACCGCCGCGCCATTGTTTTCTGACAGCCATTTCTCGATCGGGGTTGGGTATCCCATTTTGTCTTTACGTTCCGCTATGCGTGACTGCCCGCTGTTTTGCAAATACTGGCGCAAAACCCATTTGGTATGACCTTCGCGAATCTTCACGTCATCACCGTTTGCGAATATCCACTCTACCAGCCTGTAATCCATGAAGGGCAATCTTGATTCCACACCGTGCGCCATGCTGATGGCATCGCCATAGTGCAGCAATCCGGGAAGGATATTTCTGGAATGGTCTAGCAATAAACGCTGATTGACCGGGCTATAGCCGGGATTGCTCAAGCTCTCCTTAAAGCATCCACCCCGATTCGACTGTCTCTCCATATTCGCGCGGAAATCTTGTTTAAGCGTCATGTATGCACCTGCATGACGTCGATTGTACTCAATCAAGCCGGGGAAAGATTCCCTTATCAACCACAGCAACGCCCATCTGGCGGTGAAGGTAGCGCACAGGTTGCTCCATGTATTGCCCGCTTTTTTCAATCCGGAAATACTGCCTGATCTCTTCAACGAAGTTAAAAAGGCAATGATGGCATACTGGGGATAACCCCCCAGCGCTTCGTCCGCACCCTGACCTTCCAAGAGCACGAGTACACCCCGTTTGCGCGCTTCACGCATCAAATACCATAATGGATACACGGCGGGCGAGTAGCCGGGGCCGTCCATGTGCCACGAGATTTGCCGCAAGGTATCAAGCCAGTCGTCCTTGCTTGCTTCCACTTCCACCGGCAACATTCCATAAGGCTCGGTGGCGATTTTTGCCCACTTTGACTCACCTCTTTCCATTTCACCATAAACGGAGGTGAAGCACACATGCTCACCGGAATTTTTCTGCCTGGCCGCTGCAAGCACTGCCGTTGAATCCAACCCGCCGGACAAGGTAACCCCCACGGGAACATCGCTGCGCGTCCTTAATTTAACCGCGTCCTCGAACAACGCCGAAAACTCTTCTACTGCATCGAAACCCTTGCCGTTTGAAGTATCGCGCGCATCGGGATAATCCCAATAGCGGGTCGTTCTGAATTGTCCGGTTTCGGCACAGTATTCACCGTAATGCCCCACAGGAAACACAGCAATATCCTGATAAAAGGATCGCCCATTGGAGTAGAGCAAGCCCTGCGCCAAGAACTCATACACGGCAAGATCATCCGGCTTGCGAAGATCGGGGAAGAGCGACAAGAGCCCCTTGGGTTCGGAAGCGAATGCGAAGGAACCTTGTTTGTTGGTGTAATAAAGCGGTTTGACGCCAAACCGGTCACGCGCAATGAACAGCTTGCGCTGGTCGGGGCGCCAAATTGCAAAAGCCCACATTCCATTAAGCTTTTCCAACGCTGCCGCGCCCCACTCCAAGTATGCATGCAGCAGCACTTCAGTATCTGACTTTGTCTGAAAAACATGACCCTGAAGTTCGAGCTGGGCTCGAAGCTCAAGATAGTTATAGATCTCGCCGTTAAAAACGATCACTGCGCCGGATACCGGATCCCGCATGGGCTGGTGGCCACCCGAACTCAGGTCAATAATTGACAGGCGCCGATGTCCCAACAGTATTCCCTTCCCCTGAAACACGCCACGATCATCGGGGCCTCGATGTGCAAGCACATCCAGGGCTATTGAAAAACTATCGAGGGTCGGCTCTGCCGCACCTGCTATCCAGCCCAGAATTCCGCACATTTAGTAAAGCTCCCCGCCTTTGCCCTGTAAGCGACGAAACAAGCCTCGCACCAAGTAGCCGATTTCACCTTGTCCCAACATCAGGACAACGCGACGGAACTGGTACAACCTGACCTTCCAGCGGGGGAATACCCGCCCTTGAAGTATGCGCGCCCTTTCCTCGTTAAACCGCTCGGCCATATTGTGCGTCTTTGTCTCGTCGTGCAAACGGTAGCCTCCCCACATTTTATTGACATGTACACCGCGATGATTTTTGGCAATCCTGAGGAACCATTCATAATCGAATGAGTAATGAAGCGATTCGTCCAGCCAGCCAATTTCATCGTGTATGCGCCTTTTCCAGAACGCTGCCTGATTGGTCAAGATCATTCCCTCGGCCAGCAGTGCGCCATAACTGGGAGTCACATATTGAATATATCGGAGCTCACGGTCATAAGAATCGATCAACATCATGTTGCCGATCAGGAGATCAGCTTCCGGGTGCTTCGCTGCGGCTTTTGCGACATCTAAAAAAGTATCCGGATAATAAACGTCATCCGAATTCTGCCAAGACAACCATTCCCCGGTAGTGCGCCGCAAGCCCTTGTTGATCGCCTCTGTCTGCCCGCGATCCGGTTCACTTACCCAATAGGCCAGACGATCCTCATATTTCCGGATGATATCCACGCTGCCATCGGTGGAACCGCCGTCGATCACGATGTATTCAAGGTTGGGGTAACCTTGGTTCAGCACCGACAGGATAGTGCGTTCCAGATATTCCGCCTGGTTATAGCTTGGCGTAACAACAGATATCCTGGGGTACGTGCTCAATGAATGGCTAGACAAATTCCACCCCTATAATTCTGCGAGCCACATTGGCTACAATCAACAGCACTTCTTGAACACCATCACTAGACAATCCCGCTCCGCGAAGGGCAACTCGACAATGCGCAACAATGGCATCAATAAATAGCGCAACGGGCGGCTATCCAGCCAATTTATTCGCCAGTCCAGTTTATTTTCGTTGGGATACAAATATGCCTTGAGGTTGAGTCGAAACCAGGATTCCGGCGTACTGCTCCAGCTCTTTACAACATCGAAACCGTGCTGCTCTGCCAGTTTTGCCAACGTGTCCCGGTTGTAATGGAATAAATGAAACGGAGCAAACCAGCCGCTTACCCAATTATCACCGAATATTTTGCGCCAGATGCTTGCCGCGTTCGGCACTGCAAGATACAGCATCCCATTCCCCTTCAATATCCTGGCAAGCTCTTCCATAAACCCATGCGGGTCACGCAGGTGCTCGAACACCTGCATCAGGTAAACAACGTCGAATTCCTTATCGGCAAATGGAATGTGCGAAAAACCGTCTACCTTATGCACATCGAAACCATTGTTCCGGCATGCTTCGACCACATACCCCGCAATTTCCGCGCCCGATATAGCAACACCGCGGTCATGGAAATCGCACAGATAACCCGCAAGTCCGCACCCGTAATCAAGCACGCGGGCACCTGCCGGTACCTGTACAAAATCGCGTGGATCAACATCGCCGCTTAACCGGTGAAACAGTTTCCTGAGTTTTGGGTAGCGTGAACCACGCTTCCTCGACAGGTCAACTTTGTCATCCTTCGAATACGCCGCGTAATAAGCTGCCAACTCTTCGTCCGTTGGCATGGGCATCATGGAAATCACTCCGCAGCCATCACACTCGACAAGCCGCCAACTGCCCGGCAATCCCTTTCTGCGGTCTTTCAACATCCAATGACCGGCATTCTCCTGAAGAGGCTTCCTGCAATTCAGACACGCATTACCCATCATGTTTCACCGTGCATTAGTGTGGGCGAAATCAACGTAACCGAATTGCAATCCGCCTTCCTATTAAAATTACTCAGCATTGTTCAATGTCGAAAATATCCGCGATTAGATAACGCCATTTCCACTGCATCCCATACCTTTTTCACTGAAATATCTTGTATGCACTTCACAGCCTCACCATCTTTACGAGGATATTTACATTTCCAATCACACCCATAGCATGGCATAGGCTCTGCCACAATGATCGGAAGCTTTTGATTCACGTCTGCCACCTCAATTTCATACGGTGCGAATCTGCCAAAATGCCCACCGCCCATAATGCAAATGACAGCTGCGCCCACTGCAGCCCCGACATGCATCGCACCGGTTTCATTTGTTACCACGACGGTTGCGCTACGCAACACTTCTGCCAGCTCGTCCAGTGCAGTCTTGCCAACCAAATCAACTGGTTCTCCGGGCAACCCTTCTATTAGTGCACCAATTCGCTCGCCATCCGCTGATGCACCGACCACTACGATTTTCAGGCCAGCCTCCACCAGGCGGCACCCGATATTGATGAAGTTATCAATCGGCCACTCTCTGCCAACCCACCCGGCTGTGGGGACAAGAACTGCATAGGGCTGCTGGGGCAACCCATCGATCTGTACGGAGGGTGCTTGCAAAATGACAGGTAACCGTGCCTGAAATTCCGCTAATCCCAGGCTGCGCATGAATTCTGCATTTCGCTTTAGTTCCATCTTTGGATGAGGCGAGGCAGGTATCAGATGGGTGTACCAGCCATTGCTCCAGGACGGTAACCAAAACTTAACTTTGACCTCGCCACCGCTCAAACCGATACGCTCAACCGAACCGCTGGCACGCACCAATGAATCGCCTGTCAGGTATATCCGCGAGTATGTTGGTTGAAGGGTAATCTTGAATCCCGCCCGTTTGATTTGCCTCAGCCAATTCCAGCGGTATGGCAGACCATTGCAGAATTGATCTAAGTCTATTTCCCATACCTCATCGAACAATCGGATTGATCTGGCCCAACTCGTCCATAATTTGTTTCCCAGCAGGATGACCGAATAGCCCTGCAAATGATAGTGTCTGACCAATGCTCTGGCCGCATCCAACCAAACAACAAAATCCCCGATGCCGTCGAGTCGGACTATCAGTACTCTGGCGCCTTGCACACTAGGTGGAAGTGGCCGCAATACGAAACCATCAAGCAATGGTAACAGCCTGTAAATTACAGATCGGATTGCTTGCTGCAATATTCTAAACACGAGCCAATGCTTTTATTTCATATGAAAATATCTTGGGGCTGGGAGCATGGTATGCACTACCAGTTACTTTATTCCAAAATTCCAAGTTCCACCTGTAGAGGCGAAGAAGACAAATTCGTGCCACACGCTTTAATATTGATCTAGTACCTGCCGTGCAATCAATATCAATGAATTCCACGCTAGAAAATCCTGATGCTTTCAAAACGTAGTAAAGGCTACCACTCGTAAATAGAAGATGGTGGGTGAAATCTTCATAAGCCCAGTAACAACCAGTGTTTGATTGTGCATTGGGGACCATTACAATCAATGTGCCACCTGATTTTAGAATTTTGTGTATCTGTCGAAGTTGGTTAATAACTTCACTTTTTGGAAAGTGTTCCAACACATGACTCATAATAACGAAGTCATAACTTCCTGCATGCATGTCATAAAAATCCGCCTCCGACTTTAGGTCATGCACAATTATCTGACGATCGCGCAAGTGGCAAATGGCTGCTGAATTAATATCTGCACCCTCCACACTTGAAAATCCATTATGTTTCAGTGTGGAAATCATCTGCCCAAATCCGCAGCCAAAATCAAGGATATGCTTATCGGGATCTGTTAACACCTTAGTTAAATATGCAGGCAATGCTGATCCTTCATATGATTTTGCTTCAACGTTTCGCAAGGCGAAATAATCATCTTCGTCCATCATTACCCCTTAATTTTTTGCCTTATTAAAAGTATGTGAATTCCAGTGCAGTGAAACGCCTCACTTAGCCTGCAATCAGGATATTTGTAAATATTAGAAGCCACTGTGAATATATATAATTCTGACGAAGCAAGGCATTTTTACATCAAATCACTCATCTAAATATGGCCCTAACAAATTTGCCAACCATATTTCTTACACGCAACTTTGTTCTACCGATCAAACGAGTACAGCTTTCGTCCAATTCGGCACCATTTGCAACTTCTGCTATAAAAGCCTTAATCGATATAGTTTCTTGTTTGAAGTCAACGCCTAGAGATGCCTTGTTAAAATGCAAAAAGCTGTAATACATCTGGCATCTTTGAATCACATGTGCTGGACCATACAAACTTACAACATAATTTAGCTCTTCATTTTGCTTGCCCATTTCACGGAGAAACTCGAAGTATTTCTTCAATCCAATAAATACATATTTTAGATTAGCTGAGCCAGATACGCTTCCTGAATGATTACGATATGAAAAACAAACACGATGCGATGTGATTTTGGGCTTGTTGCTCATGAAGCTCATCCAAAGCGCATCATCCGCATACAGTAAATCAGGATAGTTCGGAATACCGCCTATCTCGTCATATACCGAGGAACGCATAACGTAACCTGTCCCAAAAGAATCTCTCGCACCCCCCCATCTGGCCGCCAGAAAATCTGCCGCCGTTTCATATTTTGGAATGGGAATGCAGTTTCTGATCATTTTGCCTTCATGATCAATCAACCTGAAGTGTGCAAGGTATAAATCGTTGCCGGGCTCAGCTTCAATCGTTTCGTTGATCACTTCAAGAAAGTCCGGATCAAGTAAATCGTCATATCCGACGATGGTCATAAATTCATTTTTTTTAGTTGTAAGTATTCTGCCCCAATTACCCTCGATCCCTAATTCCCTATCGGAAAATATTACTTTGATTCTGGAATCTCGAGCTTCCAGAGTTTTGAGCCATGCACATGTTCCATCTGTACTGTAGCCTCCGAGAATGATTAGTTCAAAATTCTTGTAGGTTTGCGCCAAAATGCTTTCAACGCATAATGAAATATAGTTCTTACCATTCTTGACCGGGATAAAGACGGTAAATTTTAGGCTGTTATTATCTGGCTCCATTCCTGTTAAATACCTCATTCTAAAATCATGCTGCAAAGCAGCAAAGAAGTATCATTATAATTAGCTGACTCCTATGCTTAGTACCATTAATATTTGACGAATGGCTTGGGATTGACACAATAAAAATTGTCCGGCGATTAACGCCAAAAGTACGAACCAATGAAACAATAATTCTGCCAAATCTTGTCGAATCACCTTGTTGCAAAGGAATCCCTTTTGTTTGTAATAATGCTTGAATTGTATTCCTGAGCCTTTATATTACGCGCGATTATTTCATCAAAGACATCAAGAAGGAATGCATATTCAACTTATGCAAGTTACTGTTGACTCCCGTTTACCTCAGTCTCAATTTCTGATTTGCAACTACTGATACTTTGTATTGCCCTTCGAGTTGCCTCTAGATAGGCATAGCCATACTTTTGATCTGGTTCCAAATGTGCTCCTTCAGCCCATTCATTCCAAGCATTTATAAATATAAATCTCTCTTCAGGATTATTGATCCTCGCACATGTATCATTTATGGCGTTAGTAAGCCACTCTTGATATCCGCCCGGCGAACTATTTATAAAAACACTACTTCTGTTTTTTCTTCTAGCCGTATTATCCCAAGATGGGCAAACACCTCTGAATAATTTGTAATCAGGTTTATGATAGTTACGTGATAACTGAACAAAGGATCGCCAGTCATAAACAGTGCATCCAAAATTTGAATTTATGGGTGTTACTTTTTTAGTGACAACAAGAGGCATAAAGTTGTTTGGAGGAAACTCAATAGCAGCATCGAACTCGTAATTGGCTGGGCTCACCTTTTCAAATGATTGGGTATAAGCCAGATATATTTCGCCGATACCATTCTGCCGACACCATAACCTCCATCGTTGCGCCGTTTCTTTTGCTGAGGGTAACAAATTCGGCCTGTATAACAGCAGCAACGGTTTGCCATTTACACGGATATAGCGTTCATCACGCATGTATTGTGCAACGTGTTGGATAAATGCCAAGTCATCTTCCGGAGAATATTTCTGACCTATAAGTATTTCTTTGTCCCGCCCATCCCAGCGGCGGGTCCAGTTTTCGTTAGCCCAGCAGAGACAGAATGGCAAGCTGAGACTGGGGTCACCCAGGTAATTTTCAACCGGTTTTTCCAGCAAGAGCTGGCCCCCAAACCAGTAAGTGTAAAAACAAAAACCGCCCACACCATACAGTTTGGCTAATTCTACTTGTCTGTGTTGTACGCCTGAATTGAGCAAATCGTAGTAGCCTAACTCGCCTGGCAAATGAGGCTGATAGTGCCCTTCAAATTGGGCTTGAGCGGGTTTAACATTACTCCACTCAGTAAACCCTTCACCCCACCATTTGTTGTTTTCCGGGATTGCGTGAAATTGTGGCAGGTAAAAGGCAATCAACTTAACCGGTAATTGCTCAGGCGGTGGCGTCTTGAGGAGCGGCACATAAAGATCCGCGTTTTCGCCACCTAATACGAGATCGTCAGTTGGGATCAAATCAATATTATCTTTAAATGATATATATTCTTGCCAATTTCGGTAGGCTGCTAACCTTCTGAACAGAAATGGAAACTTACTGAATGCACTATGCTTGATGCGTTCTTTTATATGAACGGGGATGGGTAGCACATACCACAGATGACGAACATTTATTGAGATGCCATAAATAAAAAGCCGGGTTGCCCTAATCAAATTGTTCATTTTCATAATAATTAAATATACTCAATTTCTGGGCATGCCGTAATTTTATAATTTGTAATAGCATTTTGAGTCTATACGTCTAATCGCTGATGTATTATTTATAGCATCCTTCTCCAGCATGACTGTAAATATCTCCAATAAGAATTTGGAAGTAGGTGTTTAAACATGAATGAAATAGCTTTTACGCAAAGATTTGCAATCCTAAATATTAGATTGCGTAACTTCAAAATCAACACATATGTATTTCCAAACGAAGCGCGTATCAATTTGATATGATCCCTTGCAAAATTCGCGTCCCCGGATGCAGAACCCCCTTCGTCGTTGAATATGGCAACAACCACTTCTGCATAAACAAATGGCACTGCATCACCGACCAATTTCATGTTGTAGGCAAAATCAGCCAACCATCTATATGTCAGTTCATACGAATATTTCTTGTACACATTTCGGGGATAAAGCAATGCCTGGTGACAATAGTTATATCGCAACAACCTGTACTTTGAAAATTTACCGCCGTAGACCTTGCCATTGGAACGCTTGATCACATCCCCGTGATATACGGTATCGGGTTGACTTAACAG
>Ga0307377_10004212_pt1 | contig 15800 bp, 14 predicted proteins | sample TR3MG_FD_202535 | JGI IMG/M metagenome (GOLD analysis project Ga0307377, IMG submission 202535) | Soil microbial communities from Risofladan, Vaasa, Finland - TR-3 | ecosystem: Environmental > Terrestrial > Soil > Coastal area > Acid sulfate soil | place: Finland: Risofladan, Vaasa | collected... | reverse complement strand
CAGGGGTGAAAATCCAAATCCCGATGGATGAACTGTAGGCTACATGGCAGCCTATGATGCCACCTTGAATTCGTGACCAGCCCTTGCCACTACCTTCTTCGCCGCATCAAGAACCTCCGGCTTGTCGTTGTTAGGCAACACAGCAACGGGTGGGGCGGCCTTGAGTTGAGCGAGCATTTGCTCCATTTCAGCTCCGGCCATGTGCTCCAGCAATTTGTATAGACCGCCTTCCTGCTCTTCGAGTTCGTTGTGAACTTCAAGGATAGACCGGATCGTAAGCATGATGGACGGCGTTGGTGGAGGGGCCAAAAGCGCAACAAGTGCTCCGTGGTCAAGTCGAAGCCGTTCCGCAATGGCTGCTTTCTTGCCGCCCTGCCACCTGGCGATGGCAGGTAATACAATCTTTTCTTCCATCGAAATATGCCGCAGAAGGCCTTTACGAAATTCATGGTATGACTCCGCATCAATTACACCGGGCCTCGCGACGGCACGTTGAAATAATGAGTCAAGCCTCTCATGATCGTCTGCCATATATTGATACAGCGCTCCCCGCACAAGCCCTCCATCGCTTGATCAGTTAAACCGGGATTCCCATTATGGTTTCCCGACCCGCGCGGTTTTACCCCCTTGGGCTGCTCTTGCAAGATAATTTTCCGAGGATGTCGTTCTGTTCACAATCATGAGTACTGTAGAGTAGCGTGACCGAGCCGCGGCGTGCCGCTTCCAGCATGGGAAGCCACGAAGGTGGATGATGCCTGAGTTCGGCAAAGTAACGCCCGCGGAACTCATCCCACCGCGCCGGGTCATGATGAAACCATTGGCGCAGATCCGCGCTGGGAGCTGCATCTTTCAACCACGCGTCGATTTCCAATGAAGACTTTTTCACGCCTCGGGGCCATAATCGCCCAATCAGAAATCGAGCACCGTCTGTGCTGGAAGGTATTTCGTAAACACGTTTGAGCTGAATCTGGCGCATCTCCTACTGCGTGAATAGTTGAACAGCTTGTATTCGGAGAAGACGCGGTCGAAGCTCTCTGAAGTGAACCGGTCTTCGCAACCCTCGAACGACAGAATATACCAAACTTCACGCTGACGTTCGAAGATATAGACGGCGCCCGACTCAGGATTTTCGGGAGCCATCTGTAGAAGCAGAACGCCCTTCGGCGTCTGAATCCAGCGGGTGGCAATCGCCTCACCGAGCTTCAGGAATGCGGCGACTGTTTGTTGAATGGTGCCGGTGACAGAATTGCGCCCGTCGAACATCTGGTAGCCAACCGCTCGGCAAGAAAGCCAGAAATCTGGCCACAACGGCGTTTGAACTTATTCGCCGGCGACGTCTTGGCTGCAGCAAGCTGCTTCGGCTACTACGAGTTCGGGTAGTTTACTTCGATACTTCCCCCGCAGCAGGTTGCTTCCACTCGACTCTCAGACATACAAAAAGCCACGAGACCTCCGAATTACCGCGAAGATGATCCAGCTGCCAAGCGGAGATGCGCTGCGGCCTCACTTGCGGAATTGGCCACGGGCCTCACGCGGAGGTTTGGTGTAAGCGCGACCAGCGCACCCAGGAGGACGATGAAGGCGCCGATCCAGATCCAGATGACGAGCGGATTCAGAATTGCCTTGATGGTGGGCAGTCCGCTCTCTTGGTTTTGTCCTTCATAGATTACGTAAAGGTCCCACGCCGGCGTGGAGTGGTTGGCGACCATTAACTGAGTAGTCTGGCTGGCTTGATAGAGTCGTACCTCGGGCGCGAGTTGAAACTGCCTCTTGCCACCCCGGTAGACGTCGATCAGGGAGCGCTCGGCAACATAGTTATCGTTGGACTCCGGCGTGGAACCGCGGGAGACCAGATGATAGGGGCCAATGTCCATGCTCTCGCCGGTATTGAGTTCTTTCTCGACACTGCGGTTGAAGGCCGAACCGGCAAATCCGATGAACATCAGCACGATGCCAAAATGAACGATAAAGGCGCCATGACGGCGAGTATTGGCGGTGAAGAGTTGCCGTATTGAAGAGAAGAGGCCTTTTCCGGATTGTTGTTTAAGCGAAATTGCTCCGCGGAAAACTTCCGTGCAGATCGCTGTAATCACAAAAGCAGAGAAAGAGAAACAGAGCAGCGAATAGAGCGCGCCTCGATCCGCCCAGGGATGGATGCCGCACGCAATGAGCACTGCGGCAGCAACCGCACCCACGATGCCTGGAGCCACGAAGTCCTTGCGCACCTTTTTGAACGAGGCACCGCGCCCGCCAAGCAGAGGCGCGGTGCCGGTGAGCAGGAGTAGGAAGAGGCCGATTGGGACAACTACACGGTTGTAGAACGGCGGCCCGACAGTGACTTTATTGCCGTTCACAAATTCAGTGATGACTGGGAGGAGCGTTCCGAAGAATACGACGGCGCAGGCGGCGAGCAGCACGAGAATGTTGAAGAGGAAGCTTGAATCGCGCGAGAGGAGTGAATCAATTTCATGCGCTGACTTCAGATAGTCACGCCGCGCTGCAAAGGTGAACAGACATATCACCAGAACAAGCACAAGAAAAATCCAGAACCAGGTGCCGATCGAGGATTGGCCGAAGGCGTGCACGGAGCTGACGATGCCGGAGCGGGTAAGCAGCGTGCCGAAGATGCAGAGCAGGAATGTGAGGAAGATAAGCCAGATATTCCAGTTCTTCATCATGCCGCGCTTTTGCTGCATGATGGTCGAGTGGAGGAATGCCGTTCCGGTGAGCCAGGGCAGCAGCGAAGCATTCTCGACCGGGTCCCAGCCCCAGTAGCCTCCCCAACCCAGCACCGCATAAGCCCAGTGCATGCCGAGGACGATGCCGCAGGTAAGAAAGATCCATGAAACCAAAGCCCAGCGGCGGGTGGCGGGAATCCACTTTTCTGCTGGGGAACGAAGGATCAGGGCTCCGAGAACGAAGGCAAAAGGCACGCTGAAGCCGACCAGACCGAGATAAAGCAACGGTGGATGAATCACCATTTCCGGATACTGGAGCAGGGGATTCATGCCGTAGCCGTCGGCGGGTAGGGGGCCGGGAGCCATCGCAAAGGGCAAGGCCACGAAGTTGAGAAGAAGAAGAAAGAATACCTCGACGCCGGCGAGGATGGCCGATACCAGGGCGATGAGTCGTGCATCGGTATTACGGCGAAATCGCAGCACGAAGCTATACCCTGACAGGAGCCAGGCCCACAGCAAAAGGGAGCCCTCCTGGCCAGACCACAGCGCGGCAAACTTGTATGGACCGGGAAGCGCGCGGTTGGATTCGTGCAAGACGTAGGCGAGGGAAAAGTCATTGCTGAAGATCGCCCACAACAAGGCGAAGACTGCCAGCGACACCGTCGCAAAGCTTGCCAGACCCGCAAGACGGGCCGTTTCTGCCAGCCGTTCGGGGGGAATTCGGCCCCGGTTCTCAGTGGAAATCTGACGCAGAGCGACCACGCCGATGACGAGGTTATACATGGCAAGCGCCAGAGCAAGCAGCAGGGCAAGGCTGCCCAGGATAGGCATCATATTCACTCAAACCTTTCAAATGAACGCGCTGCAATAAACGAGAGAGAGACCAACTCAAAAGACTAGCAACAGTACAAGGGCTGACGACGTGATCCAGCGCACGCGAGGCATGGAGAGATAAATCCTCGAACGGACGGTTCGCAGGGAAGCGTCGCAGATTCTCTTCAACATTTTAACGAAGGCTAGTTGGGGGATGATGATGAGTTCGCGCAGCTTCAGTCCTGTGGCGATCACTTGCTTGCCGAACTGAGTCAGGTAGTAATTGCAGCCGTGTGCGAACTTTCAGATGAGGCCATGCAGTCGGAGGCGCTTGAGCAGCCTGGAGACCTGGCCGATGGTTTCATCCGGCAGGAAGCGGCGCAGGGTTTTGTTTTGCAGTCAGGCGATGTTGAACTCGCCACGGGCAATGGCGCGGAACTGGGCTTCGTCGTCGCCGTCTAACAAGTTGAAACCGGGGTACGAGCAGCCTTCATGGTGCCGCGGCCACGACAGCTTGTCGAGTTTGTTGCACCCGTTGCGGGGGTCTTCGATGGTGGACAGGAATTCCAGGTAGCGGCAGTTGGCGGCTGCCAGCAGTTGGCGCAGCGCGGGCAGGCTGTAAATGGTCTTTTGCATGGAAGTCCATTTGGTTTCACGTGAACCGTCGCGGTGTTCTACCTCGCGGTAGTGCCGGAAAAAGGTCAGGTCGTTGACCGTGGTTTCGATGCGCAGGATGAGACCGAACTTGTCGTAGAGCTTCAGCGAAACTGGCCCCATGGTGTGCTTGATCCGCGTACCTTTGATGCGCACGTTCCACCCCGGCGATGAAGCGGTGCCCATTTCGCCCTCGAACTGCGGCACGAGTTTCTTGCCCAGAAAGGTTGCGATGTTATCGGGCTTGACGGTGTGAATTGCCGTGCGGCTGAGGTGCTCATAGATGGCCTGGAAATCGGTCTGTTTGCCGAGCACGATGTCGGTCGAGTACTCGCACTGGTCCATGCTCCAGTGATAGTCCGCGCCGAAGGAGCGGTGAATGGGACAGAAGCGGCCTGCGAACGCGTCCAGCCGGCGGTGCAGCTGTTTGACCTCTAACTCATCGGCGATCTTCTGCGCCCGTGTCCAGTCGGCAACGTGGACGAAGGCATTGTCCAGCAGAGTGAAATCGATCTCCCGTTTGCGCAACTGGCTGGCCAGCCAGTTATACCCGTTGAAGTATATCTGCAGCCGGCAGGTCACCCAGGTCGGCACCCGCACATAGCACAGGCTCAGTTCCTCGTCGATGAAGCAGAAGTAGTAATGCATGCACTTGCCGTCATCGGGCTTCAGGGAGGTCCGGCCCGTCTGCTTGTCCTGTCATGGTTTGTAGGTCGAGCAGGGCTCCATGGCGGATCAGACGCACACCAGTCCCGGATGATTGCCACACCGGGCCAGCGCTTCCTTCACGCGGTCCTCTTTGCGGAAGTTCCGCTTGCGCAGAAACTCAATCTCGATGCCGGCCTCGGACGCCAGCCGCTCGGCGTTTTCGCGCAGCTGATCGCGGAACGGCTCCGCGAATCGCGGATAATCGAAAATCCGCACCTTGCGCTCATACAGATACGAGATCATTCCCCCGGCGTAGCAGATCTTCGGAAGCGTGCCAAAGATAAGCACATGGTCCCAGCAACTCAGCTCTCCCGCAATCTGAGCCGCATGCCGTTCGGTCAGAAGTTCGATGTCCACCCAAAAATCATAAACAACGCCTTCTTTGGTTCCGGCTATGCCGGGTTAGGGGAAATGGCTGCGTGATGGATCGAGCGAACTCAGCACTGTCCAGTTAATTACAGGCTCTGATTTGAAGTCAAGCTGGAGTCGAGGTGTCTCCGTCTGCGCCGGGCGGGATCGTGCAACTTGGGGCTACGGATGGGAACTGCGAAAGCTGCTGACGAGTTTGACCAATCCCCAGCGTGTACCTTCGGGCAATTTTCCGAAGGAGCGCATCATGGTTCCTGGATATCCATTGGTGATGACATCGAAGCTGCGCTTCGGTGTCATCCCATAAACGGTGAGGTCCGGCGTCTGCGGCTGAAATGCCGCCCCAAGCCGTGTCGGATGGCCGTTGCCGTGGCATGTGGCGCACGTGTTGGCCCACACCGCCGCTGCTTCGCGCTCCGACTCTGCGGTGATGCTGACGGGAATCGCGGGGGGCGTGCCGAGCATCTGGTATTTCCGATAGAGGTAGTCTGCGATGGCATCCAGTTGCTGCGGGCTATAGAACGAAAACGCCGACATGCCGGTGTTCGGTACGCCGGACCGCACCAGCCTGGTGTAGACCAGGCGCGTTGTCCTCACGTCGCGCAGCGACTCGGGCGGAACCGCCAATTCAGTGGCGCTGGGGCCATGACCGTCGGCGGCGGTGCCGTGACAAAACGCGCAACTGGAGTTATACAGCGCCTCGCCGCTTTGGAGAGGCGTCTGGAGCTTCTGTTCGTATGCGGCCAGCGCGGGTCCCTGGAAAGGTCGCAACAGCGATCTATACTCGTCCGCGTTTCTTTTCGCGATGGCGCGCACCGCAAAATATGCCCGATCCTGAATGCTCTGACGCGCCAACAGCATGGGCAGTAGGATGGCGAAAACCAGCCCTGCCAGTACCCATTCCTTCGGCCCGCCTGCCGGGCGGGAGACGCCCATCAGCGTGGCAATGAATGTGCCCAGAACCGCTGCCGCGCCTAGCGCGATCATCGCGATGGTGATGCCACCCAGCGGCGCGGGGATAGACTTCAGCAGCATGAGGCCGACTACGAATTGATACGCCAGGCCTCCCACGATCCAGCGCAGCATGTGTCGGCGCCGCTCGCCATCATCCTGCGCGGACCGCAGGTAGTGGAATGCCGCGCCCACCACAAGTGAGGCGCCCAGCACGTGCAGATAGCGCGCGAGCCAGTACCAGCCGAGCGTCTTGTCGAGGTGGTTGTGCGCGCGCACCAGTGTCGGCCAGAACTGGGGATTCTCGCTGATGGTCAGGACGGCGCAGAAGATGCCTGGAATCGCCAGCAGGGCGGTCAGCCCTGCGGTCGCCAATACAATGTGGCCGACTGCGGGAGCGCCTTCCCGGTGCGCGAAGATGTGTGCCAGCAGGTCCAGCGTGAATAGCGCCATCACCAGCAAAACGATCAGCAGCACCCAGTAGCGGGAGGCGATCATGGCTGCGGTGAAGAAGCTGACCGTGTGGTTCGCCTGGATAAGCAACAGAGGGGCCACGCCCCACACCACCACCAAAGCTTCCAGCGGCAGAAAGTCGCGCAGCAGCCTCCCTGCCATAGACGGGGTCCCTGCCGTCCCTCGGAGGCGCCGTGCCAGCAGCGAGTGATAGGCAATCACCGCCGTGCCTATCATCGTCAGCGCCAGGATAAAGTGGATGAAAAACGTGGCGAAAAGCAGCGCCTGGCCTGCGGCATCCGGAAGCGGTTGAGAAAGCAGAAGATCAGTGAGCTTGTTCATTGTGCACCGCCGCTGCGGCCGGTCGTTGGCGACCTCGGTGGGTTCGTTATGGTGTAAAGATACTCGGCCAGGATGGTCCGTTCGTCATCATTCCCTGAGAATGGAGGCATGAATGGCACCATCTTGTCGGTATGTTCAAGAATCACTCGGATGCCGTCCGGTGAGCGCCCCTGCAGTCGTTGCCGGATGTCGTTGAACCCGCCGATCGTGTGACAGCGCGAACAGTTTTGCAGGAACAGGTATGCGCCCTGCTGTTGCAGTGAAGGCTTGTCGGTCGCGATGTTATACCAGTAGGAATTCGCCAGTAATCCGCTTTGGCGGAAGTATTGCTGTTCGCTCAGCAGCATCTGGTTGGAATACATATAGCCGGGCATGATGTACGGCTTGCGGATCGATTCGCGGATAAATTCAAATTCCGCAACGAGCGCAAGCGCGAACACCACCGCCACCACGACTCCGGCACGGGCTGCGCGCCAGCGCCCTGAGACCGCGATCAACAGAAAGGCCACCAGCGCCCCCACGGCGACCACATTGAGCCTCCAGAGCCACGCCGGATTCTGTGCCAGCCAGGGAAATCCCCAGGTCGAAGTCAGGAAGACAGTAAACGCCGCGGGAGATGCCTTGAAGTACCACACCGCCGCCAGCGCCGCCACCACTGTTGAACCTGCTCCCACCCAGCTGAAGATTCGCAGCGCACGCCGCCGGAATGCCGTGTCCTGTTTCGTTAGGAGCAGAAAGCAGCTCGCATACAGGCTTCCCAGCAGCAACGACTCCGCAAAGCGCAATACAACCTGCGGAAGGAATGTCGGATTGAAATAGGCCTGCACAAAGCGTCTCTGCCACGGCCACCCATCCGAGGTCAGCATGAAGCCCAGAATGCCTGAGATCAGCACCGCAGTCATTGCCGAAGCCGCCACGTACGCGCTCCCCAACCACACGTGCCTCCGTTTCAACGGTCCTGTCCAGCGGTCCCAAGTGAAGTAGTAGACCAGCAGCAGCGAGACCTCAGTCACAAAAACCATCCACTCGATGAACCACGGCCAGAAAAAAAGCCGCAGCATGGAGGCGATGGCGCGTGGGGCAATCACGCTGGCGATGAGCCAGATGCCGGCACCGGTCGGTGCGCCGATCGCCGCCACTACTATCACGGTCGGCTTGCTTAGCCTCCGTGCAAAGTCTTCCCACTCCGGTGCCGCATGCCGAAGCCCGATGTATTCGCTGATGACGATAAAGACCACAGCACCGATGGCGATGCCGTGGCTGATAAAGACATGCACAACAGCATCCAGCGCCATCAGGAGCGCGTTACCCATCCAAGGCATGTCGAAGATCGGGAAGCTCATAACTTAGCCTTCAGCCATTCCTGCTCGTTAGTGAGCCGGTTTCCTTGCGGCAACAAAGTGCGGCCGCGGCCGCGTGTCAACAAAGGCGGCTACGTCGAGCGCGTCATCCACCGTGAGGTCGTGGGCTTGCTTGGGCATGTTGTGGTAGGTGAAGCTCGCCAGCATCTCCACCTTTGCCATGCCCGCGCCGTCGTTGTACGAGCCCGGCCCCCAGACAGCCTGGGCAATCAGTGTCCCGGCTCCATCCGCGCCGTGGCATGAGGCGCACTTCGCGGTGTACACGTGACTTCCGTGCCCGGGATCGGGCTTATGCTTGCTGGCTAGCTCCTTCAAGCCCAACCATGGCACCTCCGCATAGATGGGCAGGCCCTTCGATATCCATTGGTAGTAAGCGTTGATCGCCTGCATCTCCCTGCTGTTCGGTGGGAGCGGTCGCCCGTTCATGCTGCGCTCAAAACATTCGTTGGTGCGGCTCACCAAATCGGTAGCATACTTGGTGCGCGAGCGATACTTCGGATAGGTGGCTGCCACTCCGACCAGTGAGATGCTGTCCCGGCTCCTGCCCCCATCAAAGTGACAGTTGGTGCAGTTTAGCTTGTTGCCCACGTAGGCCTTCGCGTTGCGCTGGGTATCGGTGAGCAGGTCGCGGCCATAAAGAACCGCATCCCGGATCTCCGGCGGCGCGTCTTCCGGCAACGGAGGGTTGAACACGACCGCACCTTCCAGAAGGTCGGCCTTGGTTCTCGGTGCCGTGTCCTCGATCTGCGGGGGCTTCTCTCTGCTTACGATTCCCGACAGGATTGCGGCAACTCCTCCGCCCACGACTGCAAATGTAGCCAGCAGGACAAGTGCGAATACCAAAGTGCGCTGCATGTCAGCCCCCTTCTCTTGTGCCAAGCCAGGCGAACGGATGGAAACCCGGTCTTGCAGCGGCAATACATTTGCGTTCCCCCAGTTAATTATCCTCAAGACGCTGTGAGATCTGCTTGAGCCGGGAGCCAGGCTACGCTTCTCGGTTTGCTTCCCCCTGGAGTTTCGTAGCCCGGAATTCAACTTATTCTAGTGCAACCACAGCCGGTCTTACACACTCCCCCCGCCTTCCTCCTTAGCACTTAGTAGCATTTGTAGGCCTGGTTGAACTTCGGTCGGGGCTTGGAGTGGATATAGACCGACACATCGTAGGCTTGTTGCGGCGAGAGCGTTCCGGGATGATTCTGAGGCATGTTGCGAACGAGAAAAGCGGCCATCTTGGCGGGATCGTTCATGCCTGCACCATCGTTAAAGGAGTTTCTTCCCCACACGGCAGGCAGAATGGGCGGAGCGCCTGCGCCGTTGCTGCCGTGGCAAGGCGCGCATTGCGTTTCGTAGGTGGTCTTTCCTGCGACAAGGTTTCCAGTGAGCGGCGCGAGTTTTACGAAGCCGCGGTATTTATAGGGCTTTCCTTTCACCTGATCCGTTGAGAGCCAGTCGATATAGGCCACGAGAGCGCGCATTTCCGGACTGTCAACAGGTAGAGGCCGACCTGCCTCGCTGCGCGAGAAGCACTCCTGGATGCGGTTCTGGAGGGAAATGACGTGGCCCGCGCGCTTGTTGAACATGGGGAAGAGTCCGGCCATGTCGATCATGGGGGCGGAATAGTCGGCGGTGCCGCTCTGAATGTGACAGTCACTGCAGGAGAGTCTGTTGCCAACATAAGCACGGGTGTATTTCGGGGTCTCATCGAAGATGAGTTTTCCCCGGTTGGCCAGGGCGGAAGGAGCAATCCCTGGAAGGCTGGAACTTTCAGTTCCGATCGATATTGTGTTGGGATGTAGCCGGGTTTGACAGCCGGAGAGAGCAATGAAAAGAAGTGCGAATGGCGCTGCGAGCGGGATGGGGAAGCGCTGGTTTCTGCGAAGATCGGTCATGGAGTTCTTTCCTATTTGGAGAGCCTTGGCACAGGTTGAAAGCCGAAGTGGCGATAGATCGCCTGCGCCTGCTCGCTCTGCAAAAACGCCAGCCATTGCTCGGCTGCTTTCGGATGAGGTGCATCCTGCATCCTGGCTCCCGCATAGACTGCGGTCGTGTTTAGCGGCGCAGGAATCGCGACGCCTTCGATGGGGTTGGCGATGCTCTGCTGAAAACGAACTTCGGAGGCCCAGGTGACACCGGCATCCGCGGTTCCGTTCAGGATGCGCATGGGGGTTTGCCGGTGATGGATTTCGGTTAGCCGCGTCGTGCCGTTCTTCACCTTGTCGCGGTAGACCGCATTTTCGAGCGCCACGCCGCCGGCCTTTCGCAGGGAGTTGGCGATTTGTTTTGCGACGCCCTCCCACTCAGGATTCGGCATCGACAACCGGAGATCCGGCCGGCTCAGGTCCTGAAGCGTGTGGATGTGTTCGGGGTTGCCGGCGCGGACCATGATTGCGAGGTTGTTGGTTGCGTACTCGACGACATGCGTGACCTGGCCGTTGCTTTGCATCTGGCTGAGGGCGCGCGCGCCGGCTTCGTAGACATCCGGCTGGACCTGAATGGTCAGGTTGCCGAGGGTGATGGTGTTGTTGGCTGCGATCTGCCGACGAAGAATGCCGGGAGGCAGGGTTTCATAGAAGATGTGCCCTTTCAGTTCCGGGTGTTCGCGCTCGAATACCGCAACAAGCTGCGGGAGGACAAAAAACTGATTGCCGCCGATGAACAGCACCAGGCGTGCATTGGCGGGATTGCCATGAAGATCCGGCACGTTGTCGACATCGGGAACGTGGAAGACGTATCCGGTATCTGCGGCGGGATTGTTTGCTCCCTTGCTCCACGGAGGCATGGTTTGGGCAGGGGAGCCAAGAGCGCAGCCGAAGAGCAGAAGCAAAGCACCGAGTTTTTGTGTGAGATGCATGTGATGTCGACCTTTCTGCGCATTACACGGTGATGTAGGTGAAGCGTCCCTCAGCCTGCAGCAGCGCGATGGCGGCCACCATGGATGCGACAACGAGGACGCCGGGAAGCGCATGCGCGAGCATGTCCTTGACGATGTCTTCAGGCACCTGAGTGAGTTTGCTGCGGCGGACAAGGGCTCGCGCCTGTTCTTCAGCGGCGGTGTGACAACTGAGGAAATGCACACCCCGTGCTTGAAGGGCCTGCATGCTTGTGTCCTGATAGACCGAATGTTCGTCGTCGGGATCCTTTGCAAATGCGGCGGCATCCAGCGGGCCCTTGGCGGAGAAGAAGATGTTGCGAACCGCAGGTTTGCCGGTCTCGGGGTCGATGACTTTGAGCCACTCGCCGATCTGATACTTGTTCCAGATGAAATCGTCGAAGTTCATCATGTTTGCCGGACCGTGCAGCGCTGCAACGATCCTGATTTGCGATTTTGGAACGTCAAAACCGAACTGCAGACCATTGAGTGAGTTCTTGATGTTATTGCGGAACTTGCCGTCGCCGATCCGCGCAACATCATAGACCTGCTTGATGCGGGCCGGGTCGGACACGAGCTTTTGAAAGCTGGCAAGCTTCCACTCTTTGCCCTTCCATACCAACTGCGCATCCGCTTCGCGGGAAACTCCGGCGAGCATTCCGAGCGCCGTAAGGCTTGCGGCACTGCGCGAGACGAACGATCTACGGGAGATCGGGGTCATGATTGTCCTCCTGGGGAAGTGTGGTTTGAGTTGACGATTGATCCTGCGGCGGTTGAATGCCTAGATTCTGGAGAAAGAGGAACTTGGGCTCTTCGCACCGCTCGCGGAAGCTTTTAGACGCCTTTCTCCAGATGACGAACACGAGCAGGATGGCAGTGATGATTGCGATGATCCAGACGATCATTTTGCGTCCTCCGTGCGGTGTGCGGATGGAGCTTCCTGGATTGCGTTCGGTAGTGCGGGACGCTGATACATCGACCGCATGTAGACCGTGACTGCCTGGATTTCAGGCGGCGTGAGCAGGGGCCATGCAGGCATACCGCTGCCGGGAACGCCGTGCTGCATCACATAGGTGGTTCCCTGGAAAGAAACCTCGACCTGATGAAAGTTAGCCGGAGGGCGGCGGAAGAGGCTAGCCTGGGGTCCGTCGCCGGCGCCCGTGTCGCCATGGCAGCGCGTGCAGTGGGTGTCGAAGACTCGCTTGCCGGCGAGCAGAAGTGTCTGCTCCGGTGCCCACTGATCCGCGGGCTGCAATGGGGGCGTTTGGGGGAGGGAGAGCACGTAGTTCGCCACTGCGCGAAACTGCGACTGAGGCAGCCGGTTCCACGCAGGCATGGATGTTCCCGGCACACCATTGGCGAGCGCACGCCACACCCGCTCCGGAGGCAGGCGGAAGTCGGCCAGGTCAAACGCGACTGGCCGAAGTGCGCGGCCGCCGGGCGTGTGGCCTCGGCCGTCCGCACCGTGGCATCCGGAGCAGTTGGCCAGGTAGACCGCCTTTCCCGAATAGATGTTGGACGTGCCAGCGGACGCCCACATTTCGTTGTGCATGTCGATCTGCGCGGGCTCCTGCGGTGGGCCAGCGGAGGTCTGCAGCGCGGCTCGCCCGAGCGTGTTGAGATAAGCAACGAGATCGCGGGCGTCCTGAGTAGGCTGATCTGGAGAGCCGTCGAAGAGCCAGCGATAACCGGGCATCATCGAATCGGGCACGGTGAATCGCGGATTATAGAGGTGGACAAGCTGCCAGTCGCGGGTTCGTTTGCTGGACTCGTGTGCGAGGTCGGGCCCGATGCGGCGAGTGCCCCACATCTGCGGGAATTCATCCTGGGTTTCCCAGGCCTGCGTTGGCGGGCCGAAGCGCCATTCGTCGGCGGGAGTGAAGCGAACTTGTTGCGTGTGGCAGTAGGCGCAGCCGTTGCGGGCATAGATTTGCTGGCCGCGCTTTTCCTCGGGCGTGAGCGCCAGGCGCAGCCCCTTTGGCGTTGTGCGCACGATCGACTTGTGCAGTTCGTAGGCCGGCAGGACGCCAAGCGCGGCAAACGAGACAACAAAGAAAAGCAACCCGGCACCGAAGGTCGCCGTGTAAGCCGTCGCGATCCAGTGGTCGGTGCGGGGATTGTGGGGAGCGTGCGTGCTTGATCCGCGAGATGTGGCCGCGGCTTCAACTGCGTTGTGCCGCTTGCCAACGAAGAAACTGGCGCCGAAGGTGAGGAAACCAGTGAGCAGCAGACAACCATCCAAGGTGCGCACGATCCAGTAGGGGCGCGAGGCGCGTACGGAGTCGATCCAGGGCAGATGCTGTTGCCAGAGACTGGCCTGCACCAGTCCCGCGCCGGTGAGATCGAGCACCATGCCAGCGAGGCCGATGGTCAGCAGCCAATAGGACCAAGCAAGCAGGCGCCTGCTGGAGCGGACATTGGGAAGCCGCTGCCAGATGTGTGCCAATGCGCCCATGGCGGCGAAGGAAGCAAAGCCGATCATGGCCAGGTGGGAATGGCCTATCACCCAGTCTGTGAAGTGGATGAAGCGGTTGAAGGACATGATGGCCTGGATGGAGCCCTCGACGCTGACGACGAGGTAAATCACCACGCTGGTCCATATGAAGCGGAGGGGGATGTCCCGGACGACGCTGCCGTCGGAGGCGATGGCGACGGAGAGCAGGAGGTTGGTGACGACGATGATGACGTCAATGCCCTGATAGATCGACGCGACTTCCGATGCGTGCTGCGCGGTCATGGGCAGCGATGAATAGATGTAGTGATGGAGGCCGTTCAAGGGGTAGACGAGAAACAAGAGCCAGAAGCCGATCATGGAATAGAAATGGCTGAAGATGGGCTTCTTGGTTACGGCAGGTATGACGAAATAAGCGATGGCGGTTGCGAAAGGCGTAATGAAGATCCCCACGGCATCGTGAATCCACAAGCCGCTGAAGGCTGCGCCCATTGCGCCGGGAAGCAGGTTTGGAACCAGGTTGCCAACAGGATAGGCCAGGGCGGTGAACGTGATACCGCCAAGCAGGTACCAACCGGCAACATACAGCTCTGAGGCGCCGCATTTCCAGAATGGCAGGGCGAATTGCACGACTAACAAGAGAAGTGCGACTTCAATGACGGCTGCGATGCCAAGCGGAAATTCGGCCCATTCAAGCGGCTGGCTTGAGCCCGCCAAGACAAGGCTCCAACCGCCAAGCACTGCAACGGCGTTCCATATCCAAAATAGCAGCCAGCCCAGGCGCACACTGGTAAAACTTCGCCTGGTAAGAACCGGCACAGCGTAATAGAGAAACGCGATGAAGGCGTTTCCGAGCCACGCGTAAAGGATGCCTTGCGTGTGGTCGTAGCGCAGCCTGCCCCAGGTATCCCAGCCGTGGCCGTCGAGAAAGGTGGGCACATGGAACTTGATGGATACGAGAAGGCCGAACGTTGCGGAGAGCAGCAGGCCCGCGAAGGAGGTATAGGTGTGCGCGCGGATCAGCTTCTGCGCGCTAAGGAGCGTTCCGTCGCCCGTGCTCATGTGCGCCCAATCCTGGAATCAAATGCGCAGAGTGGATGGTGATCCATAGAGATGCCCGGATGAGAAGGCGGATCAAGAAAGCGTACGACAAGTATAGAGAGCAGCGCTCCACCGATCAACAGGCTCGCAACAAAGATCCACTGCCAGAACGGCAGCGATCTTGTTCGGGTTTGTGATGGTGAATTCATCGATTCCTTTTGAGTTCCCGCTATTGCCATCTGCCGATCAGGTGCAGCACAGCATATGCAAGCATTGCCTGAACAAATGGCTCCGTCTATGCAGAAATATTTATGTCCAATAAGCCGGGATGAGAAAGGCTCATCCGCAAATGTAGCGGACTCCAAGTTGCCAGACAACCAGAGCCATTCTCCACAAGGGACCGTGAGGACCTATGGCGCTAGCCCTTGAACGATTTGGCGAGTAAGCCCGCCAGCCGACATGCGAATGAAGCAAGTCACTTGCATAGGGCATCCACGCTCATTCCAGAACGATGGGCCTACAGGACAAAGGCGTACGAATCGGCAAGCGGCGTCGACGATTACGGAAGCCATTCGACCTCGCATCGTGGCAATGTCCTCACGGACTCAGATTGGCATAAGGTAGACTGCTTGACACCTCATAGACTTACTAGTAAGTATAGTTCATGCGGAGAACGATTACCCGTCCAACTTCCGAACGAATCCTCGCAGCTGCTACCGATCTGTTCTCCGGTAGCGCCTATAGTGCTGTGTCGGTCGATGAGATCGCACGACAAGCTGGTTTGACGAAGATGACGGTCTACCAGCACTTCAAGTCGAAAGAGCAATTGTTCTTGGAATGCCTTGAGGCGCGCCTTTGCAGGCGCGAGGCATTGCTCGATGCATTTTTCGCCAATCTGGCTCCACAAGAGGATGTTCTCCTTGCTCTGTTTGACTGGCTTGAGAACTGGACGAAGCCGGGCACATTCAAGGGATGCGCATTCGTCAAGGCTGTGAATGAACTCTCGAACGTCATTCCGCAGGTGTGTGAAGTCGCTTTCGAAGCCAAGCAAAGAATGAAGCAGCGAATCATTCAGTTGGTAGAGATCTCAGGCAGACCGCAGCCAGCCC
>Ga0307377_10004211_pt1 | contig 15803 bp, 28 predicted proteins | sample TR3MG_FD_202535 | JGI IMG/M metagenome (GOLD analysis project Ga0307377, IMG submission 202535) | Soil microbial communities from Risofladan, Vaasa, Finland - TR-3 | ecosystem: Environmental > Terrestrial > Soil > Coastal area > Acid sulfate soil | place: Finland: Risofladan, Vaasa | collected... | reverse complement strand
GAGGATGCCAGAGAGATGTTCGAGCAGGGCTGGTTCAAGCCGGGTGTCCCCCAGCGCGACATTGACAAGCCATCCAGGGCGTTCTTAGAGAGTGTCCTCGATTATGCCGAGAGCGTGGGGTTAATTGCCGGACGCGGCGAGTATATGGCGCAGACGGTAAAACCCGAGTACCGCCACTTGCTTGACATGGTCGATGAACCCCTGCCTCCCGACGCCTATTAGTGAGGTGTGATCGTGGTCCAATATCCGCACGTTCCGAGAAAACGAGAGCCGCTATACCCCCACCGCCCCAAGGGCCAGGTCATGCCTCAGACAGTCCAGGACGACGTATCCTTCTGGTGGGACAACTCCCTCTTTGTTGAAAAGCACCATGTATTGCTTGCAATAGGGGAATCGCAGACCTACCACGGTGTTTCTTTCCGCAGGCTGCCCGACGCAGTACAGGGGAAGGTGAGAGAATTCTATGCAAAGCTGGACACGGGCGACTATTACTACATGGGCAGCTGGCAACCCTGGGACTATGCCATCTACACGGACTTCGGCTTGCGGTCTTTATACATCGTGCAAGTCCTCCCGTGGCCAGTGAAGATCGAGGAGCAGATTACCGTGGGCGCCTTTGGGGGGATAGAGTGGAAAGACCCCGAGGAGCGATTAGGCGGCTCTGTCAGGGCCAGGGTCATCGACACTACCCTGGCTGGCTGGGATATTTCGGGGCGGGTGGAACCGTGGAACGCGGTGGGGACGGAACACTACTACAATTACACTAACCTGTATCGCAATATCAACGACCTTGTCAGGCAGCAGGGCTATACCTATCCGCACGTACTGCAGCGCGTCATGCGGGATCTGAGGGCTCATCCTGGCTGGGAAGTCCTCAAAGAGTACGGCTTGGTCAGTCCGGAAGAGGAGACCAAGAGACGCGAGAAGCAACGAATGACCCTCAGAGAGAGAGCCGAGCATCTGCTGGAGAATGACCTGCGTCAAAAGGCTTCGCAGGATGAGATAAACTTCATAATCACAATGCTACCACACCGGGAGGGTGTCCCCAATATCAAGGATCAGGTACGACGGGACCTGCGTGACCTCCCCCTGTTCGAGGCTATCACCGAATGGATAAAGCCCGAGGCAGGGGCCCTGGCAGACGTTGATACCCACCTGGCCAATGTGGCGGAGGCAATGATTGAGCGATACGAGTACCACTACAATCTCTCGACAACAAGGAGGTGACATCTTGACTCAATATCCACACGTTCCGAGAAAACGAGAGCCCCTTTATCCCCACCGCCCCAGGGGCCAGACCGAGGGCACGGCAATCCCGCCTGAGTACCATGACCTGGTCGACTATATCAGCGAGCCGCTGCCGGACTTCAGCCTGATGGTAATAGAAGTGGAGGAGGGGGAGCGCAAGGTCGACGCCGTGCTGCGGGAGCTCAAGAGCGGCGTGGATACCATTCAGCAGAGCGCGAATTTTCGCCTGTTTCTCGCCACCATGGCCAAGTTCCACGACTACAGCATCGGCAATCAGATTCTCATAATGATGCAGTTTCCGGAGGCCACCAAGGTCGCGGGCTATAACACCTGGAGGGACCTGGGGCGGCAAGTGATGAAGGGAGAGAAGGGCATATTCATCCTGGCCCCAATAATGCCCCCCAGGGCAGCCTGTCCTGGCTGCGGCACCAAGATACCCAAGGGGTCGAGGTTTTGCCCGGAATGCGGGTACAAGGTTACGATCGATGAGGCAGGCGGGGGCCCGGTCTATTTCAGGGCAGTTCCCGTCTTCGACATCAGCCAGACCAGAGGGGAGCCGCTGCCGGAGTTCGATGTGCCGGTGCTCACCGGCGAGGTAAACGAGGAGCTATTCTCCCACGTATTGACACTGGCCATGGACCAGGGGCTGACGGTTGGCTTCGAGGCAAAGCCCGGCCTGGACCCGGCTATCAAGGGGTTTTTTACGGGTACTACCATCTGGGTCCGGCCGGAGGAAGCCAGGACGCAGCAGTTGAAGACCCTGCTGCACGAACTGGGGCACTATTTCTCCGAAAGCGTGTTCCGCCTCCCCAGGAGCGATGCCGAGACCATCGCCGAGAGCGCAGCCTATGTCGTCGGCGCCCACTACGGTTTCGATACCGGCGTGAGGACGTTCCCCTACGTGGCTTTGTGGGCGCAGGATGAGAAGGTGCTGAAAGCCAACCTGGCCAGCATACGCAAGGTGGCCACGACAATGCTGGAGGGTTTAGAAAAACAATCCCCCCGTTGAATACTTGACAAAGAATACCTTGCATGCAACAATCGGGGTGCCGTCTTAAAAGACGGGTAAACTCTTAAAGGAGGAAGGCATAATGGCTGGTATTTCACTCTCCGCAGCAGGCGATGCAATCGTCTACCCCTCGGTACCCTGGAGCAAGCGGCTCTTCTCCCTCAAGACCCGCAGCTTCCCCAAGGGCTCAGTCCCCCGCCACCTGGCCCCGTTCCTGTTCAAGAAAGGTGGAGTCCCCGCGACCTGCGCGAGGGAGACCGCTGACAAGTCCGGTGCCGCTCGTGTACATGCTATGAATTCTTGCGTTAGCACCGCATTGAGAAAGTAGCAAGTAGGGAGCACGCCAAAAAGGAAGGCAAGAGGGGCGGTGATGGTACCGCCCCTCTTCATTTTGACAAACAGGGCTGGCTACGTTACAATGCACTTGTGCAAGTAACAGTTACGGACGCCGCAAAAAGATTTGGAGTAAATCCAGCTACGATACGGAAGATGTGCCGCGAGGAACGTGTTCCCTCTGTCAACATGCCGGATATCCACCACCGTAAATCTGGCATTTGGTTCGTTGACACCGATGATCTGGAAGCCTATTGGAAAAGGCGAGCTGAGAGATTCCAATGCAAGCCACTAACAGAAGTAGAAAAGGCTTACATGGCTGGTTTCTTGGATGGGGAAGGGTGTTTCACGGCGTTTATCACTAAGAGACGATGTAAGAATAAAACGAGAATATATGAGTACACCTCGATACTATATTTCATTCAAATCCTAGTTGTTGAAGAAGAGCCAATCAGATGGCTAAAAGAAGTAACGGGGCAAGGGTATCTATTCCAGCGAAAGAGGCGGGAAAAACGCTATCAAGACCTGTGGGGCTGGCGAGTGTCAAACGCGCCAGCCTGTGAGGTAATCGAGCAGATATTTCCCTACTTGAAAATAAAGCGGCGCCAGGCTGAAATCTTCTTAGCTCTAAGAGACAGGATCGCCTCAATGAAGGACCACAGAAAGGGTAAAACAAATGATAGCCCAATGCCGAGAGAGGAATGGATAGAACGCCAGAAGCTGATAGACGAAATTCATCACCTCAATAAACCGAATGGCAGGGTCCTAAGGAAAGAATTCAGTGTCGAAGCAACTTAAACTCATCCTACGAGAGACACCCGTGGACGTGCCGCCGACGCCAAAGCAGTCGGCCCAAAGGGAAAAGTTTGCCCAGGTAGCCGGGGAATGTAAAGAGGAATTCAAGGACTCCAAGCTGCGGGGCGCAGACAAGGTCCGCGCGATGAACAGATGGACGTCAGAGAGGCTCAAGGAGTAGTGGGCTCTTCTTCTTCCACTGCCGGCAGAACCATGAACGGGACATTGACCAGGGAGAGCTTCGGGTGATAGGTAAGGCGCTTGAGTTCTACTTCACCCTGGGGCTCCCGCTTCGAGCTGTCAATGATGACGTTCTCAAAGAGCCACTCACCGCGGAGTCTCTTTTTGTACCGTGAGCACCGGAAGGTGAAGAGCTTCTTCTCAGTGAATACTACGATCTCATGCTTGAGCTGGGTGATAAAAACTTCCGGGATCTTCAGTTCCTCATCGGGAGCCGCTTCCCACTGGTGCTGTTCATTGAGGTCTACAAGGCCTTCCGTCATCTCTCCTCCTTGAGAAAGAGGCGCCGTTCTTCCTTTGTCCAAGGCCCGAGATTCCTGGTGCGAGCCCCCATAATGGCGGCTTCCACAGTAGTGTATTCGGCCTCTGCCTCCGGCTTCGCTATCTCATCGAAATAAGCTCTCTTCATAAACTCCCCGGTCTCGGGCTCCCAGATATATCCAGTCTCCGTTTCCACCCAGGCGTGGTTTATTCTTTGGTCGATACTCTGAACCGTACCGTGTATCAGCTTGCCTTCCCCTTCCTTGATTAGGAATCTCCACGCATCCTCGTAACATGTTCCCCGCGGTGTGGTAGTCTGCGGCAAGATTGCTTCAGGGGCCCTCGCTTCTAGGTTCACATTGTGGGCGAGTAGTTTAGCCACCAGCACCTTTTTATCCTTACTGGTACTCAGTCCATTTTCTCGACACATCAGCTTAATCTCAGGGGTCAGGTAGGACCGGTCTATGTCAATAATCCTTTCCAGTAACTCGCCATGGATGCCTCCAGGAAATAAATAACCCACTTTGTTATTCAGGTATTCCTCCGTCGTTTCTTCCTCTTCGTCGAGATCCGCTTGAGGCCTCCTCCTGGCCTGGGGTGGCCCTGGCCTGGTTTGTCTCTCCTCAGCCTCGACCTCAGCCAGCAACCCCTCCAGCTCCTCGGAATTCCCGCCGTTGGCCTTCGCGTTTTCTATGAGCTCGTTGAGTTGGACTTTGTTCAACCTGATCGTGCCTGCCATATTACCCCTCGCTCCCCCACCCCATCGGTCCGGGGTTTCACGGTTCAAATTATAGCATAAGCATGCAACGTGGGCTGCACTTGACAAGCCCTATCCTGAATGCTATTATAGCTTAGGGATTACAGTATACTTTGTCAAGTATGCTGGAGGGTAACAAATCATCCCTTTTCGGAGTTAGATATAGTGAGACTTATATAGAAGGAGGGTAATAAACCAATGGAAAAGGGGGGAGTAAACGAATACTGGACACCAAAGCAAGAGTTAATATGGGAAATGCGTATCCTTGCGGCCCGGAACTTCGCTGAGACACACATGGCTATGCTTTTGAGAGATACTATGAAATATGACTGGCGAAGTAAAGAGAGCCGGAGACCAAAGGCTCAAGCAAGACTCCGGATAGCCCTTGCCAGCGATGCGAATCTCAAAGAACTCGCTGATTTAGAGGTGTCGATGGAAGAGACTAACCCCGGGTGGATACCCGGACTGGATAGAGCCTTAAGAGTGACGGAAAGATTTGGAGAATTAAAGGAAGAGCGGGCCAAAATAAAGGAGGAAGGAATTAAAAGCATCGATCTGGAGGTAGCAAATGCCAGTTGACGCTAGGGCAATGAAGGACCTGCGGGGGTTTATGACCGTCGACCAGGTCTGGAAGATGGTCGACTTCTGCGACAACCTCCGGGACAAGGTGTTGATCCTGGTGTTGTTCGTGACCGGCATGAGGATATCGGAGCTGTGCCGACCCGGGAAGGGCGTGAGCCCCGACCTTGGCTTACGAGTGACGGATATCCTGTGGGAGGAAAACACTCTCATCATCAGGCATTCCAAGAGGAGCGGGTCAAAACTCTCCTGTCCACATTGCGGTACACGGCTAAGGAGAGACTTCAAGTTCTGCCCCACCTGCAGGGAGGAGGTAGTGACCCCCTTAGTACAACTGGGGGCTCATCCTGTCCGCCGAATAGCTATCGACCCGAGGACCCTGGCCATGGTCCGCGAATACCTGGAGAGGCGGCCAGACCGGTCAGAGTTCGTGATACCCATAACCAGACAGATGGCGTACCTGGTGGTGAGACAGGCAGCCGAGGGAATCGGCATAACTGAGGTCGGCGATCCCCTGGTGTCCCAGAGACGGCATCCTCACCCGCACCACCTCCGCCATAGCCTCGCCGTCCACTCTGTCCGGGTGACCGGAGGCAACCGCGCCGACTTGATCAAGCTCCAGGAGCAGCTCGGGCATGCCAACCTATCGACAACCGCCAGCTACGTCCAATTCGGCGACAAGGAGCAGCGAGACTGGTACGACGGGCTCTGGAAGGAAGAGCACAAGGATGAAGAGTCCCAGTGAGGTCCCTCAGCTTAAGGCCCTCTTTGTCACCAACACACTTGAGATAACCGCTGCCTATCTCAGGGGCGACCCTGTAGACGACTTGTACGGGGTCCCCTGGGAAGAGGTGCCGGCAGCCGATGCGTCGGCGTTTGAACAGTAGCAGAGATACTGTAGAGGTGAGCATGGCACGGATCGAAGTATCACAACAGGCCGACCTTCAACCGGTTCTTGATGGAAGTAGACCTGGAGACGTCATTGTCGTCGGATCTAGGGTCTATCTGATTGAGGGGCTACGGCTGCCACCTTGTACCCTATTCCCGCGACAGGGTAATGACACTTTTATCATCGCCGTGAGACGAAAGAGAGAATCATTGAAAGAGCGGTCGGTGCGGGCAGGACGACTGGTAAGTCACCGGTAGCCACCGAAAGGGGGAGCATTAGATGACTGATGAAGTAAAGATAACCAGGCAACGAGGGGGTAACCATCACCCGTTATCGGTGAGGTTATTCATCCTGGAGCACCTGGAGAGCGTCGGCGAAGACTACATTGCGTCCATGCACCGAGCCTTCAAGGACGCCCTCGACCGAGTCGCCCTGGAGAAAGGCCGGCGTAGACGCTACCATAAGCCCCGCTACCACAGCTTCGAGGTGAAGGTGAACATTCTGGCCAGGGAGGGCTTGGTGGAGTTCACCGGACGGGAAGAAGAGTCGGACCTCCCTCAGTTCAACAACTGGCCGGTCAAACCGGTGCGCCGGTACTACCGGCTGAAACGGTAGCAGAGGCACGATAACGGGGGATAACGGCGTTATCGTGCCTGAGAGTTGCTGCCTGTAGCCAATCCGAAACTCCACAGAACTCTGGAAAACTGAGCCGTTGCCGCCGTCTTGGACTGCCTTGGACTGGCCATTGTCTAACCGTTGTCGCCGGTGGCAGCTCCAGACCGGCAACTACAGACCGGCAGTTCCAGACCGGCTCCAGACCATGACATCACCACGACCATCACCACGACCATCACCACGACCATCACCACGACCATCACCACGACCATCACCATGACCACCATCATTTTAGCCTCAATTTGACAACTTGCCAGCAATCCTGTAAAGTATTGTAGATAAGGCTAGTTTTACTGAATTGACTGTACTGACTACTGTATAATTAGCCTCAGAACTTTAACATCAGAATAGACCTATACAATGAATTGAACGCTTACCTTCAGTCATATATAAGGGGGTAAGATGGTACTCACTATCAGTCAGATACAGACTACCGTACTCAAGCGGAGAGTTGAGAGACTAAAACAGACCTTACCGGCTGCCATGCTGGCCGGTGGCAAAGCTCACCAGGTCACCACCAGACCGGCCAGACGGAAACGGCCAGACCGTGAGGCCAGAGACAGAATTGAAGCCACCTATGACGGACTTGACGGCGACTGGCGGGACTGGCTGGCAGTATCAAGACGGTATGAGCGCAAGATACCAAAGCAAGACCGGCATGACTTCCGCCATACCTTACTATTGAGGCTTGCCACCATGCGGAACCGTACCGGCAAGGTGCTGGACGTTCGGCAAGCTAACCGAGTAGCAAGCTATGCGGTAGCAGACTACTACTACACCGAGAGCAAGCTACACCGGAGCCTTGATTGCCGAAACTGCCCGACCACCAAACGGCAGTATTGTGCCAGTCATAACCTATATGCCGAGTGCCCTAAAATCAGGGACGTTATCAGTCTGGACAAAGAGTACACCGACAGCACCGGCAATACCATCACACTGGCCGACATGATAGCTGATGACACCGCTATTGACCTTGACGCATGGCTTGACGCTCATACGTGGCTAGCAGGCTGTCCGGTACGAACCGCTGAGGTTGCCTATAAGATACTGGCCGGTCAGAAGCTATCACAGGCAGATAGAAGCTACTTAAGCCGGTTACGCAAAAAAGAGCAAAAGCCCTTGTTTTGAGTGACACAAAACGGCCACTTTTAGAGTTATATACAGTGGCAGCACCGTTCAGGCTAGCGTATCGCAGCTAAACGGAAGCTGACTACTGGGTGAAGCTCGGAGAGTTGCCCACTTTCTGAGGGACACTAAAGAGGTGACTAAAATAGAACAACTGAATATCGGGGGCAAGCGTTCAGGTGACGGCTTTGTGGCTCATAAGGCCATGCTGACTGACGCCCTATCAAGGGCGGTGTCCGACAGGGTTATCCTGCTGGACTTCACAGTCGGACGTAAAGGGTTGCTCGGATACCTTAAGGCATTGAGCGGTAACGTGGTCAAGGTTACGCCCAACGGTAGTGCTAGCGAAACGCAGACTGCCGAGAAATGCCTAAAGGTTGTCTGTGGTGATACCACCGGCCACCTGTCAGACAGTGAGTGGATTGGCGAAAATACGCCCATGACAGTCTGTCAGGTCAAGGTCTGTCCGTCCAACTCCGTCAAGCCCAATGTCGGGGCAACCGAACTGGCCGATGTACTGGCCAGAGTCCTGCCGTTCGTTGCTACTGAGGACACACGCCCGACACTCCAATGTGTCAACTTTGTGGCAAAGGACGGCAAGCTCACGCTAGTCGGAGCCGATGGTTACCGGCTGGCAATTGAGAGCCTTGACTACGATGACGGTGAGGGACAAGCCTTGATAACCCTTGACGACCTGAAAGGCATGGTTAGTGCCTTACGGAGAGCGAAGCGGGCAAGGGTCAGTTTTGAGAAGTCCGGAGAGAGCCTTGACGGTGAAAGTCTGGTGATAGACACCGAACTCATCCGCTATAAGTGGATGGGCAGTCAAGGCAGTTATCCCGACTACGACAAGCTGATACCCACCGAGCATAACACCGTTGTCCACTTCGACACCGTTGAGGCACTCAAGGCGGTCAACGCCCTCAAAGCCTTGACCGGTAGTGGTGATGACTGTCCGGTTGACCTCACCATAGGTAACGGTAAGATAGTCATGGCCTGTCCTGATGACAAGGGACGGGCGGAACTGATTGCCGATGCTAACAGTGAGGGTCAGGTCAGGCTTGACGGCGGGTACTTGGCGCAGGCACTCAAAGCCTGCGGGGGCATGGTAGACCTCATGCTCACCAATGCCAGCTCACCGGTTCTCTTTGCCAGCAACGGTTACCGGCTGGTGGTCATGCCGATGATGACGGCAGCCAGTAAGGCAGAGGCAGAGGCCGAGACACCGGCAGAGGCAGAGGCAGACCTAACGGCTGAGAAGGCAGAGGCAGAGGCCAAGACCGGAGAGACCGAGACACCGGCTGAGACCGGAGAGACCGGAGAGACCGAGACACCGGCTGAGACCGGAGAGACCGGAGAGACCGAGACACCGGCTGAGAAGCCAAAGAGACAGCGACGCCGAGCAAAACAGCCGGTTGCCGTATAGCCGAATAGAACGCTTACCCAACAGGAACGAGAAAAAGAGGTTCTCTTAACCGAGAGCCTCTTTTTTTCTTTTTTCCAGAACTTTGGGCACAGGCTCAAGGAACGGGGGCGGGTTCCCCAGTGTTCCCGCACCCCTTTTTTACCCAAAAACAGAGTGCCGACGCCCGATGGCAGTGCAGGACGCACGACGGCAGGGACACTACCAGCGGTTGCGTACTCTTGGAAGTCCAGCGTGACAGTTGCAGGGTACGGACAACGACCGCCGGAAGTAGGCACACAATATCAGGAAAGGGGGCAACACTATGGCTATCAAGTGGAGTCCTCTGGCAGTGAGTGAGGCGATGGACAAGGTAGAGGCCCAGGTCAAACTGGCTGAGTCCTTCATCCAGGAAGCCCACCGCCTTGCAAAAGAGTCGCTAGACATCCCCAACCTGCCCCAGTATATGGAGAGCCGGCTAAACCAAGTTAAGTGGGCTGCAGGGGGAGCTGTCGAAAAAATGAGGGATACTATCGCCGCGACTCGCAAAGACCTGCCAGAGCATGAACTCGCCAAAGATAAGGCGAGGACCGCACACGGTAACCAGCCGTCACTCATGGACGACTGACCCGGAAAATATGACCGAAAATATGCCACTTAGACATAAAGTGTGCCTAGAGTGGCAGAAAGGAAGCGATTACAAATGCTGAACCAACTTGACTTCTTTAGTGAGGGCAAGGTGGAAGAGCCAGTAGCGCCAGAGCCTGTAACTGAGGTTAGATTGGGGCACCATTCCGCAAAGATACCTCTCCGCAAGCAAAGGCGGGAGGCCTGCAGTAGACTCATGGAAATCCTCACCGAGTTGGAAGGTAAGGACATCTGGGTAGGCTTATATGGAGAGGGGCGCCACTTCAATCTAAATAACCTCAAGCTCCCTAGGCTCAAGCTGGAATATCAACCTCTCCGTAGAATAGCTGACCCCAATTATGTCCCCATCGTCATAGCCCTGTGGGGAAGCCGCGATGCTTCAGTGAGAATATTTACCGAGTACCTGGTGGCGGTTCGTGAACAGGACTATCAAGGCTACTGGCACTATCTCTTGGACTTCCGCAACGGCTTCTATGAATCGAGAATCGATGAATGGCATAGCCATTATACCTGCTTGCATATCACCATTTTCAAGGACTAAGGGCATCAGTGCCCGGAAAGGAGGTGAAATCTCTTGCGCCCAACGGACAACAGAATAGACTTCGTGGTCACCCTGGCCAATGGTGATAAGGTCGATGTCGCCTATTACCCGGACTTTATCAACCACCTGGAGTTCCGGGGGAACATCTCGGAGACGGGATACCGGTCCGAATTCCCCTTTGAGTACGACTCCCATCCTTCGCTTGAAGAAGTGAAGGAACTAGCCCGGGGGCTGGCCCAGGAACTCTACAACAAGAACCCCGCGAAGCATGGCACTATGAAAACTCTCTTCTAGCGGGGGAGCATAGGAACACTCAGAAAGGAGGTGCATTATCAGCACCGAAGTAACAGACCGCGCTTGTGCAATTTTGCAGGCGACAAACGATGGCGACGACCTGGACCCGCGCCACCTGAAGCTCCTGGAGAACGCCGTCAACGGTTTCCTGAATGAGCAGGGCGAGGCTGCATTTGAAAAGCTCTATAAAGACGTGTTGGATGGTTATAAGAAGCCGTGGTTCCACGGTATCGAGCACCTGACCATCGAAAACTCCGGCTACGTGAAGTGGAAAGGCACCGTAGTCGAGCACTACACCCTGTCATGGGCCTATTCTGACAAGGCGAAGGACCAAGCTCTCGAGCTGGCCAGGCGGTGCGTTATTCTGGAAGCCAGAGAGGAAAAGCCGACTATGAACAATGCCGTCTGGACATGGGAAGACTAAGAAAGGAAAGGAGCTGACAAAGTGCCACAACAGGAGAGTGGCAACTGGAAGCCTCACAACGTCAAGTTGTTGGAAGCGAACGCCGCCCTTGTCTTCAAAACCGGCGACATCCGCAAGCTCAACGGGGTGACCTATAAGTTCATCACCTTGCAGATGCATTTCATCGCCCACTACGACATTCACGGCTTCCAGTCTGCCTACAGAGACATCGAGCTATTCGCGAAGATGCTCCAGACATCGGAGTACTCCGAGCACCTCGACTACAACCTGAATTGGGCCACTAAGTACGAACACGACCCATCCTTCATCAAGTGGTACGGAGAGCCGTACTGCCAGAGTGTTGGCCAGGGGATCCGTGCGATCGTGGCCGCCGCCAGGCAACAGTCGGAGCAACAGACTCTAGCCCTGGTATAGGGGGAAAGGAGGGAGAAAATATGGTTACAGGGTTCGCCCTGGGTCTATTGGTGACGACCCGGGGAGTCAACAACCTGGTTGCCGAGAGGCCGGATTTCGCCAAATTTACCGTGGATAGCCTTGCCCGCCATGGGCAAGGGGACTGGGGAGACCTCAGCATCGAGGACAAGAACGAGAACGAGCTAAGCCTCAAAGAGGGATACAGGCTTCTCTCCGCCTATGAAGTCGAGGGTTTACCCAAAATCTGGATAATCACTGAGGCGGATAGGTCGGCGACCACTATCCTGTTTCCCGACGAGTATTAGCCCACGCCAATAATCCAAGAGAAAGGAGGAGCTGACAAAGTGATTAGGGCACACGATGTAGTCTATCTACTGACTAAAGAGGATGTCCTGTCTTGTGCCAGGGAAATGGGTATCCCTGAAGAGGTGATAAATGATGACATCCTCTACAAAGTCAAGAAGGGACTCGAAGGGGCCTGGGAAGGATGGACGGAAGTCATCAAGGAAGCTATCAGTCAGGCCCTGAAAGACTAAAGTGAGCGCTAGGCCCGCTCCCGCCGGGGTCCTACGGGACCCGGGTTGGAACGAATAGCGAAAGGAGGAGAACAGAGGTAAGAAAATGAAAAGGACTTTCACAGAGGTGGGCAAGGGCCATTCGGAGGGTCGAGAGGAAGAACTGTCCGGTATGTTCGACCGGCTCCAGTGGCGGTCCATACCCTGCACTATGGGGGCCATGTCCGGCGAGGCTATCAAGACCGCCATCATAGAACTACGTCTGCCAAAGGTAGATTATGTCGCCTGCTCTCACGAACTGGCACCCTATGGCCTGCTGGGTATCAAGGCTCACTACAAGAACGGTGATGCAATTGTCTACATGGTAGACGAGGGCTGCAGCTTGGTGGTGTTAGCCAGCGACTTTACCCCCAACTAGACCCGCTCCCGCTTGCCAGTAACTCTTCACCCCGGTTACTGGCAGGCTGGAACGAATAGCGAAAGGAGGAAAAAGCAGATGGCACCTTTGACTCAAAAACAGATAGAGGTGCACTTGGCTACTGGCGGGGTGCTATGCCCCTACTGCGAAAGCGACAATATCAGTGGTGAAGGCTTTGAGCCGGAAGCCAGCTCGGAGCTGGTCGACTGCCTCGATTGTGGCGAACGCTGGAAGGACATCTACAGCCTCGTCGGGGTAGAAGCGATCGAGTAAAGGAGGAAAACAAAGGAGGTGCGAGCGATGACTCGGCAAAGACAGGAGAATATGCTTGCCGAGTGGGAAGCTGAAGAGAAGGAAGAGAAGAAGCGCAGTTGGAAGATGGACAGCGACCTGAGTAGTGCCACGCTGACCATAACACCGGTGGAACTGGAAGACGGGAGCGTTGTCTATCACTTGCGCGATGCCATAGAGATAATTCCCTACCCTAACCCGCTGTCGTTCGGGGGCTCCTGGGGGAGCGGCACTGTCCACAGCGAAGCGGAGGCCAAAGACGCAGAGAGGCTCTTCCTGGACAAGCTATCCACTTGGTCAATAATGGACATGGGCTACCTCAAGGAAAATGGCATGACCAGAATCGAGGTAGTCTGGGAGGAGAAGGAAACAAGGGTCCAAAACTTGAACGCCATGAGAGCTAAGAGTGGCGATGAGCAGCCACTACTTCTCGTTTAATTCAAGAGAAAGGAGGGAAAAGCAGATGCCCCCATTGACTCAAAAACAGATGGAGATGTACTTGGCCACTGGCGGGGTACGATGCCCCTACTGCGAAAGCAAGAACATCGAAGCTGAGGGCTTCGAGGGGGAAGCCAGTTCAGAACTCGTCCATTGCGGCGACTGCGGGGAGCGCTGGAAGGACATTTACAGCCTAGTCGGGGTAGAAGCGATCGAGTAAAGGAGGACAACATTGCCCGAGTACAAAGAGATAGAGGGCCAGTGCGGGACCTGTCGATGGGCTGTTGGTTTCGATTACGCCGATAGTCCCTCCGGTCCGGAGGACGGGGTTCATTGTGCCAGCACCGACTACGCCGAGGAGTTGGGCGTCTATGAGCACGACCCCTCCCTGGAGGAGTTTCGGGAGCTAGGCTACATGCAGTTCTTCCGATTCGAAGCCCTCGCAGAGGAAAGCTTCCATTGCCAACATTGGAAACCGAAGAATACCAAAGACTAGAGATGAAAGGAGGTGTAACAACTGAATAACAAGCGTTACTGGACTGACCAGGAAGACGCAGTACTCCGGGAGCATTACCGCGGTGATAACCGTTGCTGGGCTACCATAGAGGCCCTTGCCGTGCTCTTCGACCGGAACCCCTACTCAGTGAGGTCTAGGGTAGTCACACTCGGTCTTCCCCATAGACAACCGCGCTGGAACCAGGCCGACCTTGACTACCTGCACGACAATTATGGCCGGCAGCCGGCCGCGGTGATCGCCAAGCGGCTGGGGAGGTCAACCAACGCCCTCAAGATTATCTCCTTCCGGCGGCTCAACGGCTGTAACCAGAGATCAAACATCTACACCGCGAGAGCGGCAGCCGACGCCCTGGGCCTGACCTGACCCAAGATAGTCGTTGACTGGATGAGCCGTGGGTTCATCAAGGGAAAGAGGGCACCGTTCAGCTACGGGTTGAACCAAGTCTGGCGTTTCGAGTACGAGGATATCGTCCGGTGCATCCGGAAGCGTCCCTGGTTGGTCCAGATAGAGAGGATGGAGCGGAGCTACTTCCGTACCATCGCCCTGGAGTCGTACCAGTCTAACCCCTGGTACACCTGCAGAGGGGCAGCGCCCCTTCTTGGCCTGAGCGACCACAACGCCGTCATGCGCTACATCAGGAGGGGGTGGCTCCGCTCCGACAGGAGACCTGCCGGCGGCGGTCTCGGTCAGTACATCATCCGGCAGAAGGCCATCGACATTTTCCTGCTTGATGACCCGCGCCCGGGTAACCGGTCCTGGTGGATGAAAGCGGTCAGGAAGCAGACGCTCCGCAGAGAGAGGCAACGCCAATACCGGCTCCGGAGAAAGATGCCCGCCGTCGACTGGCGAGGGCGAGGGACAAAGGTAAAACACTGCCCTGTAGGCCGTGAGTCCTGCCATCAGCAATGCCCGGCCCGCAAGGAATCCCGCTGTTGCTTCCGAAGCCGTACCGGAACGGAGCTTCGGTGGCTAAGACTAAGAGTAAGGAGGTGACTATTGCCGCAATTACAACTGCCCTTTGTTGAGGGGATGGACCGGCAGTTGGCCATAGACCGGGCGGCTGCCGAGAAAAAGAGGCATGAGGAGTGGGCCGCCTCTATCCTTAGAAGCATGGTAAGAACGTATCCGCCCTGCTCCGAGGAGTGGGATATCATGCTCATGGGAATCCGAATAGACCGCTTCGTGTCTAACCTGGAGTGTGAAAAGTGCCGGTATCCCACCAAGGACCATACCGTCGGCAACCTCTTCACGCACTGGATACCGGCATATCAGTGCGAAGGTCCAATCAAGATATGTCTCAAGGACTACTATCGAGTGAGAAAAGGAGGATAACAATCGATGGAGTATTATGACGAAGACGACGAAGACCGGATAGACTTCGCGGACCCGGGCGGTGGCTCTGCCCTCCGCGCTGCAGGACCCGGCAATCCCCGGAATCTGCCTTGCCCCTCATGCCACTTCCCGAACCGGCTGACCCCGGAAGATAGGGCTCACGGATATGTCTGCGACGCCTGTGCTGACGCCCGCGAAAGAGGCATTGACCCGCCCTACAACGAAGATTACTAAGGAGGTAACCAAAACAATTGAATAGTGCGAAAAGCGATAAGTGGATATCGGAGCTCGTCGGTGTCTTCACGGACCCCATCATCGTGTTCCCGAGCGGCTGGCAAGACACCCTGCCCGACTGGGTCAAGCCCGCTATCACCATGGAGAGGCTGCTTGAGTGCGCGAGGTCCAGCAAGGACGGTCAGCCGACGGCTACCGACGCCGAGGCGATGGCCTACATGTACCCGAGAACCCTGGAAGCCCCACTCGACCACGACTGGACAGAGATCTACATGTACCTGGGGACGCAGGTATGCCGCCGGCACCGCCAAACGGAGTTCCCCGAGGACATCGCCAGGGAGTCCCTGACCGACGGTCAGATGCGGATGCTCAACGAGCTGAAGGCCTGGATATACGACCGGAGGACTAAAGTGAGGGACGAGCG
>Ga0307377_10004208_pt1 | contig 15810 bp, 9 predicted proteins | sample TR3MG_FD_202535 | JGI IMG/M metagenome (GOLD analysis project Ga0307377, IMG submission 202535) | Soil microbial communities from Risofladan, Vaasa, Finland - TR-3 | ecosystem: Environmental > Terrestrial > Soil > Coastal area > Acid sulfate soil | place: Finland: Risofladan, Vaasa | collected... | reverse complement strand
CGAACGAGAAATTGTATATCACTTGTTTGAAAAATATTTGAATTGGCTCGAAGAAAACAAATATTACGACATAAACATACTCTCGCACCAATGGTTGACTCATTGTACCCCGGTTTATGATTTTATTGTTGTTGATGAGGTGCAGGATTTCACTAACATCCAATTGCATATTATCCTTACATCTCTGAAAAACCCTGCAAATTTCATGCTTTGTGGCGATTCGAACCAGGTGGTGTATCCCAACTTCTTTTCCTGGTCGCATCTTAAAAGTATGTTTTATCAGGGCGATGTTAAAAGTAATGAAATAAAAATATTACATGTCAATTACCGTAACAACCAATCCATATCCGAATTGGCCAATCTGTTGCTGAAAATTAAGAATGCACGTTTCGGCTCCATTGACAAAGAGAGTAATTATCTTGTAAATACGGTTTCTGAAACAAAAGGGGAGGTAGTTTTTATAGAAGATAAAGGTAATGCCATTGCTGAGCTGGGTAGAAAAACGCATCTTTCGGTTAAATACGCGGTATTGGTATTGAGAAATGAGGATAAGGCAAAGGCAAAATCTTTATTCCAATCGCCGTTGCTATTTTCGGTACCGGAATCAAAAGGGCTTGAATACGAAAATATTATCATATACAACTTCATCTCCGAAAACGCTGCCGAATACAATGCCATATGTGAGGGTGTTACTCATAACGATTTGCTGGTTGACGAACTGACATATGCGCGTGGCAAAGATAAAACAGATAAATCACTCGATGTATACAAGTTTTATATCAACTCGCTGTATGTAGCTGTGACGCGTGCTGTTAAAAACGTCTATATTGTAGAGCGGTCAAAGGGGCATAAGCTTATCAGGTTGTCAGGAATTTCTGAAGATGCAGATACCAGGAACATTAAAGAAGAAGTATCATCGGCCGATGACTGGAAACGGGAAGCCCGGCGACTTGAAATGCAAGGTAAAACCGAGCAGGCAGATGCCATTCGTAAAAATATTCTTACCATCGGGAAACCTGATTGGGAGCCGATGACTTTTGAAATTTACCAGTCCGTTAAAAAAGATGCGCTGGATGCCAAAAACTATAATAAAAAGGCTAAGGACAAGCTCTTTGATTTTGCCCTTATACACAACCAGGTGCTTGTTATAGATCAGCTTGTTGACTTAAAGTACAAGCGAGCAGTGAATTACAAAACTGAACGTAGTTCGCTCTTCCGGAAATACTATCAGTATTACAAGGAAGATAATGTAAAAATGATAATTCCCTTTATTAATAAATATGGAATCGATTACCGCGATGTTCATAATTTTACCCCTTTACATGCAGCTGCTTTCTCAGGTGCCGTTACCATTGCCAAAACACTTCTTGACAATGGAGCCAATCCCGCCTTATTCGATACTTTCAAAAAAATACCCATTCAAATTGCACTTGAACAAGCTTTTGTGTTACCCGACTACGCGAGAAACAAGTTAGGTAAAATCTATCCTCTTTTACTTTCCGACTCAATGAAAATACAGGTAGACGGGCATTTAATAAAGATTGACTCCCATAAAATCGAATACCTGCTGATAAACCTGTTTGTTTCTGTTCAGTCGGTGATTCTCCAGGAAAAAAGGCACTATCAATCGATGGGAATTAAGATAGATGATATTATTGAGAACATCCAACACTTTTCAGAATCGGTAATCCTGCAATACCGCAAGAAACGTGAATATTTACTGTCATTGCTTGCCAAACACGAGATCGATAGTAAAAATCCGTATAACAAAAAAATATTCAAGAGAATTGTCAGGGGTAATTACGTGCTGAATCCCGGGTTACAAATCCTGTGCAACGAACAATGGATGTCTGTCAGCGGTATCTTTGGAAATCAGGATGTATCGGAAAGTGAGATCATAAAACACTCATTGGAAAAACAGGAAAAAGAGTTTGAAGAATTTCATAAAAAAATGAAAAAGGAAAGAAAAAAGAGAGAGAAATGGGGATGGTAATTTAACAAAAATAGCAAACATGGGGGTTCTATCAATATTCAAGTTCAGAACCGCTCACCTGGTTTTAGGAATGCAATTTTTACAATTCCTTATATTCAGTATTTGCCCAAAGATTACTTGCAGATAATTCAACGGCTTTCTTCAGATCATCTATTGCCAGATTTGATTTTCCAAGACCTTTATATCCGACTCCTCTCAACATATAAGCCTGTGACAATCTGGTGTTTTCAGCTTCCTTTTCTCCGAATTTGGCAAAAAAATCATTTTCAGTACTTGCACTTTGCTCAATCTGTTGGTTACCTTCTTCAACCAGCTTATTAAAGATTTCAGTTGCTTCTTCTGTTTTACCCAGTTTTAGCTTACTCAGTGCCTGGTAGTAATGCATATAGTTTGAACCTCCTGATTTTGGATTAGCTGACAAAGAAAAATAGTTTTTGGCTTTGGACTTATTCCCGAGGGCCTCCCATGCTGTACCAATATAATAGTTGACTTGCAGGTTACGGTTTGCACCGTTTGCACTGCCAGCCTCTTCATCCGGAACCCTGGCTAACAAAAAGTGATCAAGGGCTTCCTGATATCTCTTCCCGGTCAGATATTTCTTACCCAGCATTAATTGTGCGTCAATAATTACGTCTCTGACTCTTGAATTTCCTTCGCGGTAACTAAAATTTCTTCCACTTAAATATTCCACAGCTTTGCCGGATTCACCTGCAAGAGTGAGTACTATAATTTGCCGAATGAAAGAATCATCACGGTTTTTTACAACTTCATTACTGCCTTCAAATAGTTTCAACCTTTTTTCTATTGGTGAATTGCTTATCTCATATAATTCGTCTAATTCATTAAAATATATTGGTTCTTTTCTATTGAGAGCAATTGCTTTTTCGTAGGCAGTAATTGCCTTAAGTCCATCTCCATTGTGTTGCCAATACCCCCAGCCTAAATTGCGATATGCAATAGCAAGGGCAGGATCAAACTTTACAGCATTTTCCCAGCTTTCAATTGCCTTATCAGGTTGCTTATCATATAAAAGATTTCCCAGATAATAGTGAGTTTTGCCTTCTTTTGGATGGTAATTCAATGCTGTTTTAAAAACTTTAATGGTTTCGAGGCGGAATGGGAAGCAGTAATCAACAGATTGCTCAGCTGCCTCTTTAAAAAACTTATCAGCTAGTTCCTTATTTCCGTTTTTGTCCTGAATGAATCCCAGATAATAATTAATCAGTGGGTTTTTTCCATCGAAGCGGTGTAGTATATCTTCCGATTCAGCAAGCATGCCGTCATTTAAATACCCGATTGCAAGTTCAAGATAATTTTGATCAAAATCCCGCATCTTTTTTGTTAAATCAACAAGTACTTTATTCGCTTTTTGAAGATCGCCCGACTCTTTGGAAATAAGATAGATTTCATTGCCTGCCCTGAAGTCTAGTGGATCCTGTTTAAAGGTAGTTTCCAATGTTGAACCAGCTCCCTTGAAATCCCTCATTTTTCTTTGTATCGATGCTTTTAGTCCAATAGCGCTATTATTTCTTACGTTGGTTGACAGGGACTCATTTATTTGACTGAGGGCTAAGGTTAAATCGCCTTTCAAACAGGATATCCTTGCCAGTTCAAGGTAGGCAGCGGAGTGAAAAGCATAATCCCAAGTTGCACGGTATAGTGTGTCGATTGCTTCATCATATAGTTCCAGCGACTTAAGTGTCAGTCCCTGAAGGTAAAGGGCTTCGCAGGTTGATGGTCGTGTATAGTCTTTCGTTATTCTTTTTATGGCTTTGTCAAAGTAGCTTCTGGCATTTTCGTAATCACCTTTTTTAAGATATATACTACCAACTGCCGTATTGGTCCGGATATCGGATGGGCTTCGTCTAAGAGCTTCTTCATAATAATCCATTGGGTTTACCCGGGGATTTGTAAACTGCTCAATTCTGTTGCCAGCTAAAAACAGTTCTTCAACAGTTTCAATGTCTTTAGGTAACAAAGGACTTTCAACTATTTCAGGTAGTTCTTCCTTATAAATTTTCTCAACTGGTTGGTATGATACCAATACTTCTCCTGTTTCTGTATTTATCATTTCTGTATTGAGATCTGTAATAATCAAACTACCGTCGATTTTTATAGATTCAGTAAATGAAATTTCAGGAGAGATCTCCATTGTTTTTTCAAAAATAACTTTACCACTATTCTTTAGTACAATTGTTGCTTTATTTACTTTTTGCGTTGAGTAGTATGCAAGGAACACATTGTTGTTTTTACGTTGTTCAAGGTTAACAGCCCCGTTAAGATTGGCATATTTGAAACCCTGGATATCCTTTACCGGGTACCAGTATTGTTTAAAGGTTTTTACTTCATATGGTTTTATCCAGCTGTAATCAGGCTGGTTATCGGAAAATGCTCCCACCATGATTTCCACATACGGTCCTGAATTTTCGGTTAATCTGCCTTCTGTAGCCTGACCACGTTCCCCTGATCCCCATTCCCATAACTTGGCACCCTTAACTATATTATGATCGCCAATGTGAACAGTGCCTGTCTCTTTACCATGATCGTATCCTCCCATAAAGTCTTCTTTTAAATCATGTGCAAAAAATGAATTAGAATTAACAACATTTTTCCACCAGCTTATATCAACACCTTTCGTGAAATCTTGTCGATTATAGATATCCTTCGAAACAGGCCAGTGTGTGAAACTGTTTTTTGCATGGTATGTGGCAAATTGAATACTTGGAGGGAAGATTGCCTGATAGTTTTCGTTTGAGTGGGTCGCAACATTTGCCCAATTCAAAAATGTATAGGTATATGGAGTAGGGTTATGAATCTTTACTTCTGCCTGGAAATAGGATTTTCCGGGGTACATTGTAATCCCTATTGTCCATCTCATTCTTTGACGAAGCTCTGTCTCACCAATCCAAATTGTTTTACTGCCATCTTCATTCTCCTTAAGAGTATAGTCAACAGGAAGGATGGTTGAAACTCTATGGTGATGGATAACGCACCATTCAATTCCGCCTGAGACCCAGGCACCTGTCATTCCGATATTGGATGGCTTAACCACATCATTTTTATATATAAAATTATAGTCGCTGGTTTTATCGTTTGCATAGTATAATTTCCCCCCAATATCAGGGCTAATACATAGTTTGATGTATTCGTTCTCAAGGAATAAAGATTTCCAGGCCTTATCTGTTTTTATTGTGGAGATAACATCATTTAGCTTGTAAGGGTAGATAACTTTTGATGCTCCCTGGTAGGATTCACCTTTAAAAAACATGGGATTTTTATCACCTGGCTCAACCTTGTATGTAGGAATAATCCATTCTTCTTCCGACATTTTTACCTGTGCCGATATAACTCCTGTGGATAGCAAGAGTAAGATAAAAGTATAAAAACAGGTAATTAAGCTGATATGCTTAAATTGATTTGAATAATGCTTCATTGTAGTATACTTTAAGTCTATGTGTTTAAGATCTTTCAATTATCCCTGATTGATCTCATGAACTCACCCCCCCAACCCCCCTCTCTCCGCCAGCCGGCGGAAAGAGGGGGGCGTAATACACTGTCTTTTAGTTGATTTCCCCCTCTTTACAAAGTAGAGAGAGCCTGTCCCGCGAAGCTTTAGCGAAGCGGGAGGGATAAAGGGGGTGAGTTCGTGAGAATTAGGTAAAATCATTTAATTGAGTTATTAATATTTTTATTATTCATTATCGATAGTCTTATTGTAGAATTATTCGTATGATATCAATAAGTGTAAATATATATACTAAAATGCAATAGATTTTATTTTCTCAAGCTCAAATTGCATTTCAATAATTATAATCTATTAAGTTTTAATAAAAAACATTAGATTTAGCACGTGCATCAGTTTATATCAATCAATAGGTGCTACGAAAGCTAAAATTTTATGAGTAAAAATATTTTTGGAAAAATGGAACAAATGACAAGACGGGAACGGTTAATGGCAACCCTTAAAGGAGAGGCAGTTGATCGCCCTGCTGTAAGTTTTTATGAAATTGGAGGATTTGTTATAGACCCTAACGACCCCGATGAATACAATATATATAATTCTCCTTCGTGGCAACCATTGTTGAATCTGGCTATGAATAAGACGGATATTATCAGAATGGTTAGTCCTGTCAGGGCTCAGTCTCATTTGGCCTGGGATGGCAGTTCAAATACAAGTGTAAGGGATCAATTTGTTAAAGTAAAAGTTTGGGAGGGGAATGATAGTCGTTTTACACAGCATACATATAAGATAGGAAGTAAGGAGTTAACAAGTCTTACTCGACGTGATAAGTACCTTGACACAGTCTGGACTGTTGAATATTTGCTGAAAAACACTGATGATGTTAAATTATATATGGAGCTGCCAGATGAGATATTTGATGAGAATATTGGCATTGCTCATTTGGAAGAACAAGAAACTGCCTTAGGTGATAGTGGTATCGTCATGGTTGATACGGAGGATCCGGTATGTGCTGTTGCAGCTCTCTTTAATCTGGAGGATTTTACTGTATTTGCATATACTGAACAAGAATTATGTCATAAACTATTGGAGAAGCATGCACGTTATATCCATAAACGTACCGAGCAGGTAGCTAGAGATTTTCCCGGCAGGTTATGGCGAATATATGGTCCGGAGTATGTTACTGAGCCATTTTTCCCAACTCCTTTTTTTGAAGAATATGTGGTAAGATACACAGGCCCTATGGTAACGATGATTAAAGCTTATGGTGGTATTGTAAGGATTCATTCTCATGGGAGGGTAAAGGGAGTTTTGGATTATATAGTAGAAATGGGAGCTGATGCTACAGATCCAATAGAACCGCCACCACATGGTGATGTGGAATTGAAATATCTGAGAGATAAATATGGGAAAGAATTAGTACTTTTTGGCAATATTGAAGTTTCTGATATTGAAAGCTTGCCTGAAGATAGATTCAGGCCAATTGTGAAACAGGCTATCGTTGACGGCACATCGGGAGAAGGCAGGGGATTTGTTCTTATGCCTACTGCTGCACCATATGGTCGGAATATTTCTGATCTCACATTCCGGAATTACCAGATAATGGTTGAAGAGATCGAAAACTTTTAACAAAGATTAGTTCCTCTGATGTTTACAATTATTGTAACTAGTCAGTTTCGTAGCTATTTGAGCTGGAAGTCCGAAGTCAGTTGGTAGTCAGAAGCGTAATATGATAAGTATTTAAACTTCTGACTTCAGGCTTCCGGCTTCCGGCTCATTCGACAACAATTATTCATTCTCTCTGGAAAAAAATATTCTATCTCCTGATATATGAATAAGCCGTCTCATACATACTGATGATATTTTCAATTGGGGAATCTATTTGAATGTAGGTGTGTCCCGGCCCCATTATGTATCCACCATTTGTACCCAGGATGTCGATGAGTCTTTTAACCTCGTCGGCCACTTGTTGCGGGCTGCCTTTGCACAAGATCTGCTGGAGATCAACGCCTCCATAAAAACAAATATCCTTACCGAAGTCTCTTTTGAGGCCAGAGGGATCCATCCCTGCGGCACGTATCTGTATAGGTTCCAGCATATCGACACCAGCATCTATAATCATTGGTAACAATGGTCGGACAGCACCACAGACATGGAGTAAAAATTTCTTATTATGCTTATGGGTTACTTCAACAAGTTTGCTCAGATAAGGGACAACAAATTCCTGAAAGTCTTCCGGACTGAATAATGGCGCATCCTGTGAACAATAATCATCCGCCATGTATACAATGTCAATACCGTCTCCATGGGTTTCTAACATCCTGGTTAGTGCCGCTAAGGATATCTCACTGATTGTCTTGAAAAGGTAGTCAACGTAGTCTCGTCTTAAAGCAAAATCCATCATAAGATTCTCCATTCCCCTTACAAAGGATGCTATGAAGTAGGAACCCCATGTAAAAACACCGATTATGGCCCTGTCTGAATGTAGTTTGGCTTCTTTTGGGAAATGAGAAAAATCAAGAATGTCGGGTGAAGGCCAATTGTGTGCTTTTATATCTGCGATCTCATCTTTCCCTGATAGAGGGTTGAAGCATGTCTCGTCATATGTTCCACCGGAATATTCTGTAACTACTGTCCTGTATCCCCATATTGCTGTTTTTTCTTTTTTATTATCCTCTTTCCCTGGATATATGAAGTTGCCCGGAAGAATCATCCAGGTATCAATATTAAGCCTGTCGAAAAGATGTTCTTTGCTTACAGTTCCAAAATGGTCATATAGCATATCATATACTTCTTTTTCAGCATCAAAAGTGATAGGAACCCTATTGGTCTCTTTATGGTTTACAGCAGCAAGTACTCTTTCCTTTGAATTCATAAGTAAGTTATTTGTAAATATATCTGATGGTTTGTTAGTAATTAGTGAGTGACTATTTTTTAATTAAAACAGAAGGAATTACAGTTTGTGTACCTTTTTCAATTTCGTGTGGCAGTTTAAATACATTGCCCTCTTTATTACAAAAATAAATATTGGAATCAGAGGGTTTGCGTCCATGCGCATCAGTAGTATTCTTATTCAGGATGATGGTTGGATTAGCTACTTCACCTGTTTCATGGTCAAAGTACGATAGTAATTCAGCAGAGGCGTATTTGTTGTCAGGATGGATTTCCTGGGCATCAATATCTATGGCAAATGTTCCAGTGAGTAAGATTATTGGTAATAAATAAATGTAAATTCTCAAACCTGGTTTTTTCATATCAGTTATCATTATTAAATTCCTGCTATTAGCTATATGAAGATAAAAGTAAACAATTATGCACATTAATTTATTATGATACAATTTTACCTTTAGAAATATTTCCGCAGCAAGTATTAATAGCCTCAGCCGTTTTCCTCTGCCATTATAAAAGATAATATGGGGGCAATATCTTTAAATATCCAATATGGTTATGAAGATTTAAGATATATAGTATGTCCATCCATGATGTGTTTCTATCATTATTTTGCGACAAAGGAGTCTCTCTTATTAAATACCATTTAAAATTGTCTAATTTTACAGGGCAAAAAAGTTATTGAATAATGGAAAGTAATGCTGAACCTGTTTATTCAAGAAATGTAATTGAATTTGTGGCTGTTGCAAATGAGTTCTGCAAATATACAGAACATGCTTCAGAACTGAAGGGAGATGAACTTTTGAAGATTCTTCAGAGGATTCTTCCCTTGTTGTACCTAAAAGCTTCTCTGTTGCCAGCCTTAATCCCTTTCTTTGAAAATGGTAATGAGAAATTCGTTACAGAAGCTGACTGGTTAAAGATTCATGATATTCTTAGAGAAAAGTTTGGTACTGCAGATGATTATATGGAAGTATTTGATGAAAGAATCAATGAATCGGAAGGGCATGTTATATCAAGTATTTCTGAAAATATGACCGACATCTTCCAGGATATGAAGGATTTCCTTCTTTTGTATCAGACAGGAACTTCAGAGGTAATGAATGACGCTGTTTGGGAGTGCAGGATGAACTTTGAAAATTTCTGGGGTCAGAAGCTTGTAAATTCGATGAGAGCAATTCATAAGTTCATATATTCAGGTGAAGAGATTGGAAAAATAGAAAATGATGTTGAAGAAAATGATGAAAACAGGAACACGTCAGATTGGTTTATAACGAGACGACAAAAAGATTTTAGAGAAGATGGTAAATAATAAATATCAGGAAAATATTACTACTGAGGAAATAGCCGAACGCAAGCTGTCATGGTTTAAGGGTGAAATTGTTGTAGTAGATAATCTTATAACATATAACGAAGTTTTTCCAAAATTGCTTGGTGCAGATTTACTCGGTTTTGATACCGAGACAAAGCCTGCATTTACAAAAGGGAACAAAAATTCGGTTTCACTGATTCAGCTTTCTACAGAAAGCCTGGCATGTCTCTTCCGGATCAATAAAATAGGTATTCCAAATAGCCTGATTAATTTGTTGTCCGATCCTTCTGTAATCAAGGCAGGAGTAGCGATTCATGACGATATTAGGTTTATAAAAGGAGTAAAGAAATTTCACCCTGATGGTTTCATTGATCTGCAGAGTTTTGTAAATGATTATGGAATAGAGAGTTCCGGTTTAAAAAAACTTGCAGCAATTGTTCTTGGATTCAGAATATCCAAACGTCAGCAAGTCACCAACTGGGAAGCCGATGAGCTAACTGAGGCTCAGCAGGTTTATGCAGCTACTGACGCATGGGTATGTCATCAGATATACAGGAAGCTGGTAAATGGACACATTCGTGAAGACCCCCAAACCCCCCAAGGGGGGCTTAAGAGTGGAGGCAAGTCCCCCTCGGGGGATTTAGGGGTGAAAGGATGGAAGTACAGATAGTTTAAAACCAAAATAAGATAGTGGAGAATATAAAAATAGTCCTAAAATCAGGAAAAGATCAGTCTGTGCACAGATATCATCCCTGGATATTCTCGGGAGCAATAAAAAAGATGTATGGAAATCCTGCAGAAGGAGATCTGGTGGATGTTTACGATAATAAAGATACATTCCTGGCTGTAGGTCATTATCAACCAAGTTCAATTGCAATACGAATACTATCCTTTGAACAGGCAACTATAGACATCGCATTTTTCAGGAATAAAATTCAGAAGGCAATTGATTACAGAAAATCCCTGGGGATTATTGGTAACCCCAATTTGAATGTGTACCGTCTGGTCCATGCGGAAGGAGATGGTTTACCCGGATTGATAATTGATTATTATAACGGTGTTGCCGTTATGCAGATGCATTCAATTGGATTTTACAGGATCCGCAAGGAGCTTGCAACTATCCTGACTGAACTGTTGAAAGGTCAGATTTTAGCAGTCTACGATAAGAGTGAGACAACTATACCGCATATGTCAGGTATTACAGGTGTTAATGAATTTCTATATGGAAATTCAGATCCCATCATTGTAACAGAATATGGTTATAAATTTAAAATTGATTGGACGACCGGACAAAAAACCGGATTTTTCATTGATCAAAGAGATAACAGGCAGCTGCTTGAAGAATTTTCGGAAGGAAGGAGCGTACTTAATATGTTCGGATATACAGGCGGTTTTTCAGTTTATGCTATGAAAAATGCAGCTCTGGTTCATACGGTTGACAGTTCTCTTCCGGCAATTGAATTAGCTAATGAAAACATTAAACTTAATTATGGTGATGATCCCAGGCATGAAGCCATCAAGGTTGATGCATTTGATTATCTAAATGATATTAAAGATAAATATGATCTTATAATCCTTGACCCTCCGGCTTTTGCAAAACATCATAATGTTCTTTCCAATGCGCTACAGGGATATAAAAGGCTTAATATGAAGGCAATTGAACAAATTAAACCGGGGGGTATTATTTTTACATTCTCATGCTCACAGGTGGTTTCAAAAGAAAATTTCAGGAAGTCTGTCTTTGTTGCAGCTGCAAATACAGGTCGTAATGTAAGGATTATTCACCAGATAAGTCAGCCACCGGACCATCCGGTAAATATTTATCACCCTGAAAGTGAGTACCTTAAAGGATTAGTTATTTATGTTGAATAATGATATTATAAACATGGACAAAAATATTTTACTTGTTGCAAAGAAACTGGGACTGCACGACTGGCAGGTGGAAAATACGATTAGGCTGATGGACGGTGGTGCTACCATTCCATTTGTGAGCAGGTACAGAAAAGAGATGACAGGCAGTCTGGATGAAGTTCAACTAATGCATGTCAAGGAAGAGTATGACCGGCTTAAGGAGTTGGATGCACGCAAGGAAACTGTTATAAAATCAATTGAGGAGCAGGAAAAGATGACTCCTGAATTAAGGAAAAAGATTGAGGTGGCAGCGACCATGTCTGAGCTAGAAGATATTTACCTTCCTTACAGGCCCAAGCGTCGTACACGCGCAACTATAGCCAGGGAAAAAGGACTTGAGCCTCTTGCTGTTATCATTATGGATCAAAAGGAAAACGATCCGTCCCTCAAAGCTGAAGAGTTTCTTAATGATGATGTAACTTCAGTTGACGACGCATTGGCGGGTGCATCTGATATTATAGCTGAATGGGTAAATGAAGATGAAAAAGCGAGAAAACAGTTAAGGTATCTTTTTGAAAAAGAAGCCGTTATTTATTCTAAGGTAATTAAAGGTAAGGAGGCAGCAGGTATTAAATACAGCGATTATTATGACTGGTCAGAGCCACTTAAAAAATGTCCGTCGCACAGACTTCTCGCGATGAGACGTGGAGAGGAAGAGGGTTTCTTAAGGCTTTCCGTGGAACCTGTTGAAGAGAATGCCCTGGATACTTTAAATTCACTTTTTGTTAAGGGAAGGAATAATTCATCTGATATCGTTACAGATGCTGTTAAGGATAGCTGGAAAAGACTTCTATCTTCCTCTATGGAGACAGAATTCAGGAATTTTTCAAAAGAAAAGGCAGATATTGAGGCAATTACGGTGTTTGCTGACAATCTTCGTCAACTTCTTCTCGGATCACCTCTTGGAGAAAAAAATGTACTGGCTATTGATCCCGGGTTCAGATCAGGATGCAAAGTTGTTTGTCTTGATAAACAGGGTAATTTTATCCATAATGAGACAATCTATCCTCATCCTCCACAAAACGAGACTGCCCTGTCGATAAAGAAAATACTCTCACTTGTTAATGCATATAAAATTGAAGCCATTGCTATAGGTAATGGCACAGCCAGTCGTGAGACTGAAGATTTTATGAAATGGGTAAAGTTTGAGAAGGATATTCAGGTTTTTGTTGTTAGTGAGGCTGGAGCTTCAATCTATTCTGCATCAAAGATCGCACGAGAAGAGTTTCCCGATTATGATGTTACAGTACGCGGGGCTGTTTCAATAGGCAGAAGATTGATGGATCCGCTTGCAGAGTTGGTAAAAATCGATCCAAAGTCAATTGGAGTGGGGCAGTATCAGCATGATGTAGATCAGGTGAAGTTGCAAAAATCACTTGATGATGTTGTAATGAGCTGTGTTAATGCGGTTGGTGTGGAAGTAAATACTGCAAGCAAACACCTTCTGACATATGTCTCGGGACTGGGACCTCAGCTTGCACAGAATATTGTGGATTACCGTACCGAAAATGGACCATTTAAGGCCCGCAAAGAGCTTCTAAAGGTAAAGCGGATGGGCGATAAGGCCTTTGAACAGAGTGCAGGCTTTTTAAGAATACGTAGTGCGGATAATCCGTTGGATGCCAGTGCAGTGCACCCTGAGAGTTACCATGTAGTGGAACTAATGTCTAAAGACCTTGGGTGTGAAGTAAAGGAACTGATGAGTAATGATATTAAACGAAAAGAGATTAAACTTGACAAATATATTACTCCCGTTACAGGTCTGCCTACATTAAAAGACATAATTGAAGAACTTGCTAAACCGGGACTAGACCCACGGTCGAAGATCAAGGAGTTTAGTTTTGCTGATGTTCATTCTATGGAGGATCTCTCTGAAGGAATGGTAGTGCCGGGTATTGTAACAAATATTACAAAATTTGGAGCTTTTGTAGATATTGGAATTAAGCAGGATGGCCTGGTGCATGTTTCAAATTTGAGCAAAAACTATGTCACAGATCCATCAATAGTTGTAAAGCTTCATCAGCATGTTAAAGTTAAAATATTAACGGTGGATATTGAAAGAAAACGGATTCAATTGTCTATGAAGGATGTGGAAGAAAAAAAGGCATAATGGCGCAACGGCACAACGGCCTGTTAGCTATCGATAATTCGAACTTAAATTACATAAATATCATGATAAGATCAAGTCTGATTTCCCTGATGGTTATTTTGAGTATGTCATCATGCAAAGTTGAGAATTATGAGGTGCTTATTGAGGCAGAGAGTTTTTCTGAAAAGGGCGGATGGGTTGTCGATCCGCAGTTTGTTGAACAGATGGGGTCTCCTTATTTATTGGCTCATGGATTAGGTAATCCGGTAATCAATGCAAAATCAGAAATTAACATACCTGCCAGTGGAAAATATTATGTTTGGGTAAGAACAAAAAACTGGGCCCCTGGTAACTGGGATGCACCAGGTAGATTCAAACTTATTATTAGCGGTGTGGAGTTGCAAACAGAGCTGGGTACTGAGGAGGGTTGGGGATGGCAATATGCCGGTAGTTCGTTTATAGATGGAACTACTTCACTGTTGGAATTGCGAGACTTAAGTGGGTTCGATGGTCGTTGTGACGCAATATATTTAAGTACTGATAAATCAACTCCTCCAAATGAATCAAAAGAGTTGTCTGAATGGCGAAAAAAAATACTTAATGAGAGTAATACTCCTAAAAAAGTAGAATCATTTGATTTAGTTATTGTGGGTGGTGGTATTGCAGGCTGTGCTGCATCAATTGCCGCTGCAGAACAGGGACTTAAGGTGGCTTTAATACATGATCGACCAGTGCTGGGAGGAAATGCAAGTAGCGAGATTCGTGTTCATACTGAGGGTATTACATGGAAATCAGATCGGATCCTTAGTATGTTGAATACTGTCTGGTGGCCTAATGGATCTCCTGAATCAGTCCTGGATGATAAGAAAAGGCATGATAACATGAAGAAATATGATAATATCTCCATCTTTCTCAATATGAGAGCTTATACTGCTAATACAACATCCGATTCTATCACTTCAGTTGATGTACGTCATACCTCTACGGGGGAGACCATTCGTTTTAAAGCTCCTCTGTTTATTGATTGTACAGGAGACGGTTGGATTGGATTCTGGGCCGGAGCAGAATATATGTATGGCAGGGAAGATTCATCTAAGTATAATGAGAACTGGGAATGGTATAAAGAACTTTGGAGCCCTGCTCAGGCAGATAACAGGGTAATGGGTTCATCTGTTTTATGGCGAACAGCTGACAGTGGTAATTCTGTTGAATTTCCTGAGGTTCCATGGGCCATTGATGTGGCAGATGGATATTCCGCCACAACGGGAACATGGAAGTGGGAGTTTTCCAGGGACGATCTAAATCAGATAGATGATGCAGAGCAGATACGTGATCATATGCTAAAAGCAATTTATGGTTCATTCTATAACGCGAAACAAAATACGGAAAATGAAAACCTGGAATTGGAATGGACCTCATACCTTGTCGGAAAGAGAGAATCACGCAGGTTAGTCGGTGATCATATCTACACTTTTCAGGATGAAAAGAATATGATTGAATTTGAAGATGCTGTTGTAATGGAAGAAAGAGATATAGATGTTCATTATCAACAAAATCTTAGGGATTCGACCTTACCTGATTTTCTCTCTGAAGCACTTTTCTATAAAGTGGACCATTATTATATTCCATACAGATCACTCTACTCAAAAAATATCAAAAATCTTCTAATGGCAGGCAGATGTTTTAGCTGTTCACATGTTGGCCTGGGTGGCCCCAGGGTAATGAATACAACTGGGCAGATGGGAGTTGCAGTCGGTTACGCTGCATCTCTTTGCAAAAAGTATGATACAAATCCACGAGGTGTATATATATCATATATTGATGAATTGAAAAGGTTGATAACATCAGATACACCAGAACAATAATTCGCTTTCTTTTGATGTAATTTACTAATATGCAGATAATTAAGCCCCCTTTAGTGGTCCCGATAGCTATCAGCGATTTTTTAGGCACTATTTACTTTAGTTATAAATATACTGAAGTTCAGTCGCATTTTTTGCCATTCCCATCTATATTCAGAAGTAACCCTGCAATTCATTATTTATCGTCCTAAATCTCCTTTACAAAACTATTGCAAAAGCTAAATTTATATATGGCGGCAATTCCACTTCATTATTATTGAAGCCGTTTTCAATATTATATATAAATTTCTAATA
>Ga0307377_10004207_pt1 | contig 15811 bp, 18 predicted proteins | sample TR3MG_FD_202535 | JGI IMG/M metagenome (GOLD analysis project Ga0307377, IMG submission 202535) | Soil microbial communities from Risofladan, Vaasa, Finland - TR-3 | ecosystem: Environmental > Terrestrial > Soil > Coastal area > Acid sulfate soil | place: Finland: Risofladan, Vaasa | collected... | reverse complement strand
ATTGCGCCATCGATGTAGAAAATGAATGTAGGAATTATGGTTATTAGCAATAGTGATAATACTCTCTGATAAATTCTCAAGATTTTATCCTCATATTTTCCTCTGCGCGAAGCGCCAACCTAACATACGCTTAACCGGTAGCGCGTCATTGGCGCGGTTTGTGCCTCCAGAACCAGGCACTTCTTCACCCGCAAAGCTGCACAAACCGTGACAATAGCGCTATCCGGTTGAAGCGATTGTTATCGCATTTTTTCTTCAGTCGATTGTCCAATCAAAGGTCCCTATATTTTGGCTATTTTCGCTTTGCCCGACTCTGAATTTGCACTCATCTTTCCTCGGCCGCAGGGCCGATCATTTAAGGTCTAGAGTTATGTGTCGGCTAAGTTCTCTCTTTTTTTTGCCTTTGCACTTAACTGGCTGGAAGGCCAAATCAAGAACTGCATGTCTTCAAATTTATCGTTGCATTCGTCTTCATATTTATCCTGGCAATTTCAAGGCCGTAAGGCCTTCATAATCGGCCATGAATTATGGGTCAGTTCGGCCCAATTGATTTTCTTAATTCGATTCGGCCGCAAGGCCGATCAGACTCGGCAATGAATTATGGGACTGCAGGGCCGATTTGTTCTGTCTTGGACTTAACTCGGCCGAAAGGCCGATCTTCTACATGATTGCGCCGAAGGCGTCACGATAACATACGCTTAACCTGCGAGCCGTAATTGGCGCGGTTTGTGCCAGGAGCGAAGCGACACAGCACATAACCGTGACAATAGGCGAGTCAGGTTGAAGCGATTGTTCGGCGCTATTCTATTTCTAATCCGTTCATCAACTCGAATATTTCAGCCTTTGCTTGATTGTAAAGAGACTCACTTGTATAAGAGAATAGTTGAATAGTTCCTGTTTCTCCCGTCCAATAGTAGTAACAAAAAATAAAAATTAAACCTTGCATATTTACTCTTGCTAAAAGGTAGTTTACCTTAGTTCCATTAACTATGTATTCTTTTTCTTCCAAAACATCAAATATCGTGCTAACTCTACGAGCATTGCTTTCAATAACTTTTTTCATAAAATCTGGAGTAAGCTGTATTTTTTCACTAATTAATCTACCATAGGATTCTCCAGATAATGCTACAAATTGATATTCTGCTGTTCCATCAGTCAGTTTTTGTACTGTCCATCTATTTGGATCATACCAAACAGTGACATTTCCAAACCTGCCTTCTATTTTTTCAGTTGCATTTTTTACTTTTACAGTTATTTCGATTGTTGCATTATTACTATCGTCTTCTCTTTCAAGATAAGCCCATGTCCCGTTACTTTTCAATATAACAGGCTTCCCGTCAATTGTTGTTGCATTAATATCTTGAGCATAGATATTAAGTATTGATCCAGCAAGAAATAAAATAAACCAAAAACACTTAATCATATCAACTCCTTTTGAATATCAAATTTAATTCGCGCGAAGCGTCCGTCGAACATACGCTTAACCTGTAACCCGAGACTGGCGCGGTTTGTGCCTTTGCGAGCGAAGCGAGTTAGCACAAACCGTGACAGGCCGGGTTATCAGGTTGAAGCGATTGTTAGATCCTGATTCTTATACAAATCTAAGGAATTACTTATCAACCATTTCAATGAATACATTTCTAAAGGTACACGATGAATATAATGCCATGAAATACCAAACATTCCGGAAGCTTTCTCTTTATTAGTCTCAAACAAATAGAATTCAAATGGATGAACACTTCCAAATCTAGCTTCATATCTTAGATTTAATCGAGCTGCAATTCGTTTTATCTCTGCAAGATCAATAAATACTATAATGTTTAGTTTCCCAATAATAAAATCTATTAAATCATTTTTATCATATATACTTAATACATATGGAATATATGAAATCCATTGTTGATTTTCCTTAAACATATTCAAATAAAACACTAATGGATTTTTCAATTTTATTTTAGATACTTCATATTCAAATTTACTTGGATCTTTAATTATTAAATAATGAAGGCCTGCTTCAATCATCTCAGAACTTGATCCACTGTTCTGAGCATCTTTAATTAATTCGTTCAACTTATCAGTATACCTAATTGGTTGAGATGCTATAGATGCACGAATAGCATATTGAGTTCCATGAAATAAATCCTTTTTATCATTTTTATAGAATTCAGACAATTTTATTAGGCTGCTCTTTTGGCGGCTATTTCTACTTCCTTTTGATGATCCCGATTTGCATTCAAGCAAGATAGGATCTGTAGCAAATAGCATTAAAATATCGCCATATCTAATACTGTTTGTAATGTCACATAGTAAAGCTGGTATTTTTTTATCATAGATTAATGTTTTCAATACTTCTAATTCAAAATCAAAGCCTTCTTTATCTGAGATAAAACCAGATTTATTCTTAAATTCTTCATCATCTAGATTAAATGATAGCTGTTTTAAATTATGAGTATCAATGTAATTAAATGCTATAGCATCACCAAAAGACTTAAAAATTGACAATGCAACTTGAGCAGATTCAGAATTTCTATTATTTTGTTTTTGCTTTCTTATTCTAAATTCTAATTTCTTAATATAGCCAATAAGGTGTAATTGATATTTGTAAAGACTATCAAAATCATCTTTATGCAAAGTCAGGTGATCTAATTCATCCTTTATGCTTAACAAGGCTTTCTTGTATTGAGCAATCATATTACTTCCTCTGCGCGAAGCGTCGATCTAACATACGCTTAACCTGCGCAGCCCGCTCCGCGAAGCGGATTGGCGCGGAGTTTGCGTGAACGAGCGCAGCGAGTAGCAAACTCCGTGACAAAGGGCAAGTCAGGTTGAAGCAGTTGTTAGGCGTCTGCCTTTATTAACCTAATTAAAAATATATTATTTCCATATTCCTTATTTTCTATACTAAAAGTAGTATCAGATGGAATTATCTCAAATCCTCCTTCATTCTTCTCAATTAACTGTTTAATAATATACATACCAACACCTTCTCCACTTTCCGTATGGTGCTTTGCCTTTGCCCCGCGGAAACCCAACATTCCAATTGATGATATTTCGGTTTTTAATATAGTTGCAGAAACCATACTCATTACTACAACTAAATACTTATTTTCCAGCCGAAAAGATATCTCAAGTGTATTATCTGGAAGAGTATATTTTAGAGCATTTTCAAACAATTGCGAAAAAATGATTTGTAGAGATGCAAAATTGCCGTGTATTTTATCTCGTGTTTGTTTAATCTCAACAAATACCCTTTTTTGTTTAAATTCATATTCATATTGATAGAACGATAAGATCATAAGCTTATGTATTTCTATTATAGAGAAATCTTCCTCGCTAAACACAAATTGATTATTTAGATAATCCATCATATAGTACTCATTATTAATATTTGTAATTATTTTTATAATTTTGAGCAAATCTCTTCCAATTGATTGATTAGACGCAATTTTCCCTTTGATATAAGCGGGTTTATCTGTCGAGTGTGACAATACGCTATAATCAATCATTAGATCTAATGATGTATTTAGGTTTGCAACCAACCCTCTAGTATTATGTAGTTTTATATCTACAAGATTCTTCATTTCATTATCACGGTATAATTGAACAGGAATTGATTTATAGAATGATTCTATCAATATTTTTGAAAAATGCTTGGCATCCTTTCTAGTTTTGTATTCTGACATACAAAAACAATGCACGTGTTGGTTTTTGTGCTCTAGATAGCGATAGTTGCCTTTTTTACAAATACCTTGAAATGAAGAGCCATCATGCACACATGCTTTACACACACTGTCGCCATCTTCATAAGAAAAAAGAAGGTCGGTGTTATTAAAATCATAAACTCTATACTTCATGCAAATAACCCCACAACAAATAGAATTATTTTTGCAGCAGTCTGTGATGTAGATAATATTTTAACAATAAAATCAATATCAGCTTTTCTTTTGAAAACGATTTTCTTCATTTTTGATTGAAATTCATCAATTGAAATATCATTAGGCAAATCATGTTTCAACATTTTATAAACTGAGACAATCATACTATTCCATTCGAATAGATCACGGGACAATTCCTCAATTGCCATTAGAAATGGATATATTTGACCATCTTTAGGAAGTCTTTTATCTGCCATTCCTACAGCATCATCAAAAGTGTTTTGTTGAGATTTGGAACTATATAGAATGATCTTTTTCCATGGATATTCTCTTTTTACAATTTTAACCAATCCCATTCCATCTTTGACTCCGAGTTTCTTTCCTATTCCATTAATATCAAAACAAACAATATGTGAATCCTTAAGATTTGTATCATTTACAATTTCTAAATCGCTGATCTTTCTAACATGCCATCCTTCTTTCTCAACTGCTGATGCAATCACTAAATCGGGTTCATCATCTATAAATAATATTCTAGTATGCTCTTTAAGATACTCGATTGTCTTTGTAGAAAAAGCTTGTCGTCTTTTCATAGAAAACCACATGTAATCCTCCATACCAAATATGATAAATTTGCGCGAAGCGTCCGCCTAACATATGCTTAACCTGGGAAGCGGAATTGGCGCGGTTCATGCGTAAACGAGCGCAGCGAGTAGCATGAACCGTGACAAACCGCTGACTCAGGTTGAAGCAATTGTTAGATTTTAATTATAAATATTTTATTCCATTTCTATATACATCCATATCTTATAATCTTCAGAATAAGCATAGTTAAAAAACAACAGTACATTTCCTGTGTTAATAATTGAATCAATAATTGTATTAGCTTCACTCGGGGTATATCCCCTTGTTGTTAATAATTCATATATATCATCTCTCGTACCACCGGGAGAGCTTGAAAAATCATACTGTGTTTTTTCTCTAAATTGCCACCTGTAATTATAAATTTCATCAAATGTGTAAGAAGATTTTACAGGTATAGTAGCAACTACACTATTATAATCAATTGTCGAAATCCTGCCCAATTCTCCATAAAAGCTTGTGGCAGGCTCATCGGCAACAGGATTAGAACAGCTCATTATACTAATCAATGCCACCATTATCGTCAAAATCTGCAAATTCAATTTCTTCATCTTTTCCTCCTTGCGACTATTTTAAAACTCTAGGATAAACTTCAATCTATTTATTTGCCCTCCTTGTGATTATTATAACACTTTAGCGCGAAGCGTCAATCTAACATACGCTTAACCGGTAGCGCGTACATTGGCGCGGTTTGTGCGCGCGCCTCAAGCGCGTATTAAGCATAAACCGTGACAATAGCGCTATCCGGTTGAAGCGATTGTTAGATGATTTTCTTCAATATCCTAATTATCAATTTTTCTCTAGGTCTTTTGATCTTTATGCTGCTATGTATCAACTCGCCTGAAATGCGTAAAACGATTCTTCTATTTTGCTTTCCGCTATTGCCATTTCGATCTATATAACTTGAATATGTTTCATTTGCTCGATGATCTACTGTAAAATCATCAGGAATGAGAAACGTGCAAACTGAATGGACCGATTTCAGAATGATGTCGTATACGCCACTCGGCAAATCTAGATTCCGATAGTCGAATGATAATACACAATGAGCAATATCAATCTCCAATCGCTTTGTTTGCAATAGACTTCCGGATATTGCTTTTGAAGAGCCATGATTCTTGATCTTTTCGACTTCACTAATATTTGAGTCTCTATTTACATTATGGGATTCAATTATGGGGATGTCGGATATAGCGCTTTCTATTTCATCAATTCCAATAGCATTTTCAATAACACTGACCCTTCTTTCAAAGCTCTCCATGTCAATTACGCTGTTAGCATATCCATTTGTAAGCCTCTCTAGGGCGATATCCTTATCTTTCCCAAGTATTCTGGTCTTTTGGATCTCCCTTTCAGCCACTTTCGTTTCCTCCGATATGAATTATAGACGTCAATGGGTCCGTTTTGCTATTCCCTATATTTTGTTATCAAGTTCAGCAAGTAGAATTGCTGTTCTTCTTTGGCGTCGCAGATCTATCCTTTCAACGATTGGCTCATCGAACGAGCAAGTTTGCGCGCGAGGCGACCATCTAACATACGCTTAACCGGTAGCGCATTAAATTGGCGCGGTTTGTGCCTCTCGTGCCAGGCTTCTTAAGTTCGTATAAGGCTGCACAAACCGTGACAATAGCGCTATCCGGTTGAAGCGATTGTTCGATTTCTTACTCCTCTTCAGAATAATACTCTTCATATATTTGATTTATGCTTTTACCATTATAAAACCAATAAGGTGCAGGTTGGATTGCATAATCTTGATCAAGACCTAACACAATGCGAGTTGCATTAGTAAGTGACATTTGAGATCCATTATAAGAAACACTTCTAGAATCTAAAACTGTAACTTCCGCTTTATCTTCTCTAAATTTTAATATTGAGTCTTTTGGTATTCCCAAAGTTTCATAATTCATCCTTGGTCTTCGGGCTGCTTTTAGCATTTCACCTGAAGCATGATCTATGATTCCAACGTCTTTATCTATCGTTTTTTCAATTTCACTAGTAATTTCATCTACTTTTAATAGTTTAAGAACTGCAATAACTCGTTCCGCCTCAATTTTAAAAAACTCTCTATTGGGATTAATTCTATTCAATCCAAAAGCAAAATGAAGGCTTTTCTCAACTTCGTTTGCATCTTTTACATTGCACGCAAATGCACATTCAAATGGGACTGGAACACCAGTAGAATATAGTTGTTTGAGTCTCTCTTCAATTTCAAGTTGTGTAGTTTTTCCGATTTTAACAATTCCTGGCATTGCCGCATTTGTTAAAACATATACAATTTGTTTATTTTCAGGCATATCTTCTCCTATTTTTTGCGCGAAGCGTCAATCGAACATACGCTTAACCTGGGAAGCGGAATTGGCGCGGTTCATGCGTAAGCGAGCGAAGCGAGTAGCATGAACCGTGACAAACCGCTGACTCAGGTTGAAGCGATTGTTAGGATTTTATTTTATAATTCTTCTTTAGCTTTAGCATTAGATATTTCATCTTCAAGTGCTCCCAATGCTTTACTCGTATAATCTATTACATGTTTAATTTTATAATTATCCCCATATAGTTGAATAAATATCTCTGTTTGATCCGTTTCCCATTTTGCGTAGTAGTACATATGTCCAAGTGAAATTGCCATACCCCATCCAGTGTAGTCGTCTTTATATAAATCATTTTTCCATATCTGTTCATCTTCTTTAGGATTTCCATATTTTTCAATCAATAACTTTTTTATCAATTGATAATCATCAATATAGCTATTCGTATTTGAATGATTTTCATCAAAATAGTATCTTCCTCTAATAAGTTTTTCAGATGTAAAAATAAATATTATTGAGCATTCTAAATTTGATATTGATCCTTTATAAATAATTGCATCATCGTCTTCATATATAATTTCCTTGTCCTCTTGTGCTTTTACAATTTCCTTAGAACATCCCCATGTTGATTTTCTAAAACTAATTGATTTATCAATTTCATTTTTAAGTAATTTCCAGGTACCATCCTCATTAAGAATTACTATATTGCCACTAGAAGTGATGGCTGTTTCCTGCCCCCAAATAAGACTTCCAGATATTAATAGAAGAATAAAAAGCATAGTCGTTTTCATAATTCCTCCACTTAGTTTAATCAAGTTAGAATTGAACACAACTAATTTTAAATAATCCTAACATACGCTTAACCGGTAGCGCGTTATTGGCGCGGTTTGTGCGTAAGCGAGCGGTAGCGAGCAGCACATAACCGTGACAATAGCGCTATCCGGTTGAAGCGATTGTTAGATTTCTCCATTTTCTTTTAATTCATTCATTTTGTAAGCAAACTCATTCTTTCCTCCCCTTGATGGATGACGAATACTTTTTGCTTGATACCCCATTTTTAATAGTATATTTCCTGCAGTTCTACCTACTCCAACTATTGTTCTGACGTTATATATTTTAATTATTTTATTTAAAATTTGAGAACCATATATAAGTTCATTCTTGTCTGGTTTACGATTTGATTCAGTATTGCCTTCTTCATATGGATGAAAAGGAAAGGCATTCCACATTATTGGGAAGCTATCTAATTCCTTTAGAATATTCCACACAATGCTTGCTGAATTTTCTTTTTGCATAGTCTGAATATTTCTGACTGAATATCCATTTTTAAATCCAAATATTAAACCCATTATATATTCAATTGATAGATTATACTCAGCGGTAAAAGGAATTCCGCTTAGCCTGCATCCTTTATAACCCGGAGCTTCACCAACCAAAAGAGTTTTTGGTTTTAATATTAGCATTGCTTCAAGATATAGTTTCAAATTCGATCTAGTATTTTTTGAATACTTCCATTTAGAAGAATATTGATTAGTAACATTATTGAATTCTTCACACTCAGCTATTTCAGAAATGAAGTCATTTATCATTTATCCTCCTATGCGTGAAGCCAATATAATAGGATTAAGCTCAATTGCATACTATTTAATGAGTCGCAGCAAAATATTCATAAGTCATAAAATATAAATTTAATCCAGGTGGATACAAGCTAGCAATGATGACATAATCTTGATTTTCTGTCCTATCCAAAAAATATACTTCAGACATTGTTGTATCTATATATTGATAATATTCGTGTAACCACCATCGTACAAAGAGATCAAATTTATCTCTATCACATTTAAATTGAACTAATATTGGTCTATTTACAATTTGTTGTTCTACCATATCAAATAAATATTTATTTGTTTTAATAACTAATTCAAGATTCGTTGAAATAGGAATACATATTTTTGAATTTCCATCAATTGAAGTAATTAATCCATTATTCTTAATAAACTCATCTTTGATTTGAGCATCTTTTGCTTCTCGATCAATATCTTTTTGTATTGTATATGATGCTATTTGTATTAATGTTTTCGCCTCATAAAATCCTATTGTTAAAGTATATGAATCTCCAGATAAGTCAATAAATATTTTTTTAGGATCTGGGATTATTTCAGTGAAACCATATCGATCTTCTTCATCATTACATATACTCTTTTCATTATTTATTCTAACAATTTTTTTTAATCCAGTAGACAGCTCTGTGAAATTAAAGTTGAGAGCAATTATTTGACCAGGCAGCTTGTTAGTAAGGGGGAAAAGGCTAGAATTTATAGCATTGGCAACTTCTGCCGTCACTGAATCAAATGAATATAACTCTTTCTCTCCCAAGAACGGGAGGAATTCCGAAGTTAGTCGTTCTTCAAATATGAAATATTCATTATTAATATATATATCATATCTTTTTAAATAGTCCATACTAGCTCTAGTTGAGATACTTGCGCAGCTTATAGTAACCATACAAATGGAAAGTACAACTAATCTAATTCTTTTCATTTTACTCTTAATAAACAATTTCATGGTTATCCTCCTGAGGTATATTTCGCTTAATATATTTTTATATAATTTGATCTTTTCTACCATGTAGATACCCTGGATATTTATTTTTTTCGGCTTGCTCAATCTAACATACGCTTAACCGGTAGCGCGTCATTGGCGCGCAGTTTGCCGAGCTGCGCGTATTCGCGAAGCGACAGCAAACTACGTGACAATAGCGCTATCCGGTTGAAGCGATTGTTAGATTCCGTTCACCTTCTCATAATTGCTTATCCACATTGAAAGAAGCATTGCCGTTGTAGCAAAGATAGCCACAGCGCACTCGGATAGGGTATTAATAGTCTCAAGAGCCTTCTTTAGCACGATTTTTGGATCCGTTCTACCCAATCCCTTCATAGCTCCGGGGAAAAATAAATTCACTATGGAACTGTATTCTTGATAAAGTTCCTTATACCTCAAAAAATCTGAATCTCCAAACTCCTTTCCATTCGCAGCATAAACTTGCGCCATCATTTGAATAAATGAAATCTTATCATCCTCTCCTACTACTTCGTCCTCTAGTCGCTTTGTATTTTCAATATCATTGTTGTTTCTATTAGCGATGCACAGAAGTAAATCAGTCTTATATGATTTGATAGGTTCAACATTATTTGGCGCTATGTGCATAATGGGATAGTTTTGGAAGTTATCCATTTTTAGAGATCTCATAATATTGTAATACGCGATATCTTCGATCTTTGTTGTCCTTACAAATCCGGTATCTGCAATAATCCGATCAATTACTGACTTATCAATTGAATGTAGCAAGAAGTCATAGAAGCATATTTGAAAAGCGACTCGTTGCTTTATCGCATCGGGCAAGGTCGCATATGCTTTGTCAAACATGTCTTGAGCGATAGTCCGCTTTTTGCCAAAAATCATTTTTTAGCCTCCAGAATCTCAGATCTAAACTTACTAGCAACCAAGGTAAGTTTTCTAGGGTCATTCTCGCAAAATTTTGCTATTTTTGGGAATATACCTACTTTTCTATTTGAAATCATAGACAGCACTTCATTGCTCTTGCCAAGCCGATCTCCCAAATATATATATAGAAGAACTGCTTTTGATGTCATGTTTCGCGTCCGTAGAATATTTTGAAAGACAGAAAATGCTTCTTCATATTTCCCCTCCAAATATAAAAATATGCCATATTCTGGGAATAGTGTACGCCATTCAGGTCTGCTTTGCATTCTTGTGCTAATAGGTTTCATTACGCGAAGGACTTGCGAAAAGTCATTTTCTTCAAAATAGTAGCCAGCAAGATTGCAGATGGGATCGAAATAGTACTCATCCGGATATATACGATTTCCTAGGTCAAGCTCTTCAAGTATCTTGGCAAAGGCTTTCTTGTCCTCACCCAACAAGCATATTAATGCCTTCTGGTTGATAATTAATGGATGTCCTGGGTATTGCCGAAGCATATCTTCGATAATGGCACTTGCTCGAAGAGTTTGTCCTGTTCTGCGCAACGTTTGTATATAGTTAATTGCGGATTCCATTTCATCGTTCTCGCTATAAGATGAGGGAGCCTCTCCCAAGTCCAGAAGTAGCCTATCATAGTCACTATATCGAATATTTGCGTCTAAACTTATACACTTACAGACCGTATGAGCCAATCGGCTGTCAGCAACGGTCTCGAGCTTGGCAAATGCCATACGATTACAATCAAATTTAGGCAAATAATAGGGAAACTCACCCTTAGTAAGTATCTGGAATAATGTCACTCCTAGTGCGTATATGTCCGTAGATACTGAAAATTCCCCCTCGTTAAGGAAGACCTCAGGCGCCATAAATGGAATTGTACCGCCATAATCTTGATTGCTCTGTACAAGTATTGTATCTATCCTCATATACTTAAAATTAAGCTTTATTTGTGTTTTCAAATACGAAGCGAGACCAAAGTCCCCAATTCTTGCAGTTCCATTATCCATGTATATATTTGCCGGCTTTATATCCCGGTGAATAAGCCCCATTCGTCGATATGCAAAATTAAGCCCGGCTACAATGTCTAAAAGAATACCCCTAACACAAAAAGAGTTATTAGTACCATCGATATATTCCTCCAATGTCGATTCATAGCGAGGAGAAAGGATGTAAAAATGATTCTCGTATTCACCGAGACAGATATATTCAGCAATATTTCTATGATGGCCAAGTCGACTCCACAACAGAGCTTCCCGGAAAATTTCCTTGTTATATACCTTATCCTTAAATGTCTTCATTACGCAGTTTGGAAGTACCCTGGAGAATGACTTAAGAAAATATACAATTCCAAAGCCACCGGTTAAAACTTTTGTAACCATGAATCTCTCATGACCAGCTTCTTCTAGCTCAATTAATGTACCTATCTTGATTTCCATAACCTTCTCTTTAGTAGGCCTTGTACCACTGCAGGGCTATAGGTAAAAGCAATTTTTCGTAATCTCGGCTTTCAAGTGTCAGCAAACATCATTTCCCTTATACGCGAAGCGCCAGCCTAACATGAGCGTAACCTGCAGAGAGTGATTGGCGCGGTTTGTGCCGCTCATGAAATGCAATTCTTCTCCAGGATGGTTTGCTCAAACCGGGACAATAGGAGTGACATGTTAAAAAACCTTTGAGGTTAAAAATGAATATCTATATTCATATGGAATTATTCCAGTAAACATCAAGTCATTTATTTTCCAAACATTACCAACAATCATTTTCATATCATTTGAAATAAATTGTACGATATAGTCGACTTGCCTTAGCGTATCAATAATTTCCGTCGGCAATTCATTTAATATTCTATGATTCCCTGAACCAGCAACATACTCTAAAATTAGGCATGTGCGAAGCCCCTTTCCCTTATAGCTAATTAATTTCTGAACCTTGCTAGAATAAGCTCGAAAAAACCGTTCCTTTGCTTTTTGTTTCTTGTTTTCTGGCGATAATTGGATAGGTACCAACCCACAATTCAATTGGCCTACACTTTCATAGCACATTAGATATATTGACTTCCCTTGGAATCTTATCTCATCGTATTCATCTACCGCTAAAGTACAAATTATTGGAGAAATTGCCTTAGCAATATCTTTCGCCAATTGTTTTCTTGAACTTTTATTTTTACCAATTATAAGCTCTTCACTAATTGAAAGATCAAAACATTTGCCATCAGGGAGAAAGTGCGTTAAATGTGATTCGATTGCTTTTACAAGCCGGAACTGCTCCTCAACATATTTTATCTGATTATCAAATGATTCGACGATCGTATGCTCGATGGCAATTTGCATCCGGCTATTTTGATCTAGAAGGATACAGTCAATATCCTTAGTTTGTCGATTCTCAATATCCGGTCTCATTTCTAAGGAAAGTTCAGCTTTGCATAGATCGCTCAAGATTAATTTTGTCTTTTCTAAAGCATCTATTTCGTTTGGGCGATCTTTCACATCCCTCTCCCGCGCGAAGCGTCAATCTAACATACGCTTAACCTGGGAAGCGGAATTGGCGCGTATTTTGCCGAACGAAGCGTACTCGCGAAGTGACTGCAAAATGCGTGACAAACCGCTGACTCAGGTTGAAGCGATTGTTGGGCATTTCTTATCTTCGAAACAACTTCAATTCATGTACTTCACTCATTAAAGCAAAGTGCTTATCTATTGCGTAGAGCTCAATATTATTTTCAATTGCATTTTGAGCAATTATTAAATCAGATATTCCTACTTCATTTATTCCATTTTTCAAATTTGTCGTTTGCATTATTATTATTTGATGCCAATCAATTAACATATCGATCTTTTCAATCGTTAATAGTAATTCCCTTAAATCAGTTTCTTTTTTATGATTAATAGATGGTAATAGTTCAGCTAATATTAGATTATTGATGCAAAGATTATTACTGTCTATTAATTCATTTAATGTTAATACAGATTCATTGCCTTTAAAATATTCAATCCAAACTGATGAATCCACTAATACCATATTAACGGTTCCTCAATAAATTTAGATCTATATCTAGATCTACTTTCCCAAAGTATCTTTTCAAGTCCTTTATTTTCTCTTTTTGGATAAGGTTTTGTAATGCAGTTTTAATCAAATCTGTTTTTGTTTGTATATGTGTTAATGCCATGGCTTCATCAATTAACGCTTCAGGTAAGTCCAGTGTTGTTCGCATAGTTGTCTCCTTTATGCATAATATAACAACACTGCATATGCATTGTCAAGCATTTCAATATGCGCGCGCAGCGCGTCTGCCCAACATACGCTTAACCTGCGAAGCGGAATTGGCGCAGCTTTTGCCGAGCGAAGCGACAAGCAAAAGCTGTGACAAACCGCTGAGACAGGTTGAAGCGATTGTTAGGCAAATTTTCGTTTCATTTATATGCATCTTTTCTTGCTTCAATATTAATAATAAAAATAATTACAGTTTCTTCTGATATTTTATAGAAAAGGCGATAATCCCCAATTCTATAACGGTAAATATCTTTGAAGCTTCCTTTTAATTTCTTAATATTTGTCCCAAAATATGGATTTTCTCTTAATATTGGATAAACATATTCACTTATTTTTTTATACAAGTCTTTATATTTTGTTGTTTTTATCTTCTTATCAAATGTTTCAGTTTCTGCTATTTTATATTTACTCAATTATTTTATACCTTCCAGCAGATATATCTTTAATTCCTTTCTCTATATCTGTAGAATAAGCTAATATTTCATTCATTTCTTCATCATCAACAACGCTCTCATTTATTGTATAATTTAATGTTGCATATTCGATATAATTAGAAATGGTTCTTCTCTGGCCATCTGCAGCCTTCTTGAAAATATTGTATATATCATCGTCAACACGAACAGTTACTGTCTTTGCCATATAAACTCCTTGCTTCAATATTATTCATATAGATTCATATTGTCAAGCTGGAAGTTGTTCATGCAATAATGGTTGTATTTATTGATATTATATTGATTTAAAGTGCACCGCCAGGTGCATCTGCCTAACATACGCATAACCTGTAAAGCCGCGCCCGAAGGGCTTGGCGCGGTTTGTGCCGCTCACAACAAACCGCGTACTCGCGTGTCGCATTGCACAAACCGTGACAAAGGCTTTATCAGGTTGATGCGATTGTTCGGCGAAGCTACCACGTCTATATCGTCTTTGCCATGGACGGCAAAGACGATTCAATATTCCTCGTATATTCTTCTATATTCAGTAATATTTATTTTGTTTCTTAATCCAATTCAAATGTTCTTCTCTTAATCTTAAATTGCCAAAATGGTTTTACTTTAATATCAGATTCTTCATAAAATGATACAAACACATCTTCTTCATTTTCTTATTGCAGTAATTGTTAATTCTAATACCAGGATTTCCTCTATTAGAAATATAAAATGGCTCCTAATTCCATAAAAATAGATCCTCTCCTATACTTTTCTTGCTTCTACTATTTTTTTTATTCCTAATAGTATCTTCTATTATCAAGAACAGGTTCATACTTCTATAAATATGTAAGGCTCTTCCATTCATCACACGATTTCAAGCCCGCGCCAAGGATGGCGCGCGCGACTACAAAGGTGTAGCTGATCGAGCGCAGCGAGTACGCTGAACATACGCTTAACCGGTAGCGCGTCATTGGCGCGGTTTGTGCCGAGCGAAGCGACAGCACATAACCGTGACAATAGCGCTATCCGGTTGAAGCGATTGTTAGATGTCTTATTTTGTTTAATTATTAAAATATTGGTATAGCTTATTTTGATCAGAATTAGTACTCAAATAGTCTTCAATATTTTTATCATCAAATTTATGTCCAGTAATTTTTACAATTTCTTTATTAAATTCCCTTACTTTTAATGAATCAAAAACATATGAAGTATATACTCTTTGAAGTGTTTTCCCGTGCATATAGTATTTTTGATTATAATTATTTTTCATAATGTCATAAAGCATTACAAGCACTTCAATAATTGTATTTCTATATCCTTGATATGCAGAAGGTTTATTTCTCCCGAAATCATCTTCTACAATATTCGGATAAAATAATCGTCCAACTTCAATCTGATTTGATAATTGTGCAATCCTATTTTGGTATTCATCTCCACCTGATCCCATATCATGCAGTAATAACATAATAATACGATCAGTTTCTGAATACCAACTAATTATTTCATTTCGATGCTGATATTTCAACTCATACTTCTTGGTATTAGAAATAAATGTGTAAACCAAAGCGATAATGGAAATTACAATAGATACTGAAGCAACAATTATTTCTTCCATATGAATACTCCTTAATAAAATATAATATTGATACTGCCCGAAGGTGAACACAAAGGGACATGCTTTACACATTTTCCCTTGTCATACTGTAAAGGATGTCCCTTTAGAAGTCCATGTCCTCCACCTCAAAAACCTTCCCCGATGTTTCATCAAAGTACCCCAGGGGTACCT
>Ga0307377_10004205_pt1 | contig 15817 bp, 38 predicted proteins | sample TR3MG_FD_202535 | JGI IMG/M metagenome (GOLD analysis project Ga0307377, IMG submission 202535) | Soil microbial communities from Risofladan, Vaasa, Finland - TR-3 | ecosystem: Environmental > Terrestrial > Soil > Coastal area > Acid sulfate soil | place: Finland: Risofladan, Vaasa | collected... | reverse complement strand
AACAAAGGCTGCAGAATTCATCGTACTTAACTTTATTGCTACGAAGACTGGCGCAAGTTTTACAGAATTAGCTGCAGCAGTTTAAATATAAAATAGGAGAAAAACAATGCCAACACGTTTTACAATAGATGGTTTTAAATCCAATATGAGGGATGGCCAGAGATCAAATCTCTTTTACTTCCTTCCTAATTTTCCGTTAGATGTAATTACCGGAGATATGAAAAATGACAGGGCAGTGTATCTTGTAAAAACAACACAACTTCCTGGATCAACTTTGGAAGAAGCAATAATCAATTGGCAGGGTATGGATTTTCCTATTGCTGGAAAACGTACATTCGCTGCAATAACTGTATCATTTAATTTGGATCATGAAACATATCTTAGACAAAATTTTGAAAAGTGGATTAACAAAATTCATAATCCAGTTACTAATGAATGGGCTATGATAAATGAATATATGTTAGATCAGAGATTACAACTTCTGGGTAATGATGGTACTCCTAAAATGGAGTTCATACTTCATGATGCTTGGCCACAAGAAGTTGCTCAAGCTACATTGGATTACAGTGCAACAGAAATTACAATGTTTGACGTTACTTTTAGGTATGTTTACCATACAACATCAAGTAAGGCAACAGGAGCATAATAATGAATTTAGTTAATAAATATTTGTTAGAGCTAACTGTTCCACAGCAACATCAATTGAAGATAGCAAAGAAGACTTTGAAAATGAATGATGCTATGGCAATGATAATGGGTGGAATGTCAAAACAAGAAGCCAGAGATTTTCTAAAATCAATAGGCTGGTCAGACCAAAAGATTAAGAAGGAAGAAGCATAATGGAAACTTATGAAAAATATATTGGTGAAGCAACACCTTATTCTGGAACACATATTGGGCATACAAGTAGCATAGCTCATATACAAAAAGTTTATGGTACTAATTATAAAGTGGTATTCAGTCCAAGTACCGGTTCATGGTATGTTCAAGGTCAACACACTCCGAATGGTGAATGGGTGCCGGTAACTACCCCATTTCCTGATAAAATATCAGCTAATGACTTTGCAGGGAGACTTGCCAAAGTTGAAACAGATCAAAAAAAGATGTTGACTACAATAGGATTAAAATAAAACAATGAGGTAATTTGTATGGTTAAAAAAGGTATAAAAATGGTTAAACCGAAAACGGTGAAGCCGGAAGCAGTAACAAAAATTGATTTCAAAGATTTCAGAGACTATCTGAATGTTTTTGAATTTGATATTGTCTTACCAGGTAGTGGTGAAAAACTTAAAATTAAACCTTTAACAATTGGTGGTATCAAACAAATTTTAACATATGATATTGATACATTAACACCATCAATGCTAACAGAAATGTTTGATAAAATAATAATACAAAGTGTTATAACTAAAGGGTTCGATCCTTTAGAACTTTATTTACAAGATAGATATTTTTTAATTCTTGAAATTAGGAAAAAAACAAAGGGCGAAAGTATTGAATATGATATTACTTGCCCGGAATGTAAATCACAAAGTCCACAAAAAATTGATTTTGAAGCAATGGCATCAAAACCAATGCCTAAAAATATTGATTATAATGTTAAGATAACACCAGATATAACAATAAGAATAAAACATTTAATCAGACGAGAAGAAAAGGAAATTTATGATTTATGGGAGACATTTAAAAAAGAAAAAGTTTATTCAAATGAAAAAGAAGCGGACGCTGATTTATCATTTTTATTAGAAGCTCAATCCATTGATGCGATTATAACACCGCAAGGTGAACAAAAAAATGTTACAATTCTTGATAAGAAATATTTACTGGAAAACATTCCAGAAACTTTGTGGAAAGAAGTAAGCAATTGGAAAGAGAAGAACGATTTTGGACCAGAATTAAACATCGAAGTTAAGTGTCCTCATTGTGATTTTACAGCTTCACAGAGTATTGAAGATACAGATTTTTTTTCCTAAGTAAGTTGTTTTCCTTTATGGAATTATCAGATGTGATAAAAGTTCAATTTTTGCTTGCTCGGTATGGGATAAGTATTGAAGAATCAAACAGGCTGGCACTTTTTGAAATGGAAGGATTTGCTGAATTATCAATCAAACACGAAAAAAACAAAATAGATTTACTCACTTAGCATAAATAAGGCTAACGGATAAAGGGTCTAAAGAGTATTTAGACCCTTTTTTTATGGAAAATAAATGGCAAATGAATTAACCAGTATAAATCAAAATATAAAAGACCTTGTTCAGAGCATGAAAGGTCATGTTCAAAAACTTGGTTCAACTATTGGTGGTCATGTTTCTGATGTAATGTCAGAAGAAATGAAAATGACAACTGATACCATGAAATCTGGTTTTACTTTTGCTAAAAACGCATCCGTAAAAACACTGGCTTTTTTTGGTAAGAGTTTTGGTATTGATTGGAAATCTTTGAAAGTTCAAATTGGCCAATTAAAAATGCTTCAATTGCTGAATGGACAAATGAAGCGGGAAGAAAAAACAAGATTAGGTAGAATGAAAGGCAGAGCCAAAGATTTTTTGGCAGCAATATTACAACTTTTCGGAATCTCTTTGATGGCGATTGGTGCAGTTGCCGGGGCATGGATTGGAAGAAAAATTTTACCATTTACAATTCTTGCTAAAACACTACAAAAATTAATACCAATTGGAAAAGGATTAAAGGCACTTGTAAAAGTAGGACCAATTGCAAAAATAATAAAAGCATTTGGTTGGGTTGGTAAGATTTTTAAATTCTTTATAAAATTCTCTGGTTTAGGCTTCATACTTAAAGGTATTAGTTTAGGTTTTAGAAAATTGGTTTGGCCCCTTCAAATCATATTCTCAATAATTGATTTTATCTCAGGTTATATGGATGCTGAAGGTAACATCATGGATAAAATAAAAGCTGGATTGAAAAATGTTATTATGAAGTTTATTGAATGGCCCATTCAAATGCTAACAAAATTAGTTAATAAAATAATGAACGATGCATTAGGTGAGGATAAATGGAAAGATTGGGACTCAACACAAATTATGAAAGACATAGGAAAAGGATTAGATGAGTTTTTTGAAAGTTTCAATAAAACATTCAAAGATATGTACACTAATCTTCTGGATTTGATAAGAATCATTAATGATCCGTCTTGGGAAAATATTAAATATATATGGAAGAAAAGACAGAAAGATGAAGAAAAAAGAATATCGAAATTAACAAAGGAAGAAAAAGGAACAGAGAAGTGGGAAGGTATATTAAAAAGAAGTCTCCCTGGAGGCGGAATTATCTCTCAATTGCCATTTGGAGCTAATAAAAAATTAGCTACTGGAATCAACGAAGTAGAAAAACAAGCGAAGGAAAAGGCAACAAAATGGTATAACTTACTTGGTGAGAAATTAGATAATCTTGGAAAACAAACAGAAGAAGGAAATAAAGATAGAAAAGATGGAAATAAATTTCAAAAAGAAAAAGGTGGAGAAATTATATCTGTTCCTATACCACAGCCAACAAAACCAACTATGGATATTCCTGCTTCAACAGGTATTGAAAATATGACAGCAAAAGATTTAGGATTAGAACATGGGGTATTTTAATGGATAAACTTGAACACACAATAACAGGCGATGCTCATTATACAACAAACAAAGAACCACAATTAATACAAATACCTGGTAGTTCTTTTATTCATGGTGGCTGGGATAAGACAGCAATGTGGATAACCATTCAGGCGAAACAACTCACTGGTATGCATACCGGAGGAAGGGGTGGAAATCTTCAAATTGGAAGAAAAGGAACAACATTTAAATTTCTTGCGCCGGATACCGTACTTGAAACACATAATCATGATTGGCAAGAATACGCATCAATTCAATCAAGATTACTATCAAAAATTATTGCTTTTAGTACCGCTGCAGAACAATTTGGTGATGTATGGAACAATATAAAAACAGAATGGAAATCTGCCAAAGCATTACCATCAGGTAGAAGAATGATAGATATTTTACAAAGACTTGGTGATGTTAATGTACCTAAATATAAAATTGATACACCCCTGGCATATTCAAATTCTCAAAGAAGACAATATCAACTGATGTTTATATTGGCTGATGGTTATGATGGAATGGAGATGGTCAATGCTGTTAAACAACTTATGATATATGCAGCACCCGAATCAGTTGGAGAAATATCATTGGAATATCCTTATGTTTTCAGTGTTCGCACAGAACCGTTCGAGCTTTTTAATCTGCAATATGCTGCACTAACAAGTATTCAGCCAACATGGCAAACACCCTATAAGAATGGTATTCCTCTTAGATGTGAATTAACACTTTCATTTACAGATATGTCACCTCTTTTCAAAAAAACAATTATAGAAGGAAGTATTGTAAATGTAAATCAGTCCAGGAGACCAGGTGAAACTGAATTTAATGCACAATATGAACAAGGAATTAGAGGTATATGGAAAACTGGATATAATAAAAACACTTAAACTTGGAGGTAACAGAATGAAAAAATATTTAGCAATTTTAATGATGGCAGTAGCATTGACATTTGGATGTGTTACAACACAATCATCTTATTCAGTAATAATGACAGAGAAGATTGAGTTCAGCACATTTAAACAGATTCATGATGTGTTGGATTATGCAGTAAAAAATGATATAAAAATTGTTGATATTGATATCTTTAGCCCAGGTGGGGGCATCTTACAAATGTTTGCCATCTATGATTTGATAATGGAAGCTAAAGCAAAAGGTTTGATTGTAAACACACACGGGCATGGCATCGTAGGCTCTGCGGCCGTACCGATTTTCTTAGCAGGTGATGTTCGTACTCTTAATAAGAATGGCTATATCATGTTACATCCGCATTCAGGAACAGTAAATCCATTTTTTAAAGGCAACATAAATGAAACATTTAAAGAGTGGACAGAGTTGTATGCTAAGATTTTAGTTGATAGAACAAAAATGAAACACGAAGATGCTATAAAATATCTAACTGGAAATGCTAAAAATCAAGCAGAATATATAAATTCAAAAAGGGCGTTAGAATTTGGACTGATAACAGAGATACGCTAATGATAATTGAAACTAAAGACCAGGCTAATTTAGAATTAATAAAAAGAACTAACAGACGCCGGATGGCATGGGTAGCTTTATTATCTATGATAGGTGTTACTCTTTTGTTGATGTTTTGTGTATCTGAAGTTATGATTAAAACCTTAGAACCGATACTCCCATTTTTTTATATCACTATGGGCACAATCGTTGGGGCATATCATGGATTTTCAGCTTGGATGGGAAAAGGATAACAATTCATTGATTTATATGCATAGTTGACTATGCATATAAATTCACAAATTGGTTATTTCAATTTGAATGCATCTGGGTTTTCTTCAAAATAACTAAACGGAACTGCAGCCTTTATAATAGGCACGAGTTCTCTTCCATGAGCAGGGCAAGTGTGAGGAAAAGCTGGATGTGAAAATATCACAAATGGTTCTTGCACGGCTATTACTGTAACTAATGTATCTTCAAATGTCACCACTTTGAACATACCTGAAAAGCCAGCTATCATAGCTACTGCCGGGGTACCGGCTTTCATCACAAATTGATTACCAACACCAGGTGTTACTCCCGCTGATGCAATCTGAAACACACCTAACATAACTACCATTGAAATCAAAATAAATATTGCTTTCTTCATAGTTTTTACCTCCTTATATTAAAATTTCGCCGCTCAACATTTAGTTTCTCGGCAATTTCACACATTTGTTCATACGTATAATCTTCTTCAAAATAAATTATTACATCATGATAACAGAGGATATAGGAAAAAGATATAATTCCCTCATCTTTTGGTAATACTTTATCAATCGCTTTCATCACTGCCGTGATTTTTCCAATTGCTTCACTTATTTTTTGATCAGGACAATTTTGTGCTCCAGCAACCCATCCTCTTGTATCCCATATACCTTTCTCACGACAATAATTAATCAATAAATGTGGATAATTTTCTTTTGGTATGTTATTCATTTCATCTGGAAATGAATCAATAAAATATTCACCTTGTGGGTCCGTGTTTACCATAAATCTATGGTCAGTAAATGCATGTGCATTTCCAGCTAATAAAAACAAGACAGCTAATATAATAATTGCCAAGCCAGAAACTAATGTATACAATAATTTTGGTGATAATGGTTTCATTTTTTCCTCCTTATGGATATAGTAATTCTTTATTCAATCCTTCAATTTCAATTAATAAATCAATTTCATGTTTGATTTTTTCTAAATCTTCTAATCCTTTTCCAGTTGGTTGATTATAACGGGTTATTCTTTTTATAATACACCCTTGAAGAAATCCAAGTTTGTTTTTTGTACAATACTCTACTGGTTGTATAACAAAATCTTTATAATGGTCTCCACCCACTTGTTTATCTAATGCTGATGATTTTTTTAATTCCATATGGATAGGTTTCCTATTCTTCGATTTACGGCCACCATTATCTACTCTGATTATTGTCATCTTTATGTAATCCTTTTATTAATCTCTTTGTGGTATTTTAGGTAATTCAAAATGATAGTTTATAAAGAACCCCACATATGGGAGTAAGGCCTCAAGGTTATCAATCATTACAATATTTTTATGTGGTGCCGGAAGTTTATTCCATGCTCTTTCAAGTAAGAATACAATCTTCCCTGCATCAGCCAAAGCAATTGCTGTTTTCCTTCTGTCCTCTACAAAATAAGTATACCTATTTAAATATGGTAATTTGTCATTATCAGATACCAGAACAAGTTCATATGGCAAATCACATAATCGTTCACTTATAAATTTGTAAGTTGTATTGGCTGATCGTTTTGGTGGCCGGGCAGTGATTATTTTGACAGGATCATTATCAGATGCATTATAAAGTTGAGTGATCAACTCGGTTGCCCCAGGATAGATTTTTATTTCATCGTGACAATCATATGCTTCAATGATACAATCCCAAATCAAATCATCTTCAAGAAATGGTTCTGTGTGAAGTTGAAATCCATCTGGGTGTACAATCTTTGCTCCATGATTTTCCATTAACAATCGTTCAACCGGGTCCATGATGTTTATCAAAGTACCATCAAGGTCAAACGCAATTTCAATAACTTTCATTTTAGTCCCACCAATTACGAATATTTTTCCTCATTATATCAAAAAGAGTTTCAATATCTTTTTCTTTATCATTCTCTTCTTTTTTATAAACTTCTGACCATTCTTTTTGTTCAATCTCTTCCTCTTCTTTTGTTACTCGTTTACTTCTTTTAAGTAGTATATTACCAAGGACGCCCCTCTCAAATGTCAACTCTCCCCATTTTTTATCGTGCGCATCATAACCTTCTCTGTTATAATCATCTTCAATAAGTCTATCCAAAATGATTCTACATACTTTCATTTCATGTGCGAGTTTTGGAGCATCCATGCCCCACGCATGGGGGCCATCATAAAATTTCACCATATCATTTATCTTATGCCTTAGTATTGCAGTAAGATAATAATGGTCAAAATTCCTGTCACCCCATATTACCGGAAACCAATAAACCAAATTTTTAATCCCGTGTTTTAAATATCTATATATTCTCATCTTATAATGGGTACATTATATCATAAATCGGAAATAATGTCAAAAATATTTTTTCTATTTACATTTTATAATAAATATTGTATAATAACATAAAAAAACAATCTGAAAGGACAAATTGCCATGATGAATTTAGTAGTAGTTTACAGATTTCAAAAACAATTTTTTGTCGCTGGAAACATTTCTTGCCCTACGATAAAAGCAAAAGACAAAATTTCGCTCCAAATAAAAAAAGCAGAAACCAAGGATAAACTATTCATCAAAGATAAAATCGAAGCAGACAAATTTCTCAAAAATTTCAGGATGAAAGATTTTTATCCGATCAAAAAATATTTTGATATTGAAGGATATGAAATAGGAGAGAAAGAAATTGACGAAATCAAGGGTGCTCTCGGTGGAGCAGAAGCTATTTGGGTGAATTTCCCGGAAAGCCATATACTTAGGTGAGATGAAATTAAGAGATAAATTAGGTAAAATAATAGCAGATAGTATGCTGAGAAATCCAGAAATTACTGATATGCTTAGAAAATCTTTTGTCAAAAGACAGAAAGAGATTAAATCAACATTGATAGATAGAAAATTAGGACTTGATGTTGGTGGTATACCCACTGAAAAAGAATTAAAAGAAAGATTTGCCAGGGCGATATCACATGAAAGTTATAAAATGGCAGATGAAATATTGAAAACTATTGGTGAATAAAAATGAATATTCTACTTAGAAAATCGTTAGATTTTTTTATAATAGCAAGAACAAAGAATATGACTTTCAAGTTTGGACGGATTGCTATGAATATTGAAATCGAAGATTCCAGAACTCAAAAATATTTTGTCAATGTTGAAGATGTTGAGTTTGATTTACTTGCATCTATTGAAAATAGGAGAGACTTGGCCAGAATGTTTACGGAGTATGAAATTGAAATGAATGATTTTATTTCATTGAACAAATATGAATCATTGGAAAATGTAACCTTTCCATACAAGGCGAAAAATTTGATATATAAAGAAATTGGCTGTCTTTATGCATGGAAGTACATAACTTCAATGTGGATAAGTAATAGATGGAGTGATCATATTTTTGATAAATAAATTATGGAATTAAGAATAAAAAATTATATTGAAAACTGTTTGGAAATGGCACGATTTGATATAAAGATATACAAAAAATTTATGGGTTATAATAATAAATTTTGGTTGGAAGATGCTGAAAAATATATGAATTTTGCTGATTTGGCATTGGAGTATAATATGTTGCCTTCTGAATTAAAAACTGAAAAATTGGAGCACAAAGAACCCAAAAAATTGATAAAAGTAGAGGTTATTGAATGAAAGTGCAGCCGTTTTTAGATTTGGACGGTGTAATTGTTGATTTTGCCAAAGGAGTTATTGAATGGTATAATCTTGATTGTACGCCGGGAGATTGGAGTGAATGGAAAGATGTTTTCAAATACTATGAAGGAACAGAGGCACGATTTTGGGGTGGTTTGACAGATAAATTTTGGATTGGTCTCAAGTTTACCAAAGAAGCAAAAGAAATTCTTGAATTGCTGAAACCATTTAAACCTTGCATACTTACTTCTCCAGCACATACAGGTGCCGGTGGAAAACAACAATGGATTAGGAAAAACTTGCCAGACTATTTCAAGGATGGTAGATATTTGATTGGGCCACCAAAACACTTGTTAGCATCTGGAAATTCTTTATTGATTGATGATGCACAAGAAAATTGTGATAAATTTATAAAGGCCGGTGGCCATGCAATTGTTGTGCCAAGGCCCTGGAATGATTTAGCTGGTGAGGATGTTCTTGAACATATCAAAACGGAGCTAAATAAAATATGTCAGATATAATATATATCACTCCAATGATAATAATAATAGGGATTATAGGGGTTATGATATATTTCTGGTTCCAGGAAGAAAGAAATAATACTTCAATAAAAAAAGCTAAAGAATTTGAAAAATTAAAAATACAAGTTCAATTACTTCAAGATACATTAGATCACTATGGAATACGAATGAGTAATAAAATACCCGATGAAAACCCATATTACAAAAGGTGGTATAAATGAGATTACACGACGGCAAAACAGTCATTGTAAAAACCTATGAAACCAGGCCAAGTGTGTGGAATCAAGAAGGTCTTATGGATAAATATATGGGTAAAATAGTTACCATCAAACATGCAAGTAGGGTAAGAATTTGGGAAGATGGTGGTAAGTGGATGTGGAGATCAGGTGACTTTGAAGAAGTTTATTTATTACCAGAGGATTTATTTGAGATATGAACAAAATAGAAAAGATACAAGATAAATTTTTTATCTATTTGACATTTGTGATATTCTGTATAGTAGATTTATATATTATGATCAAAGAAAAGATTATCATATATAAAGAAAAAAAGAAATGGTAAAATTTTATCTGAAAAATAGATTTGGAATTCCCTATGCTATTTACGAATGCATGTGTAAAGATTGTAATTGGATGGGTGAATTTACAGCGATAGTCGCTGATGATTGGGGTGAACCCCAGTGCTGTCCCAAATGTGGGTGTGATGATATTGAAGAATTTGAAGATGGTGTTTATGAAGAGTATATTGCAATGCCCACAGAGTGGAAATTTCAGCAAACGGCATCTTGGCCATTGATATGTAAATTAATCTGGAGAAAGGTAAGAAGTCAGAAATGATTATAAACAAAAACATTTTGAAAATAGATAACGGCATCATTTGCCATCAAGTAAATTGCATGGGTAAGATGGGTGCCGGTATTGCATTAAAGATTAAAAAGAAATGGCCTATTGTTTATGAGCAATATTTATCTGAATGTATGACAGGTGAAATACAACTTGGAACTGTTCAAATAATACAGGTATTGCCGAGTTTATTTGTAGCTAATCTTGTGGGGCAATATGGTTACGGCAGGGATAAACGATATACTAACTATCCTGCTCTGATGAATTGCTTCATTGATTTGCAAAAAATTAGTGATAAATTAAAATTGCAAATCTATATACCTTATAAAATAGGTTGTTCTAATGCCGGTGGTGATTGGGAAATAGTTGAAAAACTGATCTATGAAACAATCAAAAATCCGGTGGTATGTAAATATGAGATTTGAAGTAGATGAAAAAGTATTGATAGTTACAAAGTCAATAGGAAGGGAATTTTCTGCCCTTCACAAACGGGAATTCAAGCACTGGCATGTAATGAATAATATCAAATATCCTGTTGGTTGGATTGCTGAAATTCGTGGATATAAATATTATGTTATTGCGTATGAAGAAAATGGACGTGGTACTGATTATTATACTGATAATGATTTGAAAAAAATTACAGAAATATTTTTGGAAGATTCTTTGTTTGACATATGACAAAAATAAAAATAAATGACATAGTAAAAATCGTCCGTTCCGGTTCAACATATCCATCATATAAAGATATGGCGGAAAGCATGGGTGCCACCATAGGACAATGGATCAACCATGATTTACCCAAAGAAAAATTCAGAGCTAAAATTTTAAATATCAGACGTATATCAAAACTTCAAACAACTTATGTATTGATTGAAATAATAGAAGGGTCTCAGATAGGTCAGCAATTTGTTATAGGAGCAGATGGATTAAAAATTGATACAACATCTCAATTGATAGCAGCTAATATTTTGGGAGATGATCTGTTTGAAATTTAAGGAATTGCATAATATTCATCACAGTCAATCATTATTTCATTTTGACTTTTTATAGCACTAACAATATTTTTATCACTATATTCTTTTTTTATCAAATCATCCAATTGCTTGAATACTTTATTCTGATATGCTGCTAATGTTTCTTTACTTAAATATAAATCATCTGATTTCATAACAAGCGTTTTAGTGTCTTGATGTTTTGGAAGATTTGTCTGTTTCCAGTCTCCGCCTCCAGCGTATGTAATTCCTTCCTTTGACATGAACTCAACATACCTACCATATAAATCATGAACTTGTTTACTCCATACAAATCTGAATTTGCCTATAGGAAAAATTTGAAATGGTCTTCCATATGATCCGGCCACTTGTTTATCACCTGATACCAATAATCCTTCGCTCCGACATTGCCATCCAAAATGTTTTTTGAATATTTTATCAAATTCTTTATGTACATCAAGCGGTGTATCCAATGGTTTCCTGTTTTTTCTGACTTTGCAAGGACCGTATCTATAACAAGATGCCTTCTGGCCTCTCCAGATAATATATCCTTTAGATGCTGTAAGCCACGGCATACATTCTTCATGAATTTTATCTTGCGCTTCTCTCATTTCATTATCATTCATAAAGATATCTTCGTTTAAAAAATGTATTAGTCTCATATTATATTACTCAATTCTTTCCATTTGTAATTATAACCTTCATTTGACATCACAAGGATATAATAGTATTCTTTACAATCAAACCAAATTTCATATCCCTTTTTACGAGCTTCATTAAAACCTTTATTTGTTGTAATGAAATTTGCCAAGTCTCCTTTCTTAGTTTGCGAATCCATTATACCACTGCCATAATATGCTCGTAAGAAATCCCAAATAGATGGTTCATCTGGATAAAAATGACCAACATAATATCCTTCTTTTGCATTTTTGTGATTCATATCTGGTGACTTTACCCATGAGTAATTAAAATTACCTATTGGAAATACCCATGAATTTGAACCAAAAAAATCAGCCGTGACTTTATCAGCCGTGACAGATATTGATTGATCTCTTCGGGCATGACCATTGCCGGCCAACCATTTATTCAACAATTTGAAATCAACGTCGCCTGATCCTTTTGGTTTTCTATCTTTATGAGTTTTTTTAATACCATAACCAATACCTGCTCCGATATCACTGTTGTTTGGTTTCTCTATGGGATTACCGAATTTATCATATAACGCAAGGGTAGTTTTTGCATCACTCGTATCATGTATGCCCCTATATAAAGGTTCCTTGCCTTTCAATAATGATAGATATGGTTTACATTTCTTTTTGATATCAGTGAACAAATCTTTGGCAGATATTTTATCATTTGCTTCTATCAAATATTTGTTTAATCTCATGCCTTGACCTTCTTTTCTACTTTGCCCAATTTGGGTGTTGGTGTTCTAAATGTTACAGTTACAGTTCCCCCAAGATTTCTTGGTTTTTCACTTCTCATAAAAACTTTGCCATTCTTATCTAATGCAATTGATGTTACTCTTTCATCGTTTGTCAAAATCCTGACATCAAATGTTCGGCCGAGCTTTTCAGCATAGAAATTCTTTTTGGTTAGAAGTTTATCCAATGTTTCTATGTCTTTAGTTGCAACGGCAGCTATAATCTTTTGTTCAATTTCTTTATTATTTGGTTTCAGAAATACGATATCAGAGATACCACGTTTATTGATAAATCGTTTAACTTTCGCAGCCGCTTTATCCTTATCAAATTCCCCAGCGAATCCATCCCAAGGCAACATTGAATATAATTCAGAAGCCGAAAACATCCATTTGGTTCCTGCCACTTTGATATTGACATTTGTATCCGATATCAGTCTATTCCAACCATCGCCTTGAGGCTTAATATCCCAGCCGGGTCCAGTAACAATATTGGATAAAAAATCGAGGCCAACCATTTTCAACGCTTGTGAAAATATACTCTCAAATTTTTTACCAGACGCTCCTGAATCAGTGTCAGTTATTTTTTCATACAGGTATCTTGAAAATCGCAATTACATCTCCCACTTATAATCATTCCCAGTTGATTTAACTAAATAACCATCATCAATCAAAGATTGCCATACTTTATTAAATTTATCCTGATTTACACCTTTAACCACTTTCTTACACATAGGCCATAATAGTTCAGGATTTGTTTTTCTTGCGTTTCCTGATAAAGTATCTCGAATGTAATTTTCAATTTCACTCACTTTATCCATTGCTTCATATATCATCTGAATTTTATCTTCTCTTGGATTGAATTTATCCATTTACTTTCCTCCATTAATTATTATACATCTTTATTTATATTTTTTAGATTTATACTTGACAAATAGAGTATCATATGTTATTATGTATACAAAGGAGATAAAAATGGAATACATCAGTTTGGCATATGAAACAGAACTTGAAGAAACACAGGAAGGTTGGGAGATATTAGGTGAATTCAAACTTGAGGATTTTCAAAGGAGCAGAGAAGTTAATTTTGACTTTCTTGAAGGAAGAACAATTGATCATATTGAAATCAATGCTGATAATGAAATCGTTTTTGCCCTAAAAGAAGAATATGATGATATAATACACACACACCAGCCGGAAGGTATTTTCCCTGATAATTTATTTGAAATTTAACCTTGACAAATCAATTTTCGGTCTTATATTATATATAAGGAGATTTAATGTTACTTAAAAATAAAAAGACAGGCGAAATCCTAACAAAACCAATGGGAACAAAGATTGAAGATGTTGTAAGCAGTTTATTATATACAGTTCTTACCGACCCATATGTAAAAGTGAGAGTTGAAATGTTATCCGGGCCCATAAGATTTCGGATGTCATGGCGGCCTTCTATGCTTGCAGAGTTGATGTTTAAAATCAAAGATCATGATCACATAATGACTGTAAAAAATAAAAAGGACTTACCTTTATCTTCACGTCAACTTAAAGATATGGGTACTGAACTCTATGCAAATCGAGCAAAAAGATTAGGTTTATGGGAGGCGAGATAAAAAATTGGAAAATCTACTTGAAAAACTGGAAGAGAAATTGCGGACGCTTGTTAGACTAAGGTTGAAAATTGAAATATCACAAGAATTAGAACCCGAAGAAATGAAAAAATTCATGCAAAATGAAAATAATTATTTAGATAATACAGTGGAAGAAATATTACGTGAAATTGAGGATCTTATAGAAACATATAAACTTGATATCTGTAGTATGGTTGCACAGGATATTGATGAAGTGGAGTGGGCGGAAGAGAATCAATTTATGAAATGATGAAATGATGAAACTTTTAAAACTAATTATAGATTTTATAATCAAATTTACAATTTGGGTATTACTTGTAATTATCCTTGCGTATCTATATGATATGATTGAGATTTAATATGAACATTCAAGAATTTGAAAATAAAGTTCATTGTGGTGCCAAAATAAAAATACAACATGGTCATGTTCACAAATATGGCAATGAGTTTGAAGATGGAATATGGATATTCATGGGCTATACAATATGTTCAACACAATGTGAGAACAGGTCATGCCCTGGAAGTATTATTCTAATAAATGAAAAAGGCTATGAAGAAAAAGGTTGTTATCGAAATTCTTCAAAAAAAAATATCCGGTTACAAATTATAGAAACTTGGAATCTACCAAATCACCTATTTGAGATATAAAATGTTTGAAGATATAATAAGTCCAATACCACCGAAAGAAATATTGAAAGTTTTCACCTGTAATTATAATGTTCAAACTCAGTGTCCAAATTTTTCCGGTGATCAAATGGCAATTTGTAAATACTTAGAGTTGGATGGAAAGATTTGCCTTTTTAGGAATATGATCAAAAAAAAATTATGAAAGCAAAATTTGAAAAAGGCCAAATAGTAAAAATAAAAAAGATAGAAGATATACATAACACAAAAATGTTTCCAACATTTATTGTGGACATGCATGAATATTGTAACACTGAAGGTAAAATAACATGGCTCTGGCGTGAAAATAAATATCCTGTATTTTATATTTATCAAATACATGGTTGGACATGGAGAGAAGATTGGATTTGCGCAGCAGAATTTTTAACAAATAAGGATTTTGAAATATAATGAATTTTAAAATATTAAAATGTAAAAACTGTGGAAAAAATTGGGGCGACCATTACTGGCAATATTGTAGAAACTGGGGTTCCTTAGATTTTTTTTGCCCGGAAGGATATGAACTAACTGATTTATGTAATTTCTGCAATAAACCACTGTCAGCACATTATAAACATTACTATTGTCATGAGACCGAAGCCGAACATTTTCATAAAAAAGTTTATACCTTACCGGATAATCTATTCGATATATAAGGAAAGAATAAATGGCATTTTTAATTTTAGCATTATTAGTTCAAGGTGTAGAAGTCCCTGGGGATTCCTTAAATGGGATAAGAATACACTTGTGCGCAATATTATGACGGATGTTATAAAATGCTGAAATTTTAAAGTTTACAACTCTACC
>Ga0307377_10004204_pt1 | contig 15826 bp, 21 predicted proteins | sample TR3MG_FD_202535 | JGI IMG/M metagenome (GOLD analysis project Ga0307377, IMG submission 202535) | Soil microbial communities from Risofladan, Vaasa, Finland - TR-3 | ecosystem: Environmental > Terrestrial > Soil > Coastal area > Acid sulfate soil | place: Finland: Risofladan, Vaasa | collected... | reverse complement strand
ATCTGATGTGGCCATCGTTGTAGACTTGAATGATAAGTCTGCTCAGAATATTGTAAAAGCGGCAATTATTAAGGCTGGTGGGGATATTGTAAAGCAGAGAGAACATAAATGGGGTATGCAGGATAGAGGGGACCACTGGGTGTTTATGATTGATATAGACTCTCCGACAACAAAGGCTCCGTCAGGTAAGAAGAAAGCCGTCAGCTCTTTGTTTGATGAGAAGACAACCGCTGTTAAAATAGAAGGGGAAGTTGGAGGGCCGGGGCGGCCCGGAGACAAATGGTCTGATTATGTTCAACGTGAGGATGGACTTGATTACGTTATGAACATAATGGACATACCTGATTCAGATAGAGGATTCTATAAAAATATTGTTAAGAGGACCTGTAATTTATTGCTTAAGAATAGGTTCCCCATGTTCCCACTGAGCGAGGTTTTTATTCTTGATGAAACGGATAGAAAATATTTGTGGAAGGAAGTTCAGGACACAGGGGCGATTGTTCTTGGAGTAACGGTCCCAAGAACCCGTTTTCAGGAAGCCTCGATTATTATTAGCAAAGAGAGCAAGAATCTCCGGACAGGGAAGTCCTATGCTACGGTTAAAGATAACACACAGGGTATTGACCAGAAGGTCATGCATTTTCATATTGATGTGGATAATGCCGGGGTAAAAAGAAACAAAGCAGTAAGTTCACTTTTTGATGAGAAGGACGGAGGATACGATGGAGCGTAAAAGCATACGAGAGACACTGAACGCTATTAAAAATAATACAGGGAGCCCGGTTTCCGAGGCGGCCAGTCGGGGAGTTTTGGGTAGCCTCTTTGATATGAACACCGCAGAGGGAATGAAAAAGATGCTGGATGATAAGATTGATGCTCCGTGGAAGAGTGTTGGAATATCATCTTTGGGCGGTAAGGATAATGTTAGTATTATAATGAAGGTTTCAAAAGATGCCGAGAAGGATTGGCCACATGGAATTCTTCATAATTCACGGTATTCAATGTTTCACATAGGAAACGATGGGTCCATTGAACAGTTCAGTATGAACCATACCCTTAAGCTTAAGTTCAGAAAAGCTCAGGCAAAGACCATGGAGGATGTTGTTAAAAAGATAAACGATTATCTTAAGAAGGTTGAGACACCAAAGAAAGCAGTCAGCTCTTTGTTTGATGAGTCTGGGAGTTAATTATGTTTGTTCCTTTTGAGAAGGACCCGACTTCCGTAATGGGAGAATCCTTTATAATTCCACCGGAACTAAACTCTGGGACAGTGAGAAGCTTTATCAAGAAGGTTCAGAGGGAGTTTAAGAAATACTCTCCTGCATGGTCATACTCACAGATTATTGAGTTCTCGAAGACTCTTACAAGAGTCTTCCAAGATATTGTTAGAGACAAAGATATTTTTAAGCATCCAGTTAATGCAGGGGTTTATGTTGATGGGACCAAGGCCCATTCAGTAATAATTTTTCATCATGATGATATGGTTAAATTTTCAAAGTGGCTTAGCATTAAGGCCACTGGGTGGGGTAAATTCAAAAAGACACAGAGTACGAGAAAGGTGGGCGACCCTAATCTTATGATAATGAATATTGACTGGGATGCTTCTCCGGGAAAAGAGAGTCCTTCTGATAGTGAGAATAATCCCGGGAAGAGAAAAGCAGTCAGCTCCCTGTTTGATGAAGCTTCTAACAAAGATACTTTTGCAGATGAAGTGTGGAAACGTTGTACTGAGAAGCTTTCTGTTATTAAATCTAAATATGGACAGGAGGTTTTTGTAACAGTAGGTCTTTTTGTTGGGCTGGTGGTTGAGGGGCTTAAACGGGAGAAATTTAAATTTAAACCATCGGATTGGGAATGGGGATTTAAAGTTAAATCTCCAGAATGGCTTGTCCTTGAGTTTATGGTAGTCCCTAATGCGAGTGTAATCTTGAAGATTGCGATTGAGAGTGTTGTTGCCGGGACACACCGGATAGGGATGAAGTCTAATCTTAGCTCGGTGTATACAAGCCAAAGTGGAACAGTTCATTACTTTGTAAGTGTGGGTATGTTTAACAATGATGATTTTAATAATGCTATGAAAAAATCATCAACGACAACCAATAAAGCCCCTAAGAAGAAAGCAGTCAGCTCTTTGTTTGACGAAGAAACATCTATAAGCACAATGATGACTAAACAAGCACTTCTTATCCCATATATAAAAGAATTATTTTAGGAAAGTGGTTGTGGTCGGTACTATACAGAGACGGTTATCTCTTAGAGTGGCAACTGTTGATGATTTGAATAATTTAGGAAAGAAGGTCGGGTACTTAAAGGCCCGTTCCATAGCAGGAAGCCTCCCAAAGGACGAGGAGGACAAAGTTGTTTTTGATAAGGGAGCTGATACTTGTCAGTTATGTGGGTCAGTTCTAAAGTTGAGTTTTAGTGTTTGTGATGAATGTCTTATGAGGGAGAGTGAAGATGAGCAAGAAAAATAATGGTATTAGGGTTGGGTCAAAGGTTTTGGTTTCAGATAATGGTGATTTCTCAAAGGCCGAAGATGCTATTCTGATTAGGTTTGATGAGGCCCACAATTTGGCCACCATTAAAAATATGTCAGGGGAGCGGCAGGTTCCTATGGGCCACCTAAGGAAAGTTCTACAGGAGGTTCCAGCTCAAGAGGGAAACATCCTGAATGGATAGGATTCAGAAGACGATTGTCCATTTTATAAAAGCATACGAACACGGAGAGTTGTCTGAAGAGGAGATTCGCAGGACCTTAGTTGATGAGTTCAGAGATGCTTGGTATGAGGACGACCGTTTAAGATTAAATGAATCCGACAGAGTTTTATTATATTTTGGTGAGCGTGTGTTTGAGTGGGACAGGGTTGAGATTCTAACCGAGTGCGGATTCAGGTTCGTGTACTTGTTTTATGTAAGAAGATTTAAAGAGAACGAGTATATTATAGCAGACATGATTTGTGATGAGATAGAAGCATCATGGCCAAAGAAGATGCCCGTATATGAGCCCGGGAGTGGGAGGGTTATTATTCAGGGAGAGGGGCTGGTTGCTAATCAAATACTTACCATCGGACTTAAGCTTGGTCTAACCCCAATGGATATGGGTGAGGAGTGGGCTTTAAGAGCTCCTAAAAAAGAGAAAGAAAAGAAGAAGGTTGTCTTTCATGGGGACGAGGATAAAGTGGACCCCGTTACTGGGATGACACGAAAAGAGATGATGGAAGAGCTGGACCGGATAGAGAATGAAGACATGGATTTTTAATCTTGGGGATATTTGATGTCTGAAAGTACAGGTAGGATTACAAGAAACAGGACTGAGAAAATTGCTTTCTACACAGCAATACTTACCTTCATGACAACTGTGACAGAGCGGTTGTTCAACATATTCTGGAATCCACGCTACGAAAGTTCTAACCACTCGATGGTATCCGAGGGACTACCTGAGGAGGGTTCCGATGGAGATTTGGTTGAGTACTATCCACCATCGGCCGGGGAACGTGTTATTGAAGAAGGAGCTGATGAGGAGGCCTATACAGAGGTTTCAATAGAGGCATACCCTGAGGCCCCATTCCCTTACGAAGGTGTCTTCAGCTGGGCGTTAATGGGGTTCTCGTTGATTTTAATAGGGTATCTGGTGATGAGAGTTCGGATTCGTATAAACCGTAATAGAGGCAAAACAAGCAGGGAGTTGACTTGATTCCAGAGGTTACTTTAAAGTGTGGGGCTTGTGGAAGTACACACACGGCTAAGGGTGACATATTAAACTGTTGTTTGGATGAGTGGGTGTCTCGTAAGGGATTTAAGAGGCTTAGGATGGATATAGAAATACATCTTGAGATGGCCGGGGGAGTTATTGAGGAGAGTGACCGTAAAGATGTTTCCCGGTTTGTTATGTTAAGCTTACGACAGGTACTTGGAGAGTTAGGTCCTAATGGACCGGGAGGAGTTGATAATGAGCTTAGGTAGTATGAATGCTGATAAAATGATGTCTGACATTGAAAATGCAAGATGTCCTGTTTGCCGTGGCCGTGGGATACCAGAGATAGCAAGTATGATGATACCTGAAGGAGCCCCAGTTCCGGAGGGAATAATTGTTCAGCCAAACAAGCCTTTAGTTATGGAAAAGCTAGTCCATATTATTTGCACTAGTTGTGGGGTATGTTTTATGCCTGTTGACGGGGACCAGATACATCATGATATTTCTGTTAAAGCGGTATCTGGGAAAACCGATACCGAGATAAAACCAACCGAGTGGAAAAAAATACAGGAGGTGTGGGATTCGTTCTGGGTTCCTCTGGTAACAGATGGGAAGGGGAATCTTAGAATAAACCAGATAAAATGTGAGTTATATGATTACGGAGCACTTCTGGATGGTCTTCCGGAATTGTTCATGCACATAACAGGAGGACGGGTTTCAAAGCCAAACACGGATATAGGAGCCTTGAAAAGACTGCATGATGATTATGTCCAAGAGTTGGTGGATGAGGCTGTCGAGGAAGCTCTTAAAGCGACAGGAGTCCCTAAAGAAGAGGGCTCTGATACATAGGGTTCGGTTTCAATAAACACCCGTCTGTATACATTAGATTGAGCCGAAGTCGTGTAATTTTAATGCTAAAGGAGTCTTCCCAATGGCTGGTGATATCATCAATAACAACACCGTAACCTCAGTATTTGATTCAATAAGAACAAACAGGATGTCAAAGAATCCATCGTTATTTGACGAGGCCCGTAAGGAGTTTAACAGCTCTTTGTCCCATGCAGAGGAGGACTTTGAGCGTGAGAGCCTGAAGAAGACCCCGGATATTGTGGGAGAATTTATAGTTGCGGCTGATGGTGGGGCTGTTAGAATTGTTGAGGCCGAAGTGGACCCGGGAAGGAAGCTTGCATTCTTTGATGCTAAGAAGGACCCATCTGCTGATATTGTAACACTCATTAACAAGTTCATTGATAAGATGGAGAAGGTTGGGGTTGACCTATCAAATACGACACTAACCTATTCAAGGGGAATGGCACAGGAGTACTCTGATAAAGGATATGTGGCTGGTATCTATGTCGGAACAGAAAGCCCATCAGAAAAGAACAAGGTTCTGAAGGTTGTTAAATCATTTCCTAGATTTGTTATCAAAGAGGATAGCGGTGATGAAACCGAGTTCCTTTTCTGGGTAGCTGGAAAAGGGTCAAAAAGCGAATCTGTTATTATGGATAAGAAAACAGATGTACAGAAGATTATCAAAGTCCTTGGAGATACAGACTGGGGGAATGATAACGAGGCCCAGATGAAAGCTGTTCAGCTACTTAAGGGGATAGCTCTTTCAGATGACCCTATGTCTAATGAGTTTATGAAAGCCTTATCAGATGCATCTACAGGAATTGCTAAGAGGGTCCTTGGTGGTAAGAAGGAATCTTTAACAGAGGCCAAAGGTCCTAAGCCGTCTTTTGGAAATGCTGAGGGTGATTCCTATGCCGTGTTGGTCAGTGGTCTGGATTCTAATGATTTTTATAAGCAACCCTTTGGAAGACAGCTTGGTGACCTCAGAAAGATTCAGGAGTTCATGAAGACAGCAAAGAAGGGGTATGTTGGTGCAAAGGGTAAATCAACCATGGCCTCCGTTAAGTTGTGGGTGAAGGAGAATAAACCATCACAGTTCTATGCAAAGTGGAAGAGCGACTCCTCATCATACAAAGACGATTCAGTTGAAATATATTATGTGGATTAGTTGATGGAAGAAGGACAGTCAGTAAAAGTTAGGGATGATGTACGGCAAAACAGACGGATGTGGTCTGGTCGTTATGGGAAGATAAGACGGGCAGGGACCCTTAACTATTGGCTTGTTGAGTTTGAGGGAAAAGACACCATGGCAACATTTCACGAAAGCGAGCTTGAAGAGGTTGGAAATGAAAATGCGGAAATCGGTTTACGCTCTTAAAGAAGCAACCCGGGGAGGCCGTCAAAGTATGGTTCTCGGGAAGTACTTTAAGAACGGTATTCTATTACCAGCTCTTGATAAGTATGTTAAGAGTCCTAGACCAGCAGATGCACAGCGAGCTTTGGTTGCTGGGTGGGAAGTGTACTCAGATTTTTTTGGTAAGAAGTGGGCCAATATTGATAGAAAAAAAGCAGATTTGGCAATTCTATATAAGATGAGAAGTATGATAGCAAAGTTCATGCCCCGTCCGCAGGATTGGGGGAAGTTCTGGTCTATCGTTCAGAGACAGCTGGCACTTCCACCGGGAGAAACAGTCAAGGATATTAAGGGAGCCTATGGTAGGTGGGTAGAAGGAATGATGGATGGGGTGTGGGCTTGGTATCTTAAATGGGAAGCCGAGAATTCTGGACAAGGTTCAAAAAAGACAAGTGGTGAACCCGGTAAGAAGAAAGCCGTCAGCTCTTTATTTGATGAAGGCAGGGGGTACTAATGGCCGGGAATGTAGGACCTGCGTTTGTTCATCGTTCTTTTGAAGCTGGTAAGACAGAGGGACGGGTATATACAAGAAGAGACCTAAAGCTCGTTGAGGCTGGGATAATAGCAGTGCTCCACACACTCCCCGGGGAGAGGGTGAATAATCCTGAATTCGGAAGTAATGTCAGGTATCTTGTGTTTGAGCAGAAATCACCAGCCTTATTGGCACAGTTGGATAGTGAGGTAACAGAAGCCCTTACCAGATGGATGGGCGATGTGATTGAGATAGATAGCTTTGATTTTATTGAATCTGAGAATGTTCATGAGTTGCAGTACAAGTTGTTTTTCAGGATACGAGGAGAACTGGGGGATGCTCGGACAGTTGATGTTGCCTTTGAATCTGTATAAGGGTTTAGTATGAGTGAGTTGACTATTGAGAGACGGGATTATTCTTATCGTGATTATGATAAGATTATAGATAGGATTTTAAACCTCCTTCGTAGAGGGGGATACCAAACTCTTGTAAATGACCTGAATGATGAACAGCTTGTTAAGATGCTTTCTGATTTGGTGGCATTTATTTCAGATAGAGATAGCTGGACCCTTGACTATTATTTCAACGAGATGTTTATTGATACTGCCACTGAGCGGAGGAACGTTGAGAGTCTTGCAAAACTAATTGGGTACGAGCTTCAGGCAACAACATCAGCCAGCGTTGACATAGACTGTACCTGTTCTGCATACGCATCACCGCTGTCAATAGCAAGGGGGACCTCCATTGATGTGGATGGCGTTAAGTTTATCGTCTACGAAGATTATGAGTTTAGCGGAGAGACCTCATTTGTTGTGACCTTTATTCAGGGAGACCTGTACACAGACTCTTACGCAAGCACAGGGGATGAAAACCAACAGTTTGACTCAACTCGGGGAAGCGTTGCACAGAACTATGAGGTTCGTGTTAAGGTTGGAACTGAGTATTGGGAGGAGACCGAGCTTCTCAGCAATGTTCTTGAGGGTAATTACTATGAGCTTCACTGGATAACCGACTCAAAGATAAGGGTACTGTTTGGGGATGGTATTCATGGTTCAAAACCTCCTACCGGGATGACCATTGAGATAGAGTATCTACAGTGTGGTGCTGAGATAGGAAACCAATTTGGGACCGGAACCATAAGTGCGGTGTTCACAGGGGAAGATGACAACACAGATATTGTTGAGATATCGGGAACTAACCCTGAATCAGCCTCAGGTGGTGATAGTGAGGAAGATGTTGTATCAGCAAAGCGTAATATTCAGAAGCACCTTAGGCTTCAGGACCGGGTAGTTACACCAGACGATTATGTATCTTACTCAGAAGCCTATCCCGGAATAATCAGGGCAGGGATTGATGTTGATAATGAGAACCACTTGGTGAACTTATATCTTCTTGGGGAGGGATACGGAACAGTATCCTCCGCTGTGAAAGAAGATTTAGAGAACGACCTCGAACAGCGGCGTGGGCTGGGGTGGTTTCCTATTCTTCAGTCTGTTGACTTAGCCAACATAGATATCTGGGCCAACTTGTTTGTAAAAAGAAGTTATGATAAAGAACTGAGTTCCTCACGGGTTAATCAGGATGTTTACAACTTCTTTCAGCCACAGTCTGAGGAAGAGCTTATACGGGATATTGGGGACCCTGTATATGTATCTGATATAACGAGACTATTAGATAGTGGGTATGGAGTTGAGTATGTAGACCTTTTAAAGCTGAGCCGGACACCTCGTCTTGACTATCCTAAGTGGACGGGTGTCCAGACGATAAATGATGTTGAGGTTTTATCCACACAAGTAGTCTCTGAGATGTGGACCGTTTTATTTGTTGATGGGTCTGGTACTTATACGGTAACAGGGTCAGTATCCGGGTCTATTCCCCCCGTACTTACTAAGGCGGTAACGGAGGATATCACAGGTGTTGATATAGTAGGAAACTCAGTTAAAGTTTCTGGTAATATTACCGCTGATGTAACCTCAGGAAAATCTATAAGAATACATGGTAGCACGGGGAATGACGGTGAGTATGCTGTTTTAAGCTCTTCATACTCAGCAGGTCCAGATGAGACAACCATATTTGTTGATGGAAACATAACGGATGCAACAGCAGACGGGAAGATTAGTTTGATATATAATAATGGACAGATTAAGTTTTGGATGAGTGATATTGGACAGATTGATGATAAGGTTGAGATTCAGGTAACACCATATAAATCAAATGTAATATTCAGACCGTATGAGTTCGTCCTTGTAGGGAATATTAACTTTACCTTTGAGTATGTGAGCTGACATGGCTGATATAGACAATCTCTTATTAGCAGGGCTGGCCCTTGACAGGACCTATGATGGGTTCGTGTCTGTTGAGTTTGCTTCTGTCAGTACTGGTATAAAGATTGTGAGGTCAGTTCGTGATTACCCACTGACCCATCTTGGTGGAACAGCTGTATATACAGGAACAGCGGCAATAGGAGAATTTACTGATGAGGGAATAACCGAATACCCAAAAGTTTATTACTATACCCTATGGTACGATGATGCAGGTGTGTGGAGAACAGACCCAATTCTTCAGAGTCATATCATGATGGTTCGCATGGGTGAGTTTATTGATATAGTTAAGGAACGCTTGATTCCCAGATTATATCATTCTGGGTGGGAGGTGTTTGACTCCACAGAGAGTCTGGCCGCTCTAGTATCATTGGTTCTGATTCCACCTCTGGAGGAATTCAGGAATTTAGCAAAGGCACTTACAGTTGTTCTTGATATTGACGAGGCCCCCGGCTCGGTGCTTCCGGGATTTGCTCGTTTATTGGGTCTTGAGCCCAACACAGAACTATCTATCAGACAGCAGAGGGATGAAGTAAAACAGGCATTCTATATCTGGAAGGGTAAAGGAACTCTTGATGTGGTGAATATTATTTGTAATGTCATCGCAGGGGTGCAGTGTTTTGTTGATGAATGGGGAGACAACGTTCTTTTAACAAACATGGTCAATGAAGATTATCCACTCACCAGTCCGTTTTTTAGCCGATATAATCGTGTATCAGCAGAGCCCGGTAACCCTGATTTTGGTGAGAGCGGACAGCCCGGGGATAAGGCAAGTTATACCCCAGAAACATCAGAACTTGGAAATAAGTATAATTTTATTGATTATGGGGTATACATCCCAATGAGTAATACACTTGAGTTTACTGAGCTACAATCCAGAAAGATTGATGATAAAGTTGAGCTTTTATCTCCGTTGGGGAGTAGGGGCAATGTTATTTTGAACGGCCGTCCAGTTGAGGACCCTGTAGTTCTTGAGGGAGAGCAGGTGTCTTTGGCTGAGACTCCGTGGCCGTAGGGAGTTGATTTATGACAGTTGGAATTCATGGAGTCTGTCGTGAGGTTATAACAGACCTTGATGGGTCTGTTGGGATTACCCCATGGAGACATAATAAGTGGGTGGGGAATGGTGAGATTCTCCTTGCCTGTCTTATGAAGAATCATGTGGGATACAATAAGGGAATCCTTTGGTTCGCTTTTGGTGATGGGGATTCCGGATGGGATACATCAGGAACCCCAGAACCTTTGAATACTCAGGAGACTCTTTTAAGCGAGCTTGTTAGGAAGAGACCCACCATAAACTTTAGAGAAGGGACAACTCTTCCGGGAGGTATTATTACTGGTACTCCATCAAAAATACTTTCCGTCTCTGTTCAGCTTGACGGAGGTCCTAGCGGTGAATTTCCCGGGGGACAGTATTTGAGAGAGCGAGCTTTGTTTGGTGGTAATGCTTCAGATTCCATTGATTCAGGACTTGTGTTTTCCATTGAGAATCATGCCAGAGTCTGGAAGGACTCAACCAAGACAATGGTTTTGGATTGGCGGTTGCTGTTTAAGTTCGAGGAGTAATAAATGAGCATTTCCAGAGATATGCATGACCCGGCTAAGAATTATGTGAAGACTCAATATCATGTAAGAAGGGCCGTTGTTGATGCGGATGAGAATGACCGTAATGATATTTACTATGAGTCACAGAGACGGATAATTAAAGGACTCATTGGTGACCATTTCATAGACAACGCTTTTAAAATAACAGAGTCTCCAGTACCCGGGGATAATTTTCAGATAGGTTCTGGATGGGGATACTCTAATGGAAATCCTGCATATATAGGTGAGAATGTTGATTACGATAGTAATGGGGACACCCCATCAAAACAGAATACCCACTCTCGTTTGACAGATGTTTCTTTTGCGAGTGGGCCTAACCAGACAACCTTTAAAGATGCTCGGATGAACTGGAGCACTGATGAGCTTGTTGGGAGGCAGATTAAACCGAATGTTCTATTACCGGATGCATTTACGATTGTAAGCAACACAGAGACGGAGATAATCGTTTCCGGGGACCATTCCAATATTGGGGAAGTGGGGGATTATTATACTGTTCTTCTTTCACCCGGAACAGTCCGTACTGACAGGGTTTATTTAAATTACTGGCTTGAAGAATACACTTCAGCAGATGACCCCGACCTTGTTCATGCCATCGGCTCAAACTCAGAGGCCCAGACCCGTATAAAGGGGAGATGTGTTATTGAAGTTAGAGAAGATGGTGGAACAATGTCATCTTATATTGACTCTTTAGGAACAACACATTTTGTTCGTATACTCGCTGTAATAAATAGATTGGCGGCAACAGATATTCTTGATGCTCAGATAGGAGATTCCAGAACATGGTACTCTGCTGGGATAATCGGAGCTCAGGTTCTTGGTATAAAAGGTGCGGTTGATTATTACACACTTCCGGGGTCCCCTCCTCCGGGAGCAACTGAGCTTCCAGACCCGAATACTCTTCAGGTTGGGACAATTTATATTGTACGGAACGATGATGGGGCTCCTAATGGTAATGGTCTTTATTGGGTTACAGAGGACTCTGGTCCTCCGGTTACTAATGTGTGGTCTTTCCTTGATGATATGAACCTTCAGGATGCGGATGAAGTTTCGTATGATAATACAACTTCAGGATTATCCGCTGTGAATGTTCAGGAAGCGTTGGATGAGGTTGACAACACTCTTGATTCTCTTGGGACTTCTTATAATTCCCATGACCATAGTTCCGGTGACCCAACACAGATAGCTCATAGTGACACAACTGGTCAGGGAGTAAATGACCATCATGATAAGCAACACGGACACGATGATGGGACTCATCATAGTGGGCTGACTACCGATAACCACCATCCAAAACTACATGACCTGAACTCAGCTACGGAACATAATGGAATTAGTGGGGCGGTTGAGGATAATGTTTGTTCATTTGATGCGAGTGGATATCCAAAAGATTCGGGTCAGGCTATAACAGGCCTTCATCCTGAATTACACTCTATTGCATCTCACAATGACACCTCTGCTACTGGAGCAGAGTTAGATACTCTTACTGACGCTAGTAATGCTGACTCGCTTCATACCCATGCTCACACTGCGGTTACGGGAAAGACAGAGAACGACCATCATAGCAGAGTTCATGCTCTGGATAATGCCCTTGACCATGGAGCTCCTTCTGGATGGAGCGACAACTTTGACCGTTTTAGGAGACCAGTATATAACTCTACTGGTCAGCTAATCTCTCCAAGTGAGTCTGGCTTTGGTGGTGAAAGAGAGGTGTTTCACGGGGGACACCTCTCTTATGGACTACCTGCCGGGTCTTGGGTTAATCTTGCTAATGCCTGTAAGTTGGGGGTTTCTTCCGGAGTTCTTTATCACTGGGAGATGAAGGTTGGATGGATGGAAAAGGGGAGTGCCGGAACAAGAGGAGTTAAGGTTAGATTCGTTTACCCAACCCTACCTGTTGGCGTACTTCCAATAGGTTCATATAACTGTTTTATGTCGGGGACTCACTGGGATAGTTCAGGTACTGCCCCGATTCCGGGTGACTGGAATATTTCAGTCATAGCCTGCACTACGGCAGGAGTCTACTATCCTGTTGATGGAACATCAGGAGTTTCGGTGGATGTATCTAATATTGTCCGCTCCTCAGATACCTTATCCACAGAAATTTATTTTTCATGGCCCAACACCCTTGGTGATAGCGACTTTGCTATGCTAACAATGCGAGGTCTTTACCAGAATTGGAATAACGATGGATACCTCTACCCAGAGTTTAATTGGACAGGATACCCAGTAGGTGATATGAGTGTTAGATATCTACACATGAGGATGCAACAGAATGGGGTATATGATGGGTCATCGTTTGGGATTTATGGATAAAGGTAAAACTTATGAATAATTATTCTGATGCAACTTTAACAATAGATGACCTGACATCTGACGTGAACACACACGGATATAAAGATGAACGAGGCTCAACTTTCACCAACTGTACGTTTGAAGAAACGGCTGGGGGTGATACGATTGACGATGTTGACTTTGACTATGGACTCTTCACGAACTGCACTTGGAATGTAAAGACAAACAACTGTGGGTTCAAGGCGGCTGAGGGGGATGTTCCTGCAAAGACAGTTATTACATTTGTGGTTGCACCTCCGGAAGGACAGGGGTTTCAGGATGAGTTGAATGCTCTTTTTCAAGGGGATGGGGAAACAACAGAGTTTACAGTTAAGCGGAATAATGAGGCCACTCTCAGAGAGGCTATAGAAGTACACGAGCTTACCGACCCCGAGGACTATTCGATAGTGATGGGACAGGTATCAATGCACTGTAATCTTGATGCAGGGTTTCAAACAAGAGCGGAGTACCTTGCTCTCTTTGAGCTTGAGGCTTCGACTGATGCGACTGATACTTACGACCCTTATGATGGGGTTCCTGACATACCGGCCGATGGAGTAAGCACCTGTACGATTACAGTAAAGAAGAAGGACTTGGCTGGGAATTATCTCACAGGGGCTGGGGATGATGATACGGTTGAATTTGATACATCCAGAGGAGCTCTTTCAGACCTTAGAAAAGACATGGTTAATGGAGAGGTTTCAGTTACACTTAGGTCGGTTCAGGAGACCTGTGTTGCTACGGTAACAGCAAACATTGAAGGGGCATCCTGTAGCATAATGATTCAATTTGCCCCTGTAGTGTAGGAGGATATAATGGCCTATCATACGATAAGAAACATATCAACAGGTAGTCTAGACCTTGTTATGTATAATGAATCGAACGGTGATTATTATAACATCAGGCTTAGGGTTGGGGAGGCCATCCTTGAAACATCGGTTGCTATATCCTTCATGCCCCAGATGGACTGGTTGCTTAGAAATAAGTTAGTAAACATAAATCCGTCACTTACAGCTGAAGATGCAAGAGCGGTATCCTATTGGTTATTCGGTATTAGGGGGAGAGTTAATTTATTTAGCGAGCTCCCTGACCCAGCAGATGAATTTCTAAATGAGATTTATATAGTAAATATTGATGAGGGTTCAAATTTGGCAGGGTGGTACAGGGTTGAGGATAGTGGTGGTAGCAATGTGTGGGAGTATTTTTATAATCCCGGAGCCGCCTCTGTTCTTATTGATAATGATACTATCCAGCAAAATATTTTTGGACAGTTATATGTAGCCAACTTTCCGGCATTAGGCTCTGTTGATGGAGGGAACTTTGATTGATGTTTAACATGTTCAAAAAGAACGGTAATGGTAACGGTAATGGGAAAACACCACCGGACCCGTCAGACAGCCTTGCCGTTGTTTCTGATTCAATCACCTTAAAAATGGGTCTTGTTACTAGGTTTAAGGATGCCGGATTTAGGTGTTTCTGTTATACATCAGATAAGTGGAATGAGCTTGTTGATTCATCGGATGGTTTTGTGGCAGTGCTTGTTGACCTTCACTTAGGAGCAGGACTTCTTGCAGTAGAGATTTCAAAGAAACTTTTGATGTCTGCCTATGGTGGAAATATAGTTCTTCTTGCAGGTGAGAGTATGGAGCTGTACACAGAAAGATATGCAACGGTCCTCATGCTGACTAGGGTAATGAGCGACCCTATGATTGTTGTTCGTAAGAATGGGATAACAGATTGCGACAGAATGGCTGAGACAGCTATGCTAACACAAACTATCTGCAAGGGGAGAAGGTGAATGCCTGAAGGTGAAACTCAATCATTTCCTCCTCACTCTGATTGTCATTTCTATGGCCGTAGACCAGAGGACATAGCAAGAGAACAGAAGGAGCTTGTATATGATGTCTTAGACTCTCGTCCCCTATCTCGTAAGGAAGAGGTGGTAATAAAAGAGGTTGCTCAGGATATAATCGAGATGGCATTGGCCAGACATCAGGCGAGGTGTGAGAAAGATAGGTCTAAAGAAGAGCTTGACAGGAAGAAAGATAACAGGGATTGGCTTTCAATCGTAATATCAATCCTTTCATTTATCGGGATGGTTGTTTTTAGTATTATCGCTATGAAAAAGTAAGGGATGGTATGAAAAAAGTCTTATTGCTTAGCTGTCTCCTATGCTTATTTTGTGGATGCTCTATTTTTGAAATAAAGCAGGAGCATTATAAGAAAAACTTTGGAAAGATTCCTCAAGAGGGGGTTATGTCAGCGGAGTCCACGGCATCCTTGGCCAGAGCATCAACAGAAGTTAATAAAGGACTTAGTAGGATTAAAGGACTATTTGAACATTCAGAGGCTATGGACCCTGTTATTTTTGTAAAGAAGTCCCAGAAGATGTATCCTCAGGTTGAGGCGGTATATGATTTTTCATTTCTTATGATAGATTTTTTTGGGGCTATGCTTACGGAGATTGATTGGGATAATCCTGATAAGTTTCTTGATGATTTGAAGGCCGAGAGGGATTCTTATAAGAAAGCTCAGGTTGAGAAGAAGGAGCTTGAGCAGAAGTATGAGCAGGATAAAAAGGCATGGGAACAGAACCTCATGCAGAAGGATAATATTGTAAAAGATAAAGATGCAGAGATGCAGAGCCGGGATGGTCAATGGTCAATGAAGCTGGCATTTTGGGTTAAGGTCACTTGGTGGCTGGTCGTATTTGCCGGGATATGGTTGTTCTGGCCATATCTGTTTGCGGTGGTTAAGAAGAAATTGGCCGGAATGACTTGGAAGGTTGCTCTTGGAACCACCGACCTTTTTAAGAAGGGGGCTGGTCAGACATTTTCAGCTTTGCAGAAATACAGGAATCACCTAAAGGATAAGATTCAGAACGGGGGAACTGCGGAAGAGAAGAAAGCTAAGGAAGACGAGCTTAATATGCTGGACTCTTTTTTGAGAAACGCACAGGATAAAGATGTCAAGGATTTCATCAGGGTTCAAAAGGAAAAGAAGAAGATAGACCCTGATTTACTTTAACGAGGGAGAATTGTATGTGGGAATCTATTAAAGGCCGTGTTGGGAATCTTACGAAGATGTTCACCTCTAAGCGTGAAATGTCTGCGGTTGGGGCTATAGTGGCCGTGCTG
>Ga0307377_10004203_pt1 | contig 15826 bp, 20 predicted proteins | sample TR3MG_FD_202535 | JGI IMG/M metagenome (GOLD analysis project Ga0307377, IMG submission 202535) | Soil microbial communities from Risofladan, Vaasa, Finland - TR-3 | ecosystem: Environmental > Terrestrial > Soil > Coastal area > Acid sulfate soil | place: Finland: Risofladan, Vaasa | collected... | reverse complement strand
CGGGCCCCGATGACCGGGACCTCAACGCCCTCCAGGAAGAGGCGTAGGAACAGCCTGCGTGCCGCGGCCATCAGCTACCCTCGGGAATCGTGCCTTGCTTGGGCAGCTGATCCGCCAGGCTGGTACCCTCACCCACCGGCTTGCCCACCGCGAGGCCAGTGGTCCCCTTCTGCGGCAGCTCCTCCGTGAGGGGGTCGTGGATCACGGTGGTGTCTGGGAGGTCCGTTCCGGTCAGCCCCTCGGCAATCTCCTCTTCCGTGGACAGCATGTTCTGGGTGCCCACCACCACGGCCGCGGCCACCGCCTGTGTCTGCTGAATGGCGAACTGCTGCCCGGCGGCGAAGTAGTTCAGCCCCCACTTGGCGTAGGCCGTCGCGGTCTTGGCCACCGCATCGAGCATGTCCATGGCGTCCTGACCGGTGGACACCGTGTTCTTCGAGGCGTCCCCCATGCTGTAGGGGTCGGCATACTGCACGTACTCGTCCCAGTTGTAGAAGAAGGGCTTGCGGCTCCGATTCGTCTGCGCTGAGTTGAGGTTGCCCAGCGGGGCGGTGTCTGGCCCACGGATGGTGATGTTGATCCGCCCGAAGTCTCCGCTGGCGAAGACCAGGTCCCCGGCGCCGACGGGGAGCTGTGGGACCGAGCCCGGGGCGAAGTAGTTGCCAGGCTGTGAGGCGACCTGGCTGTAGGACCCCGTGGCGCTGAGTGGGACGACCTGGGTGCCCCCGAAGGCGAACTGCTTGATCGTCTCCGTCAGCTGCTGCACGGCCCCCAGTGGACCCATCATGTTGGCAGCACCCCAGCGCACGGCGTCCACGATGCTCTTGGCCCGCGCCACCGCCGTGTTGATGTTGCGCATCTTGAGCAACGGCGAGTCGGCGGCCTGACCGAAGTCGTACATGGTCTCCCCATCCCAGCTGGAGAGGGGGTAGTTGATGTCCCCGACGGCCGAGGTGTCCGAGTGGCGCACCACCCACATCGTGAAGTTGAACTGTGCGTCGTAAGGGCGCTGCGCGTTGTCCACCGTCGAGGACTGCAGCAGGTAGCCCTCGAGCACCTGGGTGTCATAGGTCAGATAGATGCGGGCGCCGCGGTCCACCAGCTTGGTGCCGCGCAGGATCTCCTCGTAGTTGGCCCACCACTCGGACTTCCAGTTGAAGTCCGCCGTGTCCAGCAGCGTTCCGCTGAACTGCATCATGATAGGGCGCTGCCCGAAGAAGAAGCCGTAGTCCTCGCCGAAGGTCTCGACCAGGTGGAACTTCTCCTCCTGGGACCGCTGCACGCTCTGGATGAGGAAGTTGGCGATGACCGGCTGGACTGCCCAGGTCCCGTTGCTGTACTGCGCTGCGTCGTTCTGGCCGCTGGAGTCGTACATCCCCACCCGCTTGAGGTCCGCGGTGAACACCTGGATCGAGGCGTAGGTGTCGTCCTTGATCTGGATGCCCCGGAACGGCCGGCGAACGTGCTTGAAGTCGCTCACTCCCGTGAGGTTCTGCCCCCCAGACGGATCGAGGTCACCACTGGCGGCAGCGTCCAGCGCCAGCGAGAAGGGATCGTCTTCAATGGTGATGAAGACCGCCATCAGACCTCCGGCAACGTCACGCCCAGTTTGGTCAAGTAGTCCTTGAACTCCTGCGGAATCTCCAGGTTCTGATGCAACCCCCGCACCTTCTTGGACACCTCGTACTTGGTCAGCATCTCCATCACGTCGTCGATGGTGATCTTGTCACGTGCTCGGGTGACGCGCTTGCCCACACGGCGGATCAGGATGCCGAAGTGGCGCTCTCTGCGTGAGGTCGTCTGATCCCACAGTGGCTTGGGTGCACTCACTACTTGGTGTCTCCGGGCTCACCGAACAAGTCGGGGCTCTTCTTCTTGAGCTTGGGCAGCTCCTCGCCCACCGCCTTGACGAAGGCCGTGTTGACCGTCATGGCCTTCTCGATAGAGGTTGCCAGCTGGGCCACGTCTCCGCTCACGGTCCCGGTCTTGGTGCCCGAGGAGGCGCCCGCCGAGACGATGTTCTTGTCCAGGGCGTCTGCAATGAGCTGGGAGAGGCGCTCACCCTCCTCCGGGTCGAGGTGCTTGTCCGAAGTGGAGCGCTGCAGCTTCCGGTAGAGCTCGCTCTCCTTGACGCTACCGGACTCCACGTCGCGCATGTGCCCTTCGAGATCCACACCGGTGCGCTGTCCGATCTCCGTCACCAAGGAGGCCTGATCCTTGCCACTGAGGTTGCTGATCGAGCGCTTCCCCTTGTTCAGCCGCACGTTGACGCTGGCGGCCATCTGCTCCCCAGTGGCCCCGAGCGTCCCCAGGTACGCCATGGTGCTGGCGCGCTCCTCCGAAGACATCCCCTTCATGCTCCGAGCAAGGGCTGCCGTGCTGGGCATCCCTTCGGTCCGGAGCTTCTCTGCATCCATGCCCGCCAGGCGCGAGGCATAGTCCGAGATCTCCCGATACGCTTCGTCAGATACCCCTGCCCGCTTCGCTCCAGCGTCGCCGATCTGATCCATCAGCCCGCTGCCGATCCGCCCTGCTGCCGCCGCGAACTCCTCAGCCTTCTGCACATTGCCTGCATCTACAATGGCCTGCCCCAAGCCCCGGAGTTCCTCTTCCCCCATGTTGCGCGTCGCCTTCAGGAGACTCGTGATCTCACCTTCAGAGAGGTCCCCCATCTCCGCCTGCAGCGCCTTCCACTGGACCTCCTCAGCCTCACTCAGGCCCCCCTTACCGGTCTTACCCGCCTTCCGTGACAGCTTCTTGTACTCCAGGAGCTTCTTGACCTTGTCATCCTTCCCGCCACCCCCACCCAGGAAGGATGCCACCTTCGAGGCGCTATCCCCGGCCATGACATCTCGGACTGCCTGACTCCTCTTGCCTCCCATTACGCGTACGCGCTTGGCCATATCGCTCTGACCCTGCCACGCACCTCCGATCACGGTCATGCCAGCCACAGTTCTGAGGCCAGCACCGACGCTGCTGAAGTCCCCCCTGCCCTTCACCACGTCTGTGATGTTGCTGATGGATCGGCCTGCTCCATATGGTAGGGCCAGACCTCCCTGCGCGGCTGCAATCCCCCACTGAAGAGCCGTCGTGCCAGCAGCGCTACCGAGAGTCTGCCCGGTTGCCCCCTGAGCCAACTCCTCAATCAGCTCATCTCGGGATCTTCCCGCAGCCATCGAACCGGCCCCCACGGCGTACTTCTCTCCCTCAAGCGTGACCCCTGCATCGGAGGCTGCACGGCGCATGATGTCCCGCTGCTGCCCCTTGCTCATCTCGTCCCAGCCCTCGATCCCCATCTCGTCGCCGAACTTGCGAGCCAGGAAGCCGCTCGTCATGCGACCAGTGCGCCCCCGGCGGTCAAAGGCCCTGCTCTCCAGGGTGACATCCTCCAGCTGGCCTCCAAGCCGGCCGGTTTGCATGGGAGTCAGACCGATGTCAGCTGAAGTGAGTGTGCCCCGGGCCCTGCGCTGCTCGAGAGCGACTGCCGACCCGAACTGACTGGATCCAAGGGAGCTGATGGCCGCCCCCCCACCACCAAGCTGATGGCGGAACTCCTGCGTTCCGCCAAGGCCGCCCACCGTTCCACCGCTGCGCGCCAGCACCGAGCTCATATCGGCAGATCCACCGCCATCGAGGCCGCCGAACATGAAGTTCTGACGGTCGGCGTCGGAGATGTTCACCTGGTACTGTCCTGAGATCCGGTCCGTCATGCGCTGAACATCCGCCTCGATGCCACGCCCCATGGCCTGGCCCGCCTCTCGCAGCGGATACTCAACGGCGCCCCCCCACATGCGCCCCAGCTCTCCCATCCGCCCTCGAATGGAAGAGCGCTGGTTCTGGGCCTGGGTGATCTCGCGGTCGACCTCCTGGATGATCTTCTGCCGCTGCTGCTGGCGGATGGTGGCGGCGTTCTTGGACATCTCCACCATCACCTCGGCCTCAGCGCGCTGCAGGTTGGTGAAGCGCTTCATCAGCAGGGTGACGATGTCCTCTTCAGCGCCGGCGATCCCGCGGCCCTTGGCCACGTCTCGGACGATGGACTCGATCATCTCGGGTCCGGCCTGCTCCATCATGTTGCCGCGGATCAGCTCTTCGTTGGCCACGAAGGAGACGCGAGACCCCCGTCCGCCACCGAGCCTCCGGCTCCCCTCCGAGCGGGCGTTGAAGATGTCGATGTCTCCCGCGCGCAGCCGTGCCATCTGGGAGGCATCCACCTTCCCGGTGTAGCGCCCGTCCTTGATCTCCCCCATCCCCAGCATCATCGCTCGGCCCACGGCCGTGTGCGTGAAGTTGAACGCCTGCTCGGTGAAGCGCCCAGCCAGCTGGTTGTAGGCATCGGCGCCCGTCATCCCGCCGGTGGCCTCCATGATGGACTCTTCGGAGATGATCCCCTCCTGCACTGCAGTGCCCAGGGAGCCCGCCAGCCGGGTGGCCAGCCCCGCACCGGTGGAGCGCCGAGACCCGTGGTGCTGCGCAATGGCAGCCCCCGTCCGCTGCAGCTGTGTGAACTGCTGCCCGGAGTAGCCCATCGTGCCCAGGACCTGCCGCTGAACCGCGTTGCCCACGATGTCCTGGGTCGAGTAGAAGCCGCTGCGTCGCAGGTCTGCGAAGAAGGGGAGGGCCTCGGACATGCTGGTGCCCAGCACCGTGGTCATCTGCTTGACGCCCTGGACGATCTCCTTGAACTTGCGCTCGAACTCCTGCGCGTCGCGCACTCCCTGCATCAGCCCCATGCTGGGCATCTGGGCCACCATGCCCGTCAGCTCCTGCATGCCCGCCCCGGAGGTGAGGGAGATGTCGCGCAGGGCACTCGTGATCTGGCCAGCCTGTCCGGTGCTGAAGCCGCGGCCCGATGAGGCCAGAGGGTTCTGGAAGTTGTAGTTGCCGAGCGCAGAGCGGGTCTGCCCGTACTCGGCGAACCCTTGGCCCATCTGGGAGGCCGCGTACATCCCCCCGTAGGCGAGCGCTGGGATACCCATTCCCAGCGCGGACGGGAGGGCACCGTAGGCCGCCCCCATCAGGGCGCCGCCGGGGCCACCCAGCAGCCCGCCGGCAACAGCCCCCATGGCACCTCCGCCGGCAGACAGAGGCATCGCCCCCATGGCCGCGGCCCCGATACCGCCGGCGAGCATCCCGTACTCGGCGATCTTCGGCGCGGCCTGCATGCCTGCCATGAAGGTGGAGGCCGCAGCGTAGCCCATGTTGTTCTGGGAGTTGGTCCCCCCGTACATCATGCCACCGCGTGCATTCATCTGCGCAGAGACGGCCTGAGAGTAGGCCATCTGCTGACCCATGGCCTGCTGCTGCATGGCCATCATCTGCGAGATCTGCATGCTGTTCATGATTGTCATGGCTACCCGCTACCGTACCCGCCTCTGGGGATGCAATTCAAGGACTTGCGCACGGGATAAGGGGAGTAGAGGAGGTGAATACATGGCGTTCCTGATCTCGTTCATGGGGCTGATCATATCGGCGGGTGGCGCCGCGGCTCTGAAGTCGGTGGCCACCACCGGCAGCATGGGCCTCGTCCGTCGCCGATTCCAGCGACAGGGGGAGGAGGCTGCAGAGGCGGCCAAGGCGGGGTTCTTCTACGACCCCGAGGACGCGGACCTGATCGACGGGAACTTCGGGAAGACCAGGCTCCTGCTCTACGAGCGGGAGTGGCGTGAGCTGATCGCAGTTGCAGTCGACCCACGGCTTGCCCCCGAGGCTGTGATCCCCAGCGAGGAGCGCGTCCGCGAGCTGGTGGACATCGGGCAGCAGCGGCTGGCTGCTCACATGGCGAATGGGGGGTGAAAAACAGCCCAGGTGGCGTGGCATAAGTGTTGTGACCGCGAAGGTCGCGGTCTGCGCCACCTGGGCGTTCAGGTGGGCTCAGCAGCCGGCTGATGGCTGGGCCCATACGGAGGAAGGTCCAGGGCTCCCGGGGGCGGGCGCTATTTACGACCCGTTGACGGTAGCCTCCCCGCACTGGTCAACGGTGTGGGGCCCTTCTCGTGTGGGATACACTGGTCAGAGGAGAAACATCATGCGCATCGAAGAACTACTGGTCCTGCCGTTCACGCTCCTGTGGGAGCTCCTAAGCCGGCTGCTGCTGGTGGCCACACCCGGTCGCTGCTGGAGCTGGCCCGAGGGCTAGACCACCATCCGCGCCAGTCGGCGCCCCCAACGCAGAGCACGTCCTCCCGCACGAATGGCGCGGGAGGGCTTGCCCTGCTGGGTGAGCAACTCGTTAGCCCTGATCCGTGCCTGCTCCGGCTTGAGGCCACGCTTCATCAGCTCGTTCTCGAGCTGCTCGGTAGTGCTGTAGCCGAACGCCTCGGCTGCCTCGGAAGCGGTCCGGTCCATCCTGTTGGCCGGATTCCAGGTGTCGACGTACTCACGGCCGGGTGCTGCCGAGAGGGCATGCTGCGCACCACCGTAGGCCTTCCGGCCGCCCGGAATGGCTCGCATCACGTCCTCGGCCTTCTCCCCCATCCTGGGGGCCTTGCCTACGTGAGCGTAGGGGTCGACTGCGGTGTGTTGGGCCAGACCGAGATCCCGGTAGGCCGCAGCACCACGCACCTTCTGGAGGAAGCCGGGTTCCTTCGCCGTGGCGGTGTCCGCCAGGTCGCGGATGGCGTTGCCACGCATCCGGTACCCAGGCAGGCGACCCTCCCCGATGTTCCGCGCGCCCAGGGCGTGGTACTTCGAGGTCAGTGGTGCGTGGGGGTGGGTCAGCGGGGAGACATCGGCTCGGACGTTCCCCTTCATCACCTCGGAGGCCCCCCACGAGGGTCTGGTTGCGCCCATCCCCTCCATGGTCTTGCCCTGAAGGAACTTGTGCTCCTTCTCCCCGTAGGCGATCTTCTCCAGCTCGTCGAAGAAGGATTCGATGTTGGGTCGCATGGACCCACTGTACCGTGCGGTCTCCGCAGTGAAAAGTGGTGCGGGAGGGGGGACTCGAACCCACGACCTCCTGGTTCAGAGCCAGGTGCTGCCGGCCAGCTGAGCTACTCCCCGTCACTGTGGTAGGGGCGGCAGGAGTCGAACCTGCACGGCCACAAGGACCACCGGAGTTTGAATCCGGTACGACTACCAGTTCCATCACGCCCCCAGGGCTCCCGGGGGCGGGCGCTATTTACGGGCGAACCCTTTGTTAGCCCACAGCGGCCAACGCGGGCTCCTTCCCCGTGAACCAGTCCAGCACCAGGTCGGGATCCCCGCCGAAGGTCTTGACGATCTTCTTGACCCGCGCCAGGTCGATCTCGGCCGTGGTGTTGGGGGACTCCACCCTCTCGTAGGGCATGCCTCGGAGGAAGGCATAGGCCAGCAGGTTGGCACGCGCTGCGCTGCGCACGACCGTCCTGCGGTGGTGCTGCAGCCCCCACTTCTCCATCCCGGAGGTCTTGCCCTCCTCGACGCGGATGGTGCGGGCCTCGTCGGCCAGGTTGATGATCTTGATCTTGAGGTGACGGATGCGCTCGTTCTTCATGGCTCTCTCCCGGTCAAGTGGTTGTGTGGGGCACGGGTTGCGTACCACTCGACCGGGAGGGCCCCTAGCGCCGGTGCATTCAGGTGAATCCGTACATCACGATCATCCTATCAGAGTTGGCCGGGCCGACAGGACTCGAACCTGCAACCAGGTGGGTTGAAGTGCCACCCGCGCTACCGTTGCGCCACAGCCCGCTCTCTCAGAGTGTGCACGTCGTGGAGAGAGTCAAGTGGACCCTGTGGTCCGAGGAGGACATCAAGAAGGAGCTGGAGGCCCTGAGCGGCTGATCAACATGGGAGGGAGGGCGCTTCGTCGTCCTCCCTTCTGTTAGCTACGAAGCAAGGGGGCACAGAACGCAAGAAGGCCCCGGCTGTTTCCAACCGGGGCCTTCCGAGGTCTGACCCGCTTTCAGGCGCCGTAAGCCTGCGCGCTGCCCTGCACCAACTGCCAACTCTGGTTGTCGACCTCTGGATTGTGCCTGCGTCCTTCAGACGGGCACGTATCAAGAAAGCCGACGAGCGGCAGAATGGGCTGGAGCATCAGGCTGGCGGCAGTAGGGAACATCGGAAGACAAGTGGAGCACACGTGTGCGCGTGAGTCAACTGCCGTGTTTCAGGCCCCGGATGTACCAGCTGGCATTGGTGGCCGACACCTCTCCCCCGCACAGGGAGCACCTGAAGGCCTTGGAGAAGTGGCCGTCGGTGACGGGCTGGAAGTCGTGTGGCCCCTTGCACTCCTGAAGCCGCCTGTGGTTGGCCTGGGTCTCTTCCCAGATCTCCTGAACGGTCTCCTTGGAGAGACCGGAGATCTTGGACATGACCTCAACGCCATCAACCATCAAGTCGCCCGTTGAGCTTGGCCATGAGGTAGGTCTTGAGGATGGCGCGCTCCACGCGCATCAGGGGACCCCGCATGGGCTCCTGCACATCCCCGCTGCACATGTACTTCTCGAAGAGAGCCAGCTCGGCCTCGACGACCTTGTCGGCCTGGGCTGCAGACTCGGGAAGGGTGGCGTCAGAGAGGGTCAGCTTCAGGCTCATGGCGTCAGTCTGGCACCCCAGAAGATTCCCGTCAATGAAGGCATAAGAGACCCAAGTACATACCACTGGAGGCACCAAATGCTACGGGTACCATGGAGCTTTCTGCCGGACGTGGCAGAGGCCAAGACGCTGGACGAGCTGCTGGACATCGGGGGGCTGGACTGGGAGACCGACCAGCTCCCCATGACGGTCGAGCTCATCGACGAGGAGAACAACGAGATCTCGGCCACGGTCGCCGGGTACCGCTGCGTGACCCGCAAGGACACCCAGCAGCAGCTTGGTGTCGTGGGGGAGACCTACAAGCCCATCTCCAACTACCTGGCCGCCTCCATCTTCGACACCGTCCGACAGGAGGGGGGCATGGCGTTCAGCCGCGCCGGGTACCTGGGGTCGGGAGAGCGCATCATCGTCGTGGCGGACTTCCCGGACCCCATCGAGGTGGGAGTCGACGACGCGGTTGCGCTGAGCCTGGTGATGTCCAGCAGCCACGATGGCAGCTCTGCCCTGAGCGCCCTCCTCTCGGGGGCGGTCTCCCACACCAACGCTGCGATGAACCTCGCGCTGTTCGGCAAGAAGGACGGGATGAAGATCCGCCACAGCGGCGTGATCAAGAGCAAGGTCAAGGAGGCCGAGCGCATCGTGGCGGCCGTGCTGAAGGCCTACACGAACTTCGGCCACATTGCGGCCAGGCTGTCCGCCCGAGAGCTGCCGTACACCGAGGTCGAGGAGATCATGCTCGAGCTGGTGCCGGACCCCAAGAAGAAGGGCGATGCCCTCGAGCCCCCCAAGAACGCCCGTGCCGCGAAGATGCGGGGGGACATCGTGCACCTGTACGAGGTGGGAGACGGTGCCTCCCTGCCAACCCGTGAGGGAACGGCCTGGGGGCTGCTGTGCGCCATCATGGCCTACAACTGCAACCAGCGCTCCACTCGGGGCGACGACGACGAGATCAAGCGGGCCAGCCGGATGAAGTCCGTCTGGTTCGGCGCCTCTGCCAGCTTCAACCGCAAGGCGCTGGGCCTCCTGCTCGAGCGCTGCAAGACCAACAATGCCTGACTGGAGGGTGATGCTGCCGCTGCATCACCCCCTGTACAGGAAGGAGAAGACGATGGCCGGACCCCAGTTCATCCAGGACCACATGGGGGCGCTGTTCTACAACTCCCAGGTGCCGCGCGTCATCTCGGCGCTGGAGCGCATCGGCACCGAGCTGAAGCGCTACAACGACAACCAGGACAGCACGGAGAAGGCGGATGCTCCCGCTGTCGAGGAGCCCCTCACCGGCGAGCGGAAGCCGTGGGAGTACAAGATCTACGGGCAGTTCTACGAGAAGCTGCGCTGCCCCAACGGTACGTGCCGGCACGAGTTCCTGATCAAGATGGCCGACCTCGAGGCTGGTGTCGCCGGGTGGGTGTACTGCCCGCTGTGCAAGAACCACGTGGAAGTCCATCTGATCGACCCGCTGGAGGAGGACTGAGATGATCCCTGAGACCCTGAAGAACAAGCTCAACTACGCCCGGCAGCTCTTCCTGCAGGAGTACCTGCCGGAGATCCGCTACGACGTCTTCGTGGCGTCGGAATGGGCCGAGCCCGGGAACACCGACCCCAGCGAGTGCGAGGAGACCGGCCTGCCCGGGCTCCTGGTGTTCACCAACTGGAACGAGCGGTGCGACCTGTGCGGGGGTTCCCCCTACGGCAACCACGACGAGAAGATGAAGCACACGTTCCGAGGGGACATCGCCCACGCGATGAACCGGGCTCTCCAGGGCCTCACCGTCGACGAGAAGCTGCTGCTCGAGGAGACCCTGGGCAGCGACCGGCTCGAGGACTGGTTCAACATCGACGCGCAGTGGAGTGACCAAAACGCTCTGTGCGTACGGTGCAGCCGGGCCATCCAGACCGACCCTGACTCCTACAGCTGGCTCCCTCACCACAAGGAGGTCGAGGAAGAGGGGAAGGTCTGCAACGACTGCATCGAGAAGGACCCGGAGCTGGTGGAGGAGCTGGCCGTCAACAAGCTCACCAACTGCGCCCCCTTCGAGCCCGAGAAGCACGGGTTCGTCCGGGTGGAGACCGAGTACGGGGGTAGGTGGCAGCGCGGTGTCTACGGCGGCCAGACAGATGACCCCGGTGGTCAGCTTGAGGTGCTGAACAAGAACGGCTGGGATGTCTGCTTCCAGCTCCACCAGGGGCAGTTCGACATCCAGTGGGACCTGTTCGTGCGCATCGAGACGTACCCGGAGTTCGGGGGCATCAGCGCCGGCCCGGAGGTCATCGCCTCGGAGTGCCGTCGCATCCTGCGGGACTGCGACAAGTGCAAGACGGAGGACCCCGCCACCATGATGAAGGCGGCCATGCAGGACGCCTCTGCCCAGGAAGCCTCGCTCCGCAAGGAGCAGGCGGAGAAGGGTGGCATCATCCACACGTCTCTCAACGGAGACGGAACCGCAACCACCAAGCTGATCTCCCCGGAGGAGTTCATCGACGGCTCATGGGCCCGGGAGGAGAAGTCATGAAGGAAGACTGGCAGCAAGCACTGGACGACATCGACTACGCCCTTGGCCTCTGCGACGAGCTCCCCGAGCGCGCCGAGATCTTCGATGCCAACGCCCGGGAGTTCCTGGAGAGCGTCCGCGGGTGGATCGAGAGCCACGAGCACGTCACGGACAAGCAGCGGGCCGCCATCCAGAAGTGGACCGACGACACGCAGAAGTGGCTGGACCGATGAAGATCGGTGACATCTACGTCAACGAGAAGAACGTCGACTGCGTGCAGCCTATTCCTCCGTGTCGGCCGGGCGACTTCGGTGCAGTTGACGAGCCGGACAACATGAAGACCCGCTGCGCCATCCGGTACAGCGGCGGGATGTGGGACCGTGTCAACCTGCCGGCCGAGGAGGTCGCCCAGCTGCTGGGACTCGCCGTCACTCCCGGACTGGACTTCAACGGGCAGCAGCTCGAGGTCCTCCGCGTGTGGCGCGAGAAGCTCACTGGCCTGCAGAAGAAGCTGGGCAAGCCCTCCCGCAACCTCAACGCGGTCCTCAAGGACCTCAACGCCATCCTGGAAAGGAGCAAACCATGCCCCTGATCCTTCCTCCGCCACCTACCTCGACGCACGCCCCCTACCATCCCGAGCTGGATTCCCTGGTGCAGAAGTATGGCCGGCACGGGGTGCTGATCAGCACGGGGAGCCCACCGATGGCGGCCCGGGAGATCCTGCACCACGTCACGGAGGAGGAGCTGTGAGGCCTTTTGTGAAATGGATCGGAGGCAAGCAGCGGCTGCTGCCCACCATGCTGACGCACCTTCCGGCCGACCTGGAGCAGCGCAACTACGCAGAGCCCTTCCTGGGCGGGGGATCGCTGCTTCTGGCCATCGCCAACCGGGTGCCCCAGGCCACAGTGTCGGACACCAACCTCGAGCTGATCCGAACCTGGGACGCTGTCCAGAGGGACGCAGATGGGCTGGCAGACGAGCTGGGCATCCTGTGCCAGAACACCAACCGGGAGGCCTTCGAGCTGGCCCGGGCGGAGTTCAACCAGCTCATGGAGGTGGATCCACTCCGCACGGAGCCGGAGATCCGTGTCGCCGCCCTCTTCATCTACCTCAACAAGGTGGGGTTCAACGGGCTGTACCGCGTCAACAAGTCCGGCAAGTGCAACGTCCCCTACGGCAAGGCGGAGAAGCCGGCGAGTGCCATCTTCAGCCGCGGCCACCTCTTCGACATCGGGGAGCTGCTGTCCAACACGCACATCAGCTACATGCCCTATCAGATGGCGCTGGGTGTCGTCCCCGAGCCCGGCTTCGTCTACCTCGACCCGCCGTTCCCGCCGGCGTCCAAGACGGCGCACTTCACGGCCTACACCCCCGAGAAGTTCGGGGACATCGACCAGCTCAAGCTGGCCACGGACATCCGGCAGATGGCACAGCGCGACATCAAGTTCATGCTGTCGATGCCGGACCAGCCGTTCGTCAGGGAGCTGTACCGCGGGTACGTTTTCCATCAGGTCACAGGCACCAGGAGCGGCAGCGCTACGCCCAAGGGGAGGGGCAAGGTCGGCGAGCTGCTCATCACCAACTACTGAGGAGGCTCGATGCCTTCCCCCAAGCACATCACCGAGGCCGATCTGCGGGTCTACTACGACGACTCCCGAGAACGGATCGTCCTCCAACCCCGAGACAGCCGAGAGGTCGCCTGGGTCCACTGGGCCTACAGCGACAAGACGGACATCTCCTACCTGGAGTGGCTCACGATCTGGCTGGACTGGATCGACAACGGAGACTGGCTGTGGAGCCACTGGGACGACGCCACTGAGGCCCTGCTCCAGATCGGCTACTTCCTGGTGCCGGACAGCTACAAGAACTACATCCGCGAGGTGGAGACGCCGGCGGGAGTTGCTGTCGAGGTGGAGACCCGGGCCTACCCCGACATCACCCTGCACGAGATGACACGAGATAGGGCCATCCACGTCAACGTGGCAGCGCGTCCTATCGGCGCGGCACACCGGGTCCACATCGGAGAGGCCAAGTTGCGCCTCGGAGAGAACCAGCACCAGCTGGCCTACAAGCTGGTGGACCACATCTGCAACCAGATCGAGGCCGGCGAGTTCCCACTCGAGACGGGGGCCGTGCTTGCACTGGAGGAACTGAGCCCCGACGACGTCGAGGAGCTCGTGGAGGAACCATGATCGAGGAACGCCCCAAGTACACGCTGATCTTCGCCTTCGACCCGGAGGGCTCCGTGTTGCTCCGGAAGAAGACCCACCCCACCGTTCAGGAGGGCGCCTGGAACGGGCTGGGAGGGCTGTACCAGGCCGACCTGGACTTCACGCTGTTCGACAACGGCGACGGCTACGGCCCGTTCCGCATGTGCGCCCGCCGCAAGTTCACCGAGGAGGCCGCGGCCGAGGTGGACGACATCAGCCGCTTCAAGGGCCCCATCGTCGTGGTGTACCCCGAAGCCGACCTCCTCGTCTTCTGGCTTGACCTCACCGAAGAGGAGGCGGCTGTCGTCGCCGCCATCCCCGTCGACGACGACCTTCCGGAGGAGCAGCACGAGGAGTTCAATGCCTGGTGCACCGTCGACGACGTCAACGATATGGTCAACTCCGACTGGGGCAATGGGCAGCTGGTCGAGTCCACCTGGGAGTACCTGGAGCTGATCAAGTCGTTCCGCTACCGCTGGGAGGAGACCCCATGAGCATCTTCATTCTGATCGGCGAGATGGAGGGCGACTACAACGACCAGTACCAGCGCTACCGGGAGGTGCTCCGGGTCTGCAACAACGAGGAGACCCTCCAGGCGTTCGCCAACGGGGCACCCTATGTGGTGAGGGAGGACGGGGTGAACGTCTTAGAGAAGTTCTTCTACGTCGATGGTGTGGCCTACATCGCCCTCGACATCGAGGAAGCCGACGAGATGACCGAACTGGAGAGCAACGCGTACGACATCGGCTACGTAGCCTTCCTGTCCCAGAAGCAGAAGGGCGTCCATCGAGCGCCGGCCGACGTCCCGGGCTCGGCCTGGAGGACACTGTGGGAGCGTGGCTGGAAGGACGCCGAGAAGGAGAACTCCGCATGATCCGCGCCATCATCGAGAGCCCCTACGGGGGCACCCCGGAAGAGGTCGAGCGCAACACCGTCTACGCCCGCCGCTGCATGCTGTGGGCACTCCAGCAGGGCTACGCGCCCTTCTTGAGCCACCTGCTGTACACCCAGGTCCTCAACGACAACAACCCCGAGGAGCGCAAGCTGGGCATCGAGGCCGGGTTCGCCTGGCGCGAGTTTGCGGACATCACTCTCGTCTTCCTCGACTATGGGGCCACCAAGGGAATGCGCCTCGGGATCAGGGACGCCAAGATGAAGGGGCGCCGGGTCAAAGAGGAACGCATTGGCAAGAACCCCTATGACAAGGCCATCGACTGCATGGCAGAGACCATCGCCGAGGAGGTCGACAGGGGGCTCCTGGAGTACGTCGAGAAGCAGATCGTCGAGATCGATCCTACCGCCCCAGCACAACTGGTGACGTTCAAGACATAAGGGCCCTGGAGGTGAACCATGAACTGGCGTGAGTTCCGCCAAGCGGGACGCAATCATACTCTCGTCTGGCGCATCGCCGTGGACCACGCCACGGTCCACATCGAGCACGGTGTCCTCGATGGGGCGATGCAATCGACATCCGACACCAAGAAGGGAGTCAACCTCGGCAAGCGCAACGAGAAGACCCCAGAGGAGGTGGCCCAGGAGAACGCCGAGCGGCAGGTGCTGATGAAGACGCGCTCCGGATACGTCGAGCACCGGGAGGGCATCGCTCTCGGGCAGGCCGCGAAGATGTCCTTCGACGAACTGCCGATCAACTTCCGCCTGTGGAAGCCGTCCAACACACTGTCCAAGACGCTCGAGGCCAAGCTCGAGGCCGGGAAGGCGTGGGCGGTGCGGAAGCGCAACGGGCAGATGCACCCGCTCCTGATCGACAGCTGGGGGAACCCGCACATCTACTCGAGGACCATGCTGCCGACGCACAAGGGCGAGGACACCCCCTACGACGTGCGGTACAAGCACCTGCTCGATGACCTGCCGGAGATCCCCCCGCGGTCGGTCATCTCGGTCGAGCTGATCATGGACCGCGACGGCCAGGATGACTTCACCCAGGTCCAGGCCGTGACCAAGTCCCTGACGGAGCGTGCCCTGCGCCTGCAGGAGGAGCAGGGGCCGTTGTCGGCCTACGTGTTCGACATCGCCTTCTGGGGTGGCGTACCCGTGTGCGAGACCCTCCCCATGGAGGAGCGCTACTCCCGAATCCACAAGCTGTTCCACGACCGGACGTTCTTCCTCCCGGCCGACGTCTTCTTCCCCCACGAGATCGAGCAGTTCAAGAAGGCGTGGAGTGAGAAGACCGCGGTGGAGGCACTGCGCGCCGAGGCCATCGCCCAGGGCTGGGAGGGCTGGGTCATCATCGACCCTACGTCTCCGATGGGGGACAAGGCCTGGAACCTGCGGGGTAAGACGGACCGGCCCAGCACGGTGGCGGGAAAGCTGAAGCCCCAGCACGAGGACGACTTCATCGCCCAGTGGAACCCCAACGAGGGCATCGGCACCTGGGGCACTGGGCAGTTCCAGAACTCTGTCGGTGCTGTGGCGCTGTACCAGTACAACCGCGCCGGCAAGCTGATCTACATCTGCAACTGTGGAGGCGGCATCAAGGAGGAGGGCAAGGACAAGAACGCCCGTCCTGACTCTCCCTGGCGTCACATCCTGGAGGACATCCCGAACTACCCCCTCGTCGTGGAAGTCCGCTACGACGACCGCTCCTACAAG
>Ga0307377_10004202_pt1 | contig 15826 bp, 17 predicted proteins | sample TR3MG_FD_202535 | JGI IMG/M metagenome (GOLD analysis project Ga0307377, IMG submission 202535) | Soil microbial communities from Risofladan, Vaasa, Finland - TR-3 | ecosystem: Environmental > Terrestrial > Soil > Coastal area > Acid sulfate soil | place: Finland: Risofladan, Vaasa | collected... | reverse complement strand
CCCTCGAACCTCGGCACGAGTTTCTTGCCCAGGAAGGTGGCGATGTTGTCGGGCTTGACGGTGTGGATGGCCGTGCGGCTGAGGTTCTCATAGATGGGTTCAAGATCGGCCTGTTTGCGGAACACGATGTCGGTCGCGTACTCGCACTGGTCCACGCTCCAGTGATAGTCCGCGCCGAAGCTGCGATGAATGGGGCAGAAGCGAAGCGCAAATGCGTCCAGCCGGCGGTGCAGCCGTTTGACGTCCAACTCATCGGCGCTTCGCTGCGCCCGTGTCCAGTCGGAAATATGGACGAAGGCATTATCCATCAGAGTGAAATCGATCTTCTGTTTGCGCAGCCGGGCGGCCAGCCAGTTGTGCCCGTTGAAGTAGATTTGCAAACGGCAGGGCAGCCAGGTCGGCACCCGCACGTAGCACAGGCCCAGTTCCTCGTCGATGAAGTAGAAGTAGTAATGCAGGCACTTGCCGTCATCAGGCTTCAGGTACGTCCGGCCCGTTTGCTTGTCATGCCACGGCTTATACGTGGAGCAGGGTTCCATGGCCGACAATACGCACACCAGGCCCGGATGCTCCCCGCGCCGCGCCAGCGCTTCCTTCACGCGGTCTTCTTTGCGGACATTCCGCTTGCGGATGAACTCGATTTCAATGCCGGCCTCGGCCGCCAGCCGCTCGGCATTTTCGCGCAACTGGTCCCGGAACGGCTCGGCGAATTTCGGGTAATCGAAGATCCGTATCTTGCGCTCGTACAGATACGAAGTCATGCCCCCGGCGTAGCAAATCTTTGGCAGCGTGCCAAAAATCAGCACCCGGTCCCAGCAACTCAGCACTCCGGCTATCTGAGCTGCATAACGCTCGGTCAGAAGCTCAATGTCCACCCAAAAATCATAACCAACGCCATGTTTGGTTCCGGCTACGCCGGGTTAGGTATAGGGTTGGAACGGTCAACTGGCTGGCGCGGTATCACAGGCCGGTCGAAGAGTGTTAAATGCACACCCTCCTCATCCTCGCCGATTCACCGCTCGACTTGGTCAGAGACTTGGTTGCCTTGCTTTTGTCCGTTGGGGTTGTCTATGCTCTGGTCTTTCTGCCGCGCTCGAAAAGTGGCTTCTACAGTTGGCACCCCGTCAAGAGGGTGCTGACGATCGTGTTTTTCCCTTTCGCTCTTTTCTATTGGTGGGCAACATCCGGTTGTTTCTGCGCGCGTTGCCGCCAGACCGATGAGAACACACTGTTCCTGTTCTTCGATTCCAACCACTAGACCTCCTGATCGGGTTCCTTCCTCTCAAAAAGCGCGTTTTAACCTTTCGTTACGCGCCCCCTTTTTCTCCAGACGGCCACTCCTGGCTTGTTTAGCTGTTTAGGGTCTGTTAACACTACCCGGACGGTGGCTGCTCTGGTAGGCCCTACTCTTGGCTTGGCTTTCGCACCGCCTCCAGCAGCCGGATAAGCTCCTTCAGCTCTCCGGCCTTCATGTGCCCCAGCAGCTCCAGGCCCGCCGACGTGATCCATGTCCAAACCACCCTCCGGTCCCGCTCGTCGCACTCCTGCTCGATCAGCTTCAAGCCCTTCAACCGCCCCAGCAGCCGCGTAATGTCCGGCTCCGCCGTGATCATCCGGCTCCCGATCACCGAAAGCGGTCTGCTCCGGCTTGGGGCATTACTCACGCGCGGGCTTGTGCGCCACAACCAAAAAAATAGAAAATTCCCGCTCCACGCCATCCAGCGCAATCTTCCGCATGGAAGTTGCAGGATAGAAAACAACCTGCTCAAACCCAGCGCCCTCGATCCATCTCTGAAGCTCGGTATGTTCGAGCCCCTGATGAAAAACGCCCTCCGGGTCGGGATGAAACAGGCCGCCCTCGGGATCGAGATCCGCAAGCGCCAGCACACCGCCGAGACGCATTGCAGTAAAAAAACGCCCCAGCAGGTTGGGAATGTCTTCAACATGGTGCAGCGTCATACTGCTCACAATGGCATCGCAGGCAGGAAAAGCGTCCTCCGCGTTCCCCTTGAGCAGAAGAGTCCGCATGTTGCAGAGCTTGTCTTCCTTGATCTTCCCTTCGACCACATCCAGCATGCCCTGTGCTGCGTCGGCTGCCGTCACCGATCTCACATGTGGACGCAAAGCCAACCCGAGCACACCCGTGCCGGCTCCAAATTCGATCAGATCCATCTCCGCCGTAAGCGATGCATGAGCAAGAATTGCGTCTGCGATTTCTTCGGAACGCTTGCGCCGTTCGATGTGCTCGTCCCAACCCGATGCGGCCTGATTAAAGTTTGTCATGCATCTACCTTAGTTGATTTCTGACTTCGGCGGCTGCCCCCGTCTGAAGGACGCGGCTTCGTCCGCGCCGAAATGCGGGCGGCAGAATTGAGGTCTTCAACCCCTGAGGCAGGTCTCGGAAACAGCCCAGATTCGGGGCTGAAACACCCTCTAGGGCCTGTTACCACTACCCGGACGGTGGCGCCCCTGGTAGTGTTAACAGGCCCTAGTCGACGCACGAGCGCGCAGCCCCCATAAAACACCGAAAATTTTTCAATTGTAGACCTTCCCCTCAAATTCAAGACCGGGTACTGTGAAGCCAACTTGAATGCTCGCCGGTCTCTTGAGCGGTGGAGCAGGAATCGGAGACTATTACATGCCAACCAGTCGTCGGATGCAGGTCTGTGTGCGCGCTTACCTGTGGACGCTCGCCATTCACGTGTTTATGGGAATCATTCTGTTGCCCGCTGCTGCTATAGCCCAGCAATCCGGTAATTCGCCGGTTCTTGGCAGGGCCGTGCAAGGGCAGTCGGCCGCGGGCATTGAAGGCACGCTCGAGACCGGCGTCAACTACATCTCCAACGTCCTCGGCCCGCTGGCAGCTGGCGGGTTCTTGCTTCACAGTCTGGTTGCGTATCACCAGGGCGGCCGGCCCATGAAGTCAATCATCACCGGAGTCGGGCTGCTCGGTGTTTCGCAGGCCCTCCGCTTGGTCGAATGGTTCGTAATTTCCGGCCAGGCTGGCATCCATTGAACCCCTCACCGAGCGCGGGACGCATGGCTTTGCGGTGCGTCCCTTTTCGCTTTCAGCCTCGCAACGGAAGGGGCTGGCATTCTGCTCTCGGAGACGATGATGGCCCCCCCATTTCTCACTGGACTTTACGGTCTGCTCATTGGAGCCGCGCCTTACATGGCGCTGGGCTGCTTTGTCGCAGCTGCCGTATCTTTCCGGTCAGGCGGGGGGCTCAACTTCGAATTCGGGGGCGGTTTCACCAAATGGATCTTCTGGGGCATGGTGTTTCTGTCTCTTCCGGCGATTCCCACTGTCCTAACCGCCGCTGGAATACCGCTGCAAACCCCAGGAACATCTTCGACCTCAAGCCCATATCTTTCCGGCTTGCTGGGATTAGTCCAAAACTTCACAAGCAACTATCTCGTAAGCCATCTGGTTCCTGTCGTTGGCGCCGCCCTGGTGCTCAAGGCGCTGCTCGACAGCGCGGAGGGCAATTCGCCCATCCCCTCGCTGGTGTCTGCCTTACTTGTTCTCTCCGTGCAGGCTCTGTGGACGATGGCACAGTCTTGGAGCCTGTCCTCGGACCAGTACGGCGTGGCAGATGGGCTGATGAATCTTGTGAACTGGTTTGGAAGTAACGTCTGTCCGGTTGCAGGCGCACTGTGCATCGTTGGCGCCGTGGTCAACTTCGTTCGTGGGAAGCCCTGGGGGCAGCTCGCAATTACGTCCATAGCGATGATGTGTTTCTCAGGAATCTGGCTCTTGGTGAAGTCATGGGGATAAGGTCACTCCATCTGTCTCTCGCTCACGCCATGCGGTTCGCAGCCGCACTGTTGGCGCTTTTGGCGGTTCCTCTGTACGGAATCGCCCGTCTGCCCTTTTCGGAGGCAGCGAGGATCCTTACGGGACTTTCCGTGCTCGCACTGTGCTGTGTGGGCGCAGTTCTCTGCGCCTGGGGATTCATCCGAGCGTGGGCGATGCGGATCTCTGGAGATAGACGCTGGGGACAGGCGTTCCTGGTTCTGTTTCTGGTTGACGTGATTGGAAGCTTGATCGTCGTTGGTCTCATACACAACGCGACCTTGGGTGCGCGGGTTGCGGTCCTTGCGATTCTCGGCCTTCTTCTGTCTGGTGGAGCCTGGGCGCTTGGAGGTCTTCTCCAATGGCTGTGGTGCGTGACAGCACCTTCCCAGGCCCCCACGCGGCGGGCGCGCATGATCCGGCCGCGCTCTCTTCATGGAGGTGTGTCCCGTGGGTAATGGATCGTTTGATACCGGCCTGACCGCCATGGCGTCTTACCTCGGCAATGTGATCCTGCCGATTTGCGCCGGGCTGGTGCTGTGCATTGGCATTTACCAGCTCGCGCATCGCGCGCGGGCCGGCGAACGCTACATTACCGCCTCCGTGGGCTGCCTGTTGGCATCCGGCTTTGTCCGGTTGGCCGAGTACTTCTCCACTCAAAACAGCGGCCAGGACCAGTTCTTCTACGCGCTTCTGTCTCTTACCAACTGGGTTGGCAACGTCGTCATGCCAATGTACGCCGCCGTCAATCTCCTACGTGCCATTCTGGCCGTTAGCAATGGCGGGATGTTCGAGTTCACGAGTATGGGCGGTAACGCAGGGCGCCACGTCATTGTCGCAGTTGGTTGCCTTGCAGTTTCTGGCGGTCTCCGGCTGCTCGAATTCTTCGTAACGTCCGGCGCGGGAGGGATTCACTGATGCCGCTCAACGCAACTCCGATCTCTCGCAATCTACGAACCAACGTGCGCATGCTCGGCTTGGAGGTAGAGGATCTCTTGACCGTTGGCATGACCGCGATCTTCGCCCTCCTTCTCGGTCAGTTCCTTTTCCCCCGCAACATGGTCGTCATGGGCCTGCCCATGAACTGGTTTTGCTTCTTTGTCGTTCTCGTCATAGCGGTGCCAGGCTTGCTGATCTTCAAGTACGGCAAACCGCGCGGATATCTCAAAGACTTCCTGGCATGGCATCTGAAGCCGCGCAGCTACAGTGCCCTGGAGCGCGACCAGCAGATAACGGGGCCATACATTCTCGAAGACAACGACGTACTGCCAAAGCAGTCCAAAGGGGCAAAAAAGCGTGCCTGAGACAGTAGCCCAACACGAAAAGAGCAAGATGGCGCCCGCAGTATGCACGCTGTTCGAAGTGCGCGATTTCCTCGATAACGTGATGGTCCGCATGGACGGCACATACGTTGCGGGATACAGGGTACGGGGATCGCTAACGTATTTCGGTTCGGAAGACGAGCGCAACGACCTCAAGGCACGGGTCGATGCTCTGCTCCGCACGTGTCCTGAAGAGAGCATGCGCATCCAGATCCGCTACGAGGTCAACGACCAGGTGGGTGACACGCTCGACCAATACGAAGATGCCCGCCACACTTCACTTCCGGCCGCCCTCGCGCTTGAAGAGGAACGTGTCAAAGACTGGAAGCAGCGGGCCAAATACGGCGAATTCCTTACACGCAGTCTGACCATGTACTTCATCTGGAATCCAGAGGCCCACCGCCGGGTAATGGCCGCCGCGGGCACTCCCTGGAGCGGGGCAAAGAACGCCACACAGACCTTTTCGCCGTTCAAGAACACCTGCATAACTCGCGAACGGGCGCAACATGAAGCAATACTCGCCCAGTTTCAGTCCATTCTCCGCGGTATTGAATCCTCCATGGTGGCGGCAGAATTCGAGCCTGTGCGCATGAGCCACGAGGAGATGTTCCTCGAAATCCAGACAACCATCTCGCCCTTCTGTCCTGTCCGCGCCAAACTTCGCAACCATCCTCTTTCGGTACGCTACATATCCGCTCGCGAGCAGCTGATGAATGCAGGGATTGACGGTATGACCGAGAGCTATGTGTGCATCGACCATCTGCTTTGGAGCGTGGTCACGATGAAGTCTCCGCCGGACCAGACTTGGCAGGGCCTGATCCGCGAGTTGCAGACGTTGGGTTTTCCGCTCATCATCAGCACCAACATCTTCATTCCCAATCAGACCAAAGTCCTTGAGGTCTACAAACGGCGGCACAAGAAGATGATCGCCGCGCAAGTCGACCATCGCGGCAACCCCCGGCTCGACATGAGTGCGCATGTGGCGGCAGAGGATCTCGGAAATATCCAGGCGCGCATCATGAGCAGTTCCACCAAAGCCTGTCACGCGTCGGTGTCCATTGCCTTTCGCACGTCGCTGCCATTTGCGTCGGCGGCGCAACTGTCGGATGCCGAGCAACAGATAGCGGACCGCCGGGAACATGTTCTGCATGTGATGAGTCGTATGGACGGTGCTACAGGTCTGCCCGAAGCGGGAAGAGCGCAGCTGCGGGCGGTCTTCAATACACTGCCAGGACAGGCCGACAAGGACCTGCGAGAGATGGAACTTCTGACCGCGCATGCGGCAGATCTCGCCCCGGTTGAGATGCCATGGAGCGGCACTCCTCGTTCGCCCATGCTGCTGTTTCCGGACCCCTATCGGCAACTCCTGCCATTCAGCCCATTCGACCCGTCACTTGAGAATGCCAACGCGATCATTGCGGCGACTTCGGGCACTGGCAAGAGCATGCTGGTGCAGAAGATGCTGTTGACGGCCGGCAGGCAGGACGTGAAGGTCTCCATTCTCGAGCGCGGCGACAGCTACCTGAATACGGTCCGCTACATGGGCGGGAAGATGGTCACCATGTCGTTGGACTCGAAAGTCACTATCAACCCGTTCGACTTCGAGCCCGGCGTAGCGGAGATGACGAACGACCACCGCTCGTTCCTCATCAACCTCATCCGGCACATGATTGGCGATTCCGCTTTGAGCGACGTCGACATACTGAACAATGTGGTCGAGACCTCGATTCGAAACGCCTATGCGCGCGCCCGCATGCGCCCGGTGCCTATTCCCACGCTCAGCGACGTGCGGGACGAACTGGAAAACTACCTCGACAAGAATAAAGAAGAGCTTGTGATGAAGGAGGCGCGGATCGCTGCCGTCAAATTGCGTGCCTGGGTTGACGACGGGATTTATGCGAACCTGTTTGACCGTCAGACCACGGTCGACATGAACATTCCGTGGCTCTATTTCAACATTGAAAAGCTGAAGGACGATCCAAAGCTTGAAACGGCCATGAGCCTGTTGATCGCCTACGCCACAACCAAGCGCGCCGAAGGCGGCGGCGGCACACGCTGCATCACGGTTCTGGACGAGTGCTGGGCGCTGCTCCAGTCTCGCAGCCTGGGCCCGGTTGTCGAGCAGCTCTTTCGTACGGCACGGAAGCGCAATGCCTGCGTGTGGGGCATCAGCCAGGCGGTTGAGGACTTTACAGGAACGCCCGATAAGCCAAACGCAATCGGGGGTGCGATTCTGACGACGACGGCTATACGCTTGATCGGCCGCCAGAAGGGCAATATCGATGTCCTGAGCGAGTTCTTGCACCTGTCGCCGGCGGCCGTTGAACGCATCAAGAACCTGGGCATGACCGACAAGGGCAGGCGGAGTGAGTTCCTAATCTCAATTGGAGAGGACTCGGCAAGTACGCATAGCCTCTACATCGAGCTCACCCCCACTGAATACTGGCTTGCCACATCGTTTCCGCGCGAACGACAGTATCGCACATGGTGGTTGAGCACTCACACCAACCGAGAGTATGGCGAGAACATTCGCCAGTTGGCTGCCAAGTATCCCAACGGACTCGCGCGGCTGCCGGAATTGCCGGAGGAGCGCTCAGGAGAGGTCAACCGCGCGACCGCTCCTCCAGATCCCGATTACATGCTTGTCTCAGCCGCTAAGGAGGATGAAAACTTCACTGGCCACGGGACAAAGGCCAAGCGGGGAACATCCCGTGCCAATACGCCATCAATTTTTCCTGAACTCGCTGCGTTAACGGAGGCGCAACCATGACATTCCGCCGCTTCAAGGACCCCAGGGCCGTAGCCCGCTACATCGCGAGAACCACAAGCGGCTTGCCCGAGGTGCCAGACCGCACGGACCGCAACCAGCGCCGGTCCCGCGGCTCGTTGCTCATAACAGTTCCAGCCGCCCTTTTGTTGGCGGGCGTGCTCTTCCTTGTCCCGTCTGTTTCACGAGCCACCAACGGTTGGTCCATCCTCACGACCATCCTGCAGACAGCTACCCAGTTGGGTACCCAAGCGCAGCTTCTTCAGCAGAGCCAGACGCAACAGCAATCGTACAACCAGCAGGTTGTAGCGCCGCTGGGCAATCTCGAACAAACGACGTCACTTCTTCGCGGTCTGCAGCAGGCCTACTCGACGGTAATGAACGCGGTGAACAGCGTTTCGCTCCATAGCGCGTCCTTGCCGCAAACGATTGCCCTGGAAACCTCCATGTACGGCAGCTCGGTATCCGCGGTGCAGCCGAACTACGTCACCGTATATGGGTCTCAACCCGCAGCCAACTCAGTTCCAACCGCGCTTGCCAATCAGTCCGACATGGCGGATGCGGCTGCGAATGAAACTCTGGCACTGGCCGGGCGCTCCGATCAATTTGAAGCGACGCTACTGACCGTTGCTGGGCAACTACAACAACAAGCTGCTAACACGGCGCCGGGAACAGCGGACATGATTCAAGCACAGTCTGCTGCGATGCAACTTCACTCTCAGGCCGTGCAGCACCGTTTACTGGCATCTCTGCTGCGTCAACGCGCTACCCGACTTGCCATCAAGATGTCGCAGGTCAGGCAAGCTGTTCGAGGTCACGCGAACAGTATCCAAAACATGCAACAACTACTGAATGGAGGTCACTAATGCGTACTCGTGTTTCCAGTCGCACGATTTGGACTGCCGCCGGAGCGCTCCTGTTGGCTTTGGTCCTGGAGACGCCAGCGCACGGCCAGTTCGACCTGGGCGTCATCCTGACGACACTTACCGAGTTGAATCAGACGATGAGCGTAACAGTGGGTGGACCTTTGGCCGCCACGGCCGCAACCACCCAACAGATGGGCGCATTCCAACAGCAAACCATGTACCCGACGCCTGCGATCCAACAGGCGCTTTCCTTCGCCAGGTCGCTCATGTCGGTAATGACGACCGCCCAGAACCTGTTTCGGACACCCGTCAATAGCGCCACCTTGCCACAGACCATCGCGCTGGAGCAGCAGTTGCTCAGCGCAAATTCGGGCAATGTCGGTTCTATCCAAAGCAACTACACCACGGTATATGGCACCCTTCCCGCCTCGACCGCGATGCCGGCCGACAGCCGCATCGCAATGGATATGTCGGATGCCCAGGCGCAGGCGGCGATGAAGAAGGCTATTGCACTCGATGCGATCGCGAATCGCGAGGAGCAGCTTTCTCAGCAAATGATGCAACAACTGTCGTCTTCTGCACCGGGGTCAGGCTCCCTGATTTCAGCGCAAGCCGCGGCCTGGAACCTCCAAGCCAATGCGTACTCACAAGGCGCGATTGCACAACTGTTGCGGCTTGAGTCTGCATCGACAGCGTATTCCGGGTATGAGATGAAGCACATGAGTGCATCGCATCAGACCGCCAACCAAACCGTGCAGACGATCCTCAGCAACTGAATCACCGGCCGGCGCCCTCGGGCGCAGGCCAACAAGCGAGGCATGCAGTGAGTTTCTTCTTCGTGCAGGTCTGGAACCAGGCGTTGGGTAGCGTTGGCGCAGGGATGCTCGGCACCCTTCAGGGGATCGCCTTTACGATCCTTGCCACCATGTTCCTGCTTAGCATTTACGAAGGGTTTGCGCGTGGCGGGAGTGTCCGCGACGTGTTGATGAGTCTCGTGAAGTGCGCTGCGTGTGCCCTTATCCTCCAGTATTGGCAGCAGTTTTTCCAAGACATCAGCAACGGCTTTTCCCAGGTTGCCATCTCAGTAGCCGGGGGTGTCGACTTCGCTACAGCGTATCAGCAAAGTCTCAACAATATTGTTGGGCAAAACCAGTCCAATGTGATGTCGATTACAGGCATCGATTTGGCGGCATTGCTGAATGACCTTGTGATCTTCCTGACCGTCATTCTGTTTTACCTGGCAATGCTACTTCTGGAAATCATGTATACCTGCTGGGGGTTGATCCTGTTTGCTCTCGGTCCGTTTCTCGTGGCGCTTCTGCCCAGCAACGCGACCGCCTCAGCAGGAAAGTACTATCTGAAGTCCTTAGCCGAATGGGCAGCATGGCCAATTCTGTACGCGATCATGGCAAAGCTCAGCGTAAGTCTGAATGTCCTAACAGCGGGGACCTTCAATGGTGGTGGCATGGTCGGCGGAATCGCGTCTGGCGTCAGCCAGTTACAAGCCATTGTTATCGGAATCGTTTACATCATTTTCATGATCTTGATTCCCTTCATCGCTCACGCACTGATTAAGGGCGACTTCGCCGGAGCCGTGCAGGCGCTATCGAGGGTGGCTCTCATGGCAAGGAATATAGCCGCTTTAGCCGGTGGCGGGGCAGGCGCCGCGGCTGGCGCGGCTCACTTCGCGAAGGACATGGGCGCCGGCGGCAGTGGTGGACCAACAGGCGGCGGCACCGGTGGCGCCGGTGGAGGGTCTACGGGCGCAGGCAGTGTCGCTCCGCCGCCCAATACTCCTGCGGCACACGCACCGGCTTCGTCTTCAGCCGGTACAGGTGGCGGAGGGGGCGGCACACTCAATGGCGGTCCGGTGTCTGGTGGAGGAGTGACGTCGCCAGTTCCGAGCTAAACAATACGGGTCCACAACAGGAGGAACAGCCAGATGGCATCTATGTCTAAATCTCCATCGTTTTGGGAGGCCGACGGAGCACTTCGGGCCTACGCCAACAGGATGGCATTGGTAGCCTGCTTTCTGGCGGTTGCAGTCGCGGGGCTTGCGGTCGACGTGATTATCACGCGCGTGAAGCCGCCGACAGTGATCCGCATCGGCGCCGACGGACAGGCGACTGTAATCTCCCCGGAGGCGCATAGTGCCGCCGTGCCGGAGGAGTTGCAACAGGTTAGCGCCGGTGAAGCGCCAACAGACCTCGACAAGGAGCATTTCGTTGTGAGCTTCCTGAATCAGTACATGGGCTACGACGAGCACACGTTGAGCGAGAACTGGGCCGCAGCGCTGAACATGATGACGGCGAATCTGAAACAGGATGTTCTCAAAAAGATGCAGGAGGACAACACCGTAGGACAGCTCCAGGACCAGCATGCCCGGTCCGTGGTCACGATTACCGAGGCACAAGCCGACGGGAGCGACCCGCTTACCTGGCACATCTACGCCACCCGCAGTGTCTCGCACCTGAGCGAGCGCCGCGAGGTTTATCAGAAGCTCGCCGAAGCCTACACGGTTCGGCTTGTGGAAGGCATACGTTCAGTCAACGACCCGAGCGGCCTGATGGTCGCCGAGTTCCACTCCCAACAAATCAGCGCGGACAACAACGCGCCCCAACCATAAGAAGGACGGTGAACGTGGACGAGAGCAACGAAAGACCGGACCCGGGAACAAGACCCGCTTCCCGCCGAACCCGCACCAGGAAGAAGACGGAAGCTGCACCAGCGGCAGTAGGCCTTGTCTATGCAATTGCTTCGGAAGAGCCTGGAGAGGGAGGTCTTCCGCAGTTTGTGAAGAGGTTCGAATTGGAGTGCGATGCCGTGTTGGAATCGCATCGCCGCAGCATCCCCTATTACCGGCTTCAGAGGTGTGTCGTGAAGGAAGACAAGACGAATGACAGTATCACACTGACCGGCGTACCGGCCCAGTAGACGCCCGCACCCGGCCCAACAGTAGCATCGGAGGCGCCCTGACCCCAGCAGGGCGCCTTCCGCGTTGGGGAACAACAGATGCGCCCTATCCTCATTTTTGTCGTCTCTTACTCAGCAATTGCTGAGCTGGATGTGGAGTATAATGTGGAATAAGGTCGACATATGGAAACCGTCCAGATTGTTCTCGATAAAAAGCTTCTGAACGCCACCGATCAGGCCGCACGTCAGACGAAGCGGAATCGTTCCGCATTGGTGCGTGAAGCGCTGCGGGAACACCTCCGGAGATTAGATGTGCGCGCCTGGGAAGAACGCGACCGCGAGGGCTATTCGAAGGAGCCGCAAGCGAGCGACGAATCGCGCCTTTGGGAAGCGGAGGCGGCGTGGCCGGCAGAATAGCCCGCGGGGATGTCCGGCTTTACAGCTTTGCTCCGCCTGATAAGAAAAGGCCGGTGGTCGTACTCACTCGTGATAGCGCCATTGCTTATTTGTCGACAGTCACCGTCGCACCCATCACGTCTGCGATCCGTGGCGTGCCATCCGAGGTCGTCTTGAATGAAGAAGATGGCATGAAGGCGCCCTGCGCGGTGAACCTGCACAATGCGGTCACCATCTCCCAAGACCGCTTGGGGAACCGCGTGGCCCAACTGAGTTCTCTGCGAATGAACGAAATCTGTGCCGCTTTGCGCTTCTCTCTGGGTTGTGATCTCAGTAAATCGTAGCTGACCCGGGACGCTCTCAGACTGTTCGCATCAGCAGCGCGGTTAGTTGGTTCTACATACGAGCCCAACTTGAACGGCGCAGGCAAATTCTCGTGGGAAGCGCAATGTCCTTGCACGACGGGACACTTCTTGCGGTCGCTTCGAGGGCTCCCCGATAAAATTAAGCGGCACCAACGGTCTCAATACACAGACCTGGGGGTCAGAGACCGTCGATGCCGTTGGGCGGTCCTTTTCGGACCTGCCCATCTCTTGAATATCGTTTGGGTTTCTCTTACTCAAGTTTAACGTCCGCAGCCTTCGTCGTCGCAATAGTTTGGGGTACGTCAACTTCCCTTGTGGGAACGACAGGAGCGATTGCCACCCGGTTGTGCCCGGCACGCTTTGCCCTATACAAAGCCTTGTCCGCGGCCTGAAGCAGATTCTGTGGCGTCGTTATCGTTCCATCTGAATGAGGCATCGCCGTAGCAACACCGATGCTTGCGGTCACGGACACCGATTCTCCGGAGTCTTTGTTGGAGTGAAAGCGGAGGGCCTCAACTGCGGAACGTACTTTTTCGGCGGCTCTGACTGCACCGATGCTGTCGGTGGCGGGAAGAATGATCGCGATCTCGTCCCCTCCCCAGCGGCAGACAGTGTCTGTGGCGCGCACAGTGTCGCAGATGGCGGAAGCGACAGCAGCCAGGCATTCATCTCCCAAGAGATGCCCAAACTGGTCATTTAACGGCTTGAAACGATCAAGATCGAGCAACAGCATCGAGAGTTGCGATTCCTCTCGAACGGTGCGCTTCCATTCCCTTCTAAGGGCCTGCTCGAAGGCACGTCGGTTCCAAAGCCCGGTGAGATCATCGGTCATAGCCAAGGCGGACAGCTTCTCTTCCAGAACCTTGCGCTCGGTAATGTCCCGCATCGTCAGAACGTATTTGCAGGGCTCGCCCGTCGCGGAATCCCGCACACACCGGGCATTGATACTGATCCAGACAGGGGCCTGGTCCTTCTTGATCAGCCGGACTCTTGCGTGGGAAGTAGTTGGGCCATCGTCCACGCTGGCTGTGGCAATACCCTCGAGAACCTCAACGTCCTCGGAAAATACGAACTCGTCGAAATCCTTGCCGATCATCTCGCCGGGGTCCCGGCCGAGAATGTCGAGAGAGGACGGAGAAACGTAATGGATCACATAATCCGCGCCAACGCTGCAAAGCATATCGGCGCAGTTCTCTGCCAGGAACTTGTAATCTATTCCGCCTGTGCCGCTCCGCTCGTGTTTGGCTTCCGGAGAAATGAGCCTTAACTCCCCAAGGGATGCCAGGGAAACACGTTTGCGGTGCGCCCCCGCAAACAGCCCTTAGACCCATGGTCGGGGAGTTGGAAAGCCGGTACTACGCGGCTCCTGTGACCTTTAGCATCGGATGCCTGGACATACGTCACAGGCTCCCCGACCCAAAGACAAGGGAGAAGACCCACGCCTTACGGCGTGCCTTCGCAGTACCGGGGTTTCCACACCCCAGGGCGGTGCGTGCCCGCCCCGAAGCAAGAATAACTGAATCTGCTCCTTTTCGTACCTCTTTCCATTGAGATCCTGCACAAAACGGGCAGAAAATCGTTACGTTATGCAGCTTGGGCGAAGGCGAGTTGAGGGATGATGACCTGTATCGCGCGATGTCCACTCGATGTGTCGCCGAATGGGCATCCATGACCGAACGCTCCACCGTGGTAACGGGCATTCCCTTTTGCCGCCTTATATCCTCCGCCGGGGCACATTTTCGTCTCTTACCCTTGCCACGCACTTCGGGTTGGACTATGCTCTACGCGACTGAGGAAGTTGCAGCCTCCATCGTCAGGATGAATGGTATGCTCCTCAGTCAGCGGTGTTCCGGCCGGGTAGGCTACGCCGCGCGGTTCACAAATTGGTTTGCAAGGGCTGTGTTATCCAGAGTTTCTCTGATTTCACAACTCTTCAACGCCCCCTCAGCGCATTTGAGGGTAATTGTGAAACCGCTGACCAGACATGGTTGGCCTTGATCGAAGAAGACCACCATCTGGCCTGCGGCTAGGTATGGGTCTCCTTCGTTTTCCCGGAGATTCCATGCCAACAAAGAAGCTGTACCACCTCACGATCGAAGCCGATGGCTCGATTCGCGAGGCTCAAGACCACGCTCCCCTCTCCGATCTCGGTCAGCAATGGCGAGAGCGGTACGAGCAAGGGGCTGAGCTGGCGATTATCTTTGCGCCGGCACCCGAAGACGACAAGCAGCGGAAGCTCGTCAGCAAGACCATCAACCGGTTCATGTTCAAAGGACAACGGTATGCTCTTTGGCCGCTCTCCAGCTCAGCGAACCTGTTTGTTGGCGAAGTTGACCGTGGCATCCTCATGCTTCGCATCGACCGCAACGGGAAGGTCCACGACCAGAAGAAGGAAGCGACATCGAAAGGTGAACGTCTCACCTCTCCTTACGCAACCCGCATGCTGGCCGGCCGCCTTTTCCCGGGCATTGAACTGGCTCTCGTCCAGGTCCCAGGCCGGATGACGGAGGAAGAAGAACTCCGCGTCAAGAACACTATGGCTGCCCTCTATTGGCAGGGCCGCCGCTACCGCCTGGTTGGAGCAACCGGCGGTGCCAAGGATGGCAAGTTCTACTTCGCAGAACAGAAGTGGGAAGCCGGCCTTGCCCGTCAGTACCAACGCTGGCCCGAGGCTGCCATTTCGTATTTCGGCATTCTGGTTTCCGAATGCGAAAAAGCCCTGATCGAAACCCATGCGCGCGTCAGAATTGTTCCTGACCACGTGCTGGGTAGCAACGATAGCCGCGGCTGGGTTTCCCAGTCACTCTTCAACAAGTTGAACATCGACCCAGGAGCGCTTTACCAGTTCCGGCTTGCTTTTGAGCTTGCACAGGCGAAGGGCACTTTCAAGGTGATGCCGGACGAAGTGGCCCAGCATCCTGAAATCAATGCAGACATCGTGATCCCCGAATCGGCTATCAAGCCTTCTCGCCAAGATTTGGTCGGGAGGATAATCGAGGGTCCGGTGGTTCTCGGCGTACGCGATGTGTCGCGTACCGACACCAGAACCAAGGGCTCCTACACAGTGCTCCAACACGCATCCTGGCCGGTTATCGAAGAAGAGGTAATCGGGCAGTGCCGGCGTGAAATCGAAATCCTGAAGAACGGGTTCGATACCGAAGAACACAAGGAGTTGCTTGAACAGGTCGGCAGTGCAAACAGCGACACCGGATACTACCGGGTCGTTGAAGCCTGCCTCGCTGCAGACCGGGATGGCTCGATGTCGCGCCACCCTCACATACACCGGGGCATTAAGCAGCTGCTTGCACAGTGGGCGTACAAAATGCTCACTGGCGGCGGCATGAGAATGCCGGGCCGGATGCTTGTAGATGACGGCTACCTGGCGGTTGAGGATGGGAAAT
>Ga0307377_10004201_pt1 | contig 15826 bp, 33 predicted proteins | sample TR3MG_FD_202535 | JGI IMG/M metagenome (GOLD analysis project Ga0307377, IMG submission 202535) | Soil microbial communities from Risofladan, Vaasa, Finland - TR-3 | ecosystem: Environmental > Terrestrial > Soil > Coastal area > Acid sulfate soil | place: Finland: Risofladan, Vaasa | collected... | reverse complement strand
TACACGGCGTAGGAATCGCTGAATCGTCACGACTAGATATAGGATCATTGCTTCTTGGATTGTTATTACTACAACTTCCAGATTGTCCACCGTTGATAAATCTCTTGTTGGCAACTCCACTCTATGCCGCAGTGATTTTTCTCATTTGGTTTATAATTAAGGAGACGTTACCATTTGTCTAAACGAAAACTAACTGTTGTTCTTCTAGGTCTATTCATTTGTAGTCTGTTATTATTGGTTCCAGTTCAGCCAGTAACACAGCCACAAGAAACGGGAACCTCAACGTTTGTTATTTCAAGTTGGGAATATCCTGATGAATACGGGCAGGGAATTGATGGAATGAAATTCTGGGAAAACTCAACAGGTGCTTGGGAACCTGCTCCCTATTATTTGGACATTGGACAATTTTACTATGTCAATCCCTATATCACAGACTATACCTATAATTTGTCTGCGGGTGTTGCATTGAAAATGCAAGTTGATTGCCTGCTTAATAATACCCTTGTAGGTGCTGATGATCTCGCAGACGGACAAAATTATCTCAGGCATAGTGTTACTGTAACGTGTGCGGGAACAACGATATTCAGTCAACAGAATTTTACTTATTTGGATTCCGGTGATATTGGCGCGCCTATGTATTATTATGAGTATGATGTGATATTGAATTTCCTTACTGTTGCAGGAAATCTCTATGTGGTCACTGTTACCTATGAGGTGTTCTATTGAGGTGGTATCATGTCATTCTGGGACTTGCACTTCTTGGTGGGATTTGGTCTTGCGCTCTTGATTGGGATCATATCTGGTATTGGATATTACAGATACAAGACCCGATTAACTTTAGTGGAATCCAGGGCAGGCCGTTTCATACTGTGGGTTGGTTTCTTTTTCAGTCTGTCTTTGCTTCACTTGTGGTTGGACATATTCAATCCTATATTATGGATAGGAGGCTAACAACATGAACCGAAAAAGTATTCTTGTATTGGCATTTCTTCTGATGCTTTATATAGTGCCGACAAATCTTGTACTGTCTTCGTACTCTGCAGGTATAGTTGCACAGCCAAACAACCCACAATTTACTATTGCTAGTTGGGACTATCCCGACGAATACGGGCAGGGGATTTATCAATTTGAGGTCTATGAGAACTCAACAGGTGCTTGGGTTGAGATTGGAAATGATTATTTTCCTGACGACCCGATGATATTTCGTTCCCCGATTGGCGCATCAATCAAACTTAAATGTTGGACATATTTCAATAACACTATAATAGGGGCAGTTGATGTCGCTGATGGGAAGAACTACTTACAGCATAATGTGACAGTGACAGATAACATAGATGCAACGGTGTTTAGCCAACAAAATTTCACTTATGAATATGGTAGTTTACTTTATGACCCAATGTGGCGTTATTGCTATTCGGTGGTCTTGAATTTCATTGCTGAACTAGGAGAATACTATACTGTCACCGTTACCTATGACTTGTTCGCACCGTCGACAGAGTATGGAATCTCAGATGAAAGTATCGCTTCATTCGGCGAAACCTTGTCTGATGATGTGTTGTTCTATCCGGACCCTATCGTTCTGCATAACTCGACTGTCATCCTGGCAAGTAGCGGGGATGCTGGTCCCGATACTGCAACAAATGCCTACACCGATACTCATACAGTTAATGCTGTGGCGTACTATGGAACTAAAGACCCAGTAGGAACGGCCTATGTCATTCTGAACTTCACACATTCCTACCTTGGGAATTTTGCAGGGTTTGGTTACTCTGTCTACTGCAAGGGGTTGGTTAATGATGACTCGGCGGCGTTGTGGTTCTATAACTGGGTCACGGATGCTTGGGTCGAGATAAGTTCCGTGACGATGGGAACCTATGACTGGGAGAACGGCACTACCGATAATCCCGATTACTGGAACGATACGCAGGTGAGCATCAAGGTAACTTCCACAGATTCGGACGGCAGTGCAGTCGCATACATAGATTATGCAGAGATAACACAGTATTATTATCTTGCATCCGAAGAAGGGTACGTGGAGAGTTTCGCGGATGTGAGCGATTGGGCAATTCAGACCGGAAACACGATTACAACCGATGGAGATGTAGGAAGTTTTCATGTTGACGGTGATAATGCGTGGGATTATTACTATTCAAATAGTCCGAGTATTACCAACGTATTAGGATATTACGTAGAATATAGATTCAGTGCTAATTCAACTACAGGTGGTCTTATGCGTGTCTATGGGTTCACAGAAGATACCCATGGGGGTACTTCTTACACCCTTGATGGTGGTGTTAATCTCTTTCCTACTACAACATGGCAGACAAAGAAACTTTACATTGATTATGATGGTGCTTGTGAGTCTGTTCGTGTTCATCTTAGACATTCTTCTGATGTTGAAGTTATGTTTGATTCTTTTAGAATCTCTCCCGCGAATGAAACCGGATATCAACACGACTTTTCGACAACAACTGGTATCTCAAGTGCTGATGGTGGAACTATCGCGTCTGATGGTGATTTGGTCACACTCACGGCAGACGGCGACGGGTCAACATTTCTCATAGTTGCAGATACCACAGCAACAGCCGCTGCAATCTCTACAATTTATTATCCGTTCTTCGGGATTGATATTGATTCAGGAAGTGGCTCATGGACACTCGAACAGTACGATGGTGCAGCATACGCGACCCTTCAAAGTTCTGTTGCAATAAGCGCGGGAACCAAACGCTTCAACATGCAGGCACTTGATACATATGTTTCGTGGTGGAGAATCACTCTTACTGCAAGCGGTGTTCTTGTTGGTGATTGGGCGAAAGCCTACTCAATAGCAGATTACACTTATACCGGAACCGGTGTTTCATTAGATGACGTTCTCTACGTTTCTGATGGTATTCTCTACTGCTCTGGAACCTCATTCACTTCAATAACGCTAGACCACGACCCAGCGTTATCCTTTGAAACTGGCATAGGAAGTATCTGGGAACTCAACACATCAAGCGGTGTTCCCCAAACTGATTATTATGTTTCTGCATGGGCCGGTTATTCATCTGAAACAAGCGGAGCATTAGCAACAGGCACTCTCACTGATTTTAGAATCATGTTCACAGCATCCGCGAACATTGAAGCAATAACCTTTCTTTATATCTTGCCACAATGGTATACAGTAGCTACTTCGCAACTATGGTTTGAAACTCCGCGATGGGAAGTTGTAGGTACCGCAGAACTTATCTTTTCTGTGCCCATTGATGAAACCGCACTTAATTGGTTCCTTATCCTTCTTGGTATGTTCATGGTCCCAGCCAGTACCTTATACCTGGTGAAAGGCGGAAAGGATAATATGAGCATGAACAAGGTCTTTTATTTCATTGTTGCGTTTCTGTTTGGCTGGGGTCTAATATTCATAGGAGTGTCGTAACAAATGCAAGAGATAAACATCTTCGAACAGCTGTTCTTAACAACAGAAATATGGGGAATTTTCGGACCACTGGCTCTAGTCGTGGCAGGCTTCTTCATAACACAAAAAGAGAAAGGACTCGGTATCTTATTCATCATCGTGGATTCGATAATCGTGTGGCAATACCTGCAAATCGCAAACTATGAATTATATCTATGGCACGTTATCATTTTAATTCTGGGGATCATGCAATGCACGTTTCAACTGTTCGGGAAGCGGAGATAATCCTCACGTGGGGCTATCGGTTACTTTACCTCATAGTGGCAATCTTCGGGATTGTGTCAATGTTCTACTTGTCATATCCGCCTACTCTGTTTTATCTTGGCTCGGTACTCTGTGCTTTCTACATTGCCCTTATCTGGGAGAACTATCAAGGAAAAGAAGAGATAAAAAAAGAGGGAGAGTAGGATAGGTTGTCCTACTCACGCACAAATGCAAATGATATAGCAGGCTTGTAATAGGTAGTTATATCCACGTCATTTACGCAGATGTTTTTACCTTCTGCTTCGGGGCAATATATACCCAAAGAAAGCATTAGTTCATCCCAATCAAGGGAATCAATTTCATCTCTGGTTATCGGTTCAGTGAATCGGTACCAGTTTTCTAAAAGTTGTTCAAGAGTTACCAGTTTCATTATTATTCACCAGTTCTTCAATGCCTCAATGATTGCGTAGGAAAAGACCTTTTGGAGGAAATCAACTAGATTAGAAATGCCGTTCAGGGTGTCTATCTCGCATTTCTTCGTACTTGAGAATCTTCTCTTTTCGTTGTTGTTTCCACGCTCTAAATCGTTCTCTTAGTGGTAGTTTCATAATTGTTCACAAATAATACTACTCGCAAATAGATATAGGATTTCTTGAGGGTTGAAGTTCGATTGAAAGAACAAACACGGCCTAGAGGTAAGCGAAACTATTCACAATACGAATTTTCAAAAGAAGCCCTCATAACTTTGATAAGATAACAATTTGATAATTGAGGAGAAGCCGTTAGCGTCAATTCAAATAATCGTTTGATATTAATAAAATACAGTCTTAGGCCATTTTAAAAATTCTCTGGATAAATGTAGATATTATCCACAATTCACGAAAATAAAAAGGCTTCATAAGACTTATTTTGTAAAAAGAAGCATCACTAAAATTCTTTGACTATCTTCATATCATTTACCTAGTGTGGTTTGATTAATTATCAATCCTTTACAAAATTACTATCCGAAACTAATCTTAGCGATATGAATACCGAGTACATATCGGAGTAGTGATATGAACACTCACATCATATCGCATCTTTATTAGGGATTGGATACCCAGTATAACTATGATAGAACCATGTGTTAAACGAATGTTAGAAGGGAAGAAGAAAATTGCCCGAATTACCCCACAACGTATAAACGTCTTTGATAATAAAATATGGAAAGACAGTGAAACAGAAGTCTGGGTATTTGGAATTTTAAAGAAACAATTGATAGAATTAGGTGTTACTATCATTAAGACTCATAATTATAATGCTGAATGGGGTTTTCTAATGTCTGTCGCAGATGGTGAACGAGTCAAGGAGGCATACCCTAAATGACATTCTGGATGAAGAAACTTCCGGCTCACTGGAAGGAAATATTCGAAGACCTCGCCGTTGAGTTTGGCGATGAAACCAGAGGCAACGGTGCGCGATTTGTTGACCGTGTTCTCAGGGAATACCTGAAAGAGAAGGGGCTGATCTGATGAGTGGGCATTTGAGACGTGAAGAAGTAGAAGCACAAACTGCCACTTCCAATGAGATATTTTACAGGATGCAGAAGTTAGAGGCGAAGGTCGCAGAGTTAGAGCATAATATGGTTTTCCTGCTTGATTTGGGGATTGAGAAGCATCTCGCAGATCATAGACACGACTTACATGAGCGAGAACTGAATCTTGATTTTGATACAAAGGGGTGCTAAAGAATGACTGATACAATGGGCAAGATAGAAGTTTGGTATTCACAAGAAACGGGTTATAATCTTATAATCGAGGGGATTTATGTCAATATGAAACTTGACGCATTAACTCCTGTCGATGTTGTGCGTATCATTCGGGATTATCTTGAGTTTATCAATTATGCTTTTAGGGGGGTAAACGAATGAGCGAGCCTGTCGTTGTCGATGCTGAGTGTTGCGCTCATTGTAAACACACATCCCCCGATTTCACATTTAGTGATGCAGTGTTGTGTCACAAAACTAACATATGGCTTCTTAATACTAAGACATGCCAATTATTTAAGAGGAAATCAAAATGAAACCCAACACGCTTCTTTGTAAATTAAGACTTCATAATTTCGTACCTGTTGTAAGCAGGCGTGGGTGCGATGGAGAAATTATACGCTCTTGTTTAAAGGAATGTACCCGTTGTCACAGGAGAATCAACACATGTTAAACAACACGCGCGGAGCACTAGTCTCCGTATCTTCTCCATGTTCTCGTTCTGGTGCTTTGCGCGTGACCTTCTATTTACTTTTGGAGTTGATTGAATGAGTGATATAATATTTGATTTCTGGGCTTGTCAAAGACCACTAACTAAGAAATGGGGATCGGGGCAAGTGTTTTCTAGGATTGAAAAACAACTTGGAAAACCTGATAGTGCTTTCGGCAAGACGGACGGAATACCTGAAGGAATCACAGCAATAGACCATAATACCGGGTATGAATGGCGGGATCTTCCTTTTGAAGATAATCATTTTGATTTTGGTTACTGGGATCCTCCTTATGATAAGTTGTATAAACCCGAAGGGATGGAGATTTGGAGAACTGTTAAGAGAATTGCTATTCTTCATACTATGATATGGCCTAGAGCATGGTTGAAGGATGCTATTAGAGAAGCCATGATTGCTATCACATTCGGACCCATGAAGGCTATCAGATGTTTACAGGTTTTCAGGAAGGAGTTGATTGAATGAGCAAGCGAACAAAGACCAACCTCAAGACCCACCGGTGCCCGCGTTGTTTCATGGGTACGAACAGGGATTTGTGTGCTCGATGTGGCAAGCCCACAGAGGAGATTAAAGACCTTCATAGTAAGATAATGCAGGAGACGCTAGAATGACGAGATGTGACGCATACTGGAATAAAGTTAGAGCCCTACTAGCAAAGGATGATGAGGAAGGATTAGTAAAATTTTGTGAGAAATCCCCAGAAATGATACGTTTGATTATTGACCACGTAGAGTATGAAGACAAACATCCAACCATGGTTGGTTATTCTGAGCGCACCTTACGCCCTCTCCGTTCACTTGAGAAACAAGACTCTGACTTACATGCTTGTGCTTTGGAATTAATGTTTGAGGAAGGAATAACCCCTAAAGAAGCAGTTGCATTAGTTCGTAAACAAGAATCTATCTTACCCCCAGATGGATTGTATAATATTATTGTGTGTGATCCCCCTTGGAAATTTGACGGGGAATATGATGGAGCAGCAAGGCGAAGCGTACCTCTATACCCTATGATGGATTATGAAGAGATACAAGCATTAGATATTCCAGCCGCTGATGATTGTATCTTGTGGTTATGGACTACAAATCTAGATATGAAGGCGGCGTGGATGATAGCGGAAATATGGGGGTTCACAGTAAAAAGTATCTTAACATGGGTCAAGAACAGAATGGGCTTAGGTTACTGGCTACGCGGTCAAACCGAACAATGCTTACTATGTGTCAAGGGGTCTCCACTATGGAATAATACCACAGAGACCACAGTGTTACATGCTGATGTGAGAGAGCACAGCCGAAAGCCCGACGAGTTTTACGAGATGGTCGACCGCATATGTAGCGGTGTTAAATTAGATATGTTTGCAAGAGAACAACGCGAAGGCTGGCAAACATGGGGGAATGAAGTTGAGAAGTTTTGAAGAATTATTAACAGAAGGCCAAATGGCAGAAGCATGGGTACGTTTAGAAATGGAGAGCAATGGATTTCATTGTATCGGGACTTCTGATGATTCTACTCCTGACCTTGAATTTAGAGAAAGTTTCTTCATAGAAGTCAAATTCAAAGAGGAAATGTTAGTATATCCAAAATGGAATGGATTTAATCTGATATACTTACCAACTTACCTATCAAAGAACACCTTCATGTTATTCATTCTACCATACAGCGGTGTGATATATGGGCAATGGCTCAACACACTCTATCTTAACTCTCCTTGGATGGTCAAAGGCGAGGGTACGAACTGTGTTATTATTTTTCACAGAGATCATATGCGATACGATTACATTCGAGCAATCAAAGAAAGATTAGGAGATTGGGATTAATGGCAACACTGGAAGAGATCTGCGAGCGTAACTTTTCTTATCTGGTCGCACGAATAAAAGGCGAGGTTGCCCAGAAGTGCTATGATTGTTCAAAATGGACCATCTACGGGAAAATATGTAAAGGAGCTTGCGACAAATAAGGAGGATTGATGAACAATTAGCGAAAACATCGAGTTACAACTGGCAAAAGAAACACTCAAAGCACTCGACAAAGACGTTGAGGAAGCACTTGAGCGCTGGCTACAAGAAACACATGACGAGAGCAAGTCATGGGACCAGTATTCATGGGCGCTTGGGATATGGAAGTTACAACGCCACATTGTGCAGGAGTTGGAGCAAAAATGAAAGTAGAAGAATCATGCTTCAAGTGTAAGCACGGACTACATGATTTTGAAGGAATACGTTGTGAAATACACGGGTATTATTTCAAAGATTATGTGGCAAGAAAAACATCGTGTGGAAGTCAAAAGGAGTTGGTCAAAGAAGAATGAGCATCGAGAGCGCAAACCCCGTCATCCTTGGCGCCATCTTCGCCTTCTTTGCCATTGTGTGTTTATGCCTGATAGTGGGAGCGCTCAATCATATCTGGAATGAGAGGGATGAGGAACCATGATTTGTTATTATTGCAAAACCAAATTAACAAGTGAAGATTTAGAACTAAACGAAGAAGAATCACCAACCGTAAGTCTTGAATGTCCTAAATGTGGTAATGTTTGGATATTTGAATTAGAAGGGACTGAATCCTCTTAGATTTCCTACGAGGACAGGAACCCCTTGACAGGGTGAGGAATTGAATCCAATATGACAGAAGAAACAACTATCAAATATGATTTTGCAGGTATAGAGGACTGCATTAAAACTATCGACTCCCTCTATGAGAAATACGAAACTAAATTCAAGATACCAAAAGAGCACTTAGACGCTCTTAACAATACTCTTGATGGTTTCTTTAGAACACGTACAAATTCAGAAATACTTGATATGCCCGATATTGATTGTGGCGATGATACCAGTATTTATGATTATGACGAATGGATAATGGAACGGTACTATGCAGAAATAGAGCGTAGAAATTGGGTCATAACCAATGCACAACGAGATACCTACATAGAGGTGGGGTTAGGTGAATATAGGCATAGTAAAGATAATACGATCCTTGATAGATTGACCAAACTAGAAGAACAAACCACAGGGATGCAGAAGAAAATAGATAAAATCGTGCAGTTATTGGAAGGGTTCTCTATCACAATGACTGTGAAGGATGCGTTGAAACTATGACCAAGATACTATCTTGTGTATTCTGCGGAACTCGGTTCTATGCTGATGACTCTATGTATGAACCATACGCAGACCCCAAATGCGGGAAAGAGCAATTCTTCAAAGCATTAATAGAACGTGATAAACAACTATAGCCATCTATGGGACTGATCCCTGTACCTTGCGTACTGGAACAGGAACCCCAAGGAGGAATAGCCAATGAACTGTTATCGGCTCAATCAACAAGGATTTGTTCCTGTTGATGAGAACCCCGTAACAACGGCAAATGATGTACTGAACATCGAGCATAGAGGGCGGGTGACTCTGTGCTCACCAATGAGGAGTGCAACGGCTGAGAATCTTATGTCCTTAGACACATGCACCAGTCGGCTCCTCACCCTCACATAGGCACACTAACCCTAAACTTACTTGGGTAGTCCCTGCCTTGTCGAATGATGAAACATAGTCGTTTCAAATAGGTTTCATCCCTTACGCCAAGGAAGAACGACTACGGTTTCCACTGGGCGCTTACGCCGTTAGAAGGTGCTGAAATGCAACAGAAAGAGAAAAGAAGTTCCACTGGAAAGATAGGGTGTGGGTCTAAGAAGAAAAGGAAAATACCAACAATCGCTCAAGGCAGACTTAAAGCAGATATTGAGCGAACTCAAGGAGAAATCGACTATGCTCTTATGTATCCTCACCACGATAAAGCACAGCAAGAAAGGATCGTCAACAGGAGAAAGCGACACTTGAAGAAACTTAAGGAGAAGATGAAACAATGATTGGATGTATTGATTTAGAATATCCGTTTTCAAAGTCGTGGATATGGGAAACAGATTCTGATACAATATGGGTGTCTATGGTAACAGTCATACCAGAAGAACGAAACAAAGGACATTGTAGTAAACTCATAGATGATTTGATATTGAAATACAAGAAAATCATAGTACCTACTCCGTCTGATATAATGATACATATCTTAGAAAAACGAGGATTTGAGTTTAGAATGGGTTATGAGGATAAACACGGACAATTTTTCGTATTAGAAAAGAAACTGAGGAATGAAGAATGACTAAGAAAGAAAGAACATTCAAGCCGAATACTTGTTTAAATTGTAAGTATAGCAATAAACAAGCGGAGCAATATCCTTGTCGATGGTGTACGAGATTACCCGTTAAACGTTTAGACTATTGGAAACCAAGAAACTGAGGAATGAACCATGAGCGAAGAACTATGCCCTAACTGCAAATCCAAACTAACCCCTTGGTTCAATATTGTACATGGTAAGAACCCCGGATTATTCAGAATGTGCATAAATCCCAAATGCAAACACAGGGAGCGAGAACACAATGAAGAATAGAATCAAGAACTATCTTAAGAAAAGACAAGAGAAAAATAAAGCGTATGAAGAAAGCAGGGATAGACACCCAGAACGATACTATTAACCTATCTCTTCTCTCAATGCTACACCCACTCGTTTAATATCCACTTTTGCAAGATAATACTTTACTGATAACGGATTTAGTCCGGAAAAACTAACCACTGTTGCAAGTGGAAATTTCTCAGCAATATCTGTGAATCGGTTCATACGGAAATAATGCGGGTATAATCCTGTAAATGTCCGATTCACTATATTATACCCCGTCTTTCTGCACCACGAAAATAATTTTCCTTCTTGATTACACAACCAACTAAGGACCGGTGTTCTAGGAATGGGTATAGGGTCTGTTTGTTTGCTTCCTTTCAGCCTGAAAAATTGAATGTAAATAGTGTCTGGGGTACATGAGATATCATTTGAATTTAACGCTAATGCTTCTGACACCCTGACGCCAGCAAAGAACAGGACAGAAAGAAAGGCTTGCCTATCTTGTGGTAGATCGTAAAGACCACGTTCAAATTCTTCATAGTTCATTTGACGGGTTATCTTCTTGTTGTACGCTGGACTCATTGTTTCTTATCTCCTGTTAATTCCTCAGTAGTATAGCCTTTGATACAGTGATAACACATCCAATAGTCGGGATCGTCTGGGGTTTGTTCTAGTTCTCTATGACATTTTAGACAGCGAAACATCTTTTTCTTATCTCCTATTCTTCAAGGGTTCCTTGTCCTTCTATTGGTTCAATCTTAGAACCATATTCAACACTAATATCAAAGCCTCGTATTGACATTAGATTGGCTCCTTTTTCTTCCGCGGTCTTTACTGCTCGATCTAAATGCACAATCCCTTTACGATAATAAACAGAATGTTCTAGGTCCGGATGCTTGAAAGCAACAAGGGTCCAGCGTCTTTCTATCTTAACAGTCATTTCTTAACCTCTTTTGGTTGCTAGATTACTCAATATGTAGATATTGGGTATTCTTTTATGTTTTGTGCCTCGTAGTGGCGCGGTATCCATACATATCCAAGCTAGCATATGTCATTATGCCACTATCCTATATCCCTATACAAAATTATCAATTAAACCGTGTCCGAAAGGCTAGGTTCTTCATTTTCTTCGATATCTTGAGGTAAGGAATGTAAACAATGCGTATAGTGATATTCAAGCACTTTAAACACAGATCTCTTGCCTTTCTTAGTATCAATACCCATACTTTTCCAAGAGCCGGACTCTAAATATTGTTTTACAATTTTATGCTCTTCATTTAATGGAATTATAGCATCTTCTGGTACTTGTGGCTCCATGTAAAATTCTGCCGATTCATACGTGTCGAAATCGATAGTTGTTCGCGGAATTTCTGTAACTGGTACTATATCTCCAGTGATCCAGTCGTAATATTTTGCCACGGTTGGATTTCCTTTATTGTATTTGACAAAAAAACCATGGAAGTGTTTTTCATTGAACACTCTTTCATCTACTCGGTCAATTGCATCTCCAATTATGCTTAATCCATATTTTCTAACCTTTTGTAATTCCTTGATGAATTTTACATTAGTCCAAGGTGTATCTCTTGGCACAAAATCTGCTAGTTCAGACACAAGAAAAAAGAATCGTTTTAGTCCTTTTTTCTTTGGAGATGGATTGAGCATTTTACAACGAGCCTTAAGAGTCTTGAAATCCTTTATTACTTCTATCTCGAAGTCTTTAGATTCTACTGTGTCCATATTCGTTCCAATTCCACCAGCAAGACCTAACTCGTGTATCATTTCTAATTGTCGCAAATTCCAATCTGTTTTCCCTGATTGATTTCTACCGAATGTGCAGGTCCACACACTATGATACTTAGGATTATAGATTCTTTTTATTAAATCATATAGTCCTTTATTTGTCTGCATCACCACTATACCCCTGTTCCTTTGCTGGAAGCATAAGCCCCATTTTAGAAATCTCGTTCGTGTTTTCTGATGTTGCAAACAAAGCCATTCTGTCGCCATTTAAAAGGTCTAGAAAAAGCGATATCTCCCTTTGGTTAAGGTTGATTAGTCCATGTCTGCCCAGAACTTTTAATCTTTGTATCTTCTTACTTGTTGCTGGGTCTGATCCTGCTAATTCTTGGAAGTCTGGATTATTGGCGCCTAATCTTTGACTAAGGCTTGTTTGTTGTCTAAACTCGAAGTCACTACTCTTTTTCGGCATGTTTCTCTAACTCCTTTTTCTTCACGTAACAATCGGGACAACCAACCCAGACCAAACGCCCATTATCGAGAACTTTGATAATACAATTCGTTTCTCTTGGAGGGTCACACCATCTGCATTTTTCGCTCATTCTGCTTCTTTACTCCTTAATTCTTCGACTGCTTTTTTATGGGCTTCTTCAAATGTTAGCGATGAATCTACTATCATCCCTTCTTTACTCTCCTTTTTTTCCTTTAATACAATAATATCATGGAAAAAATAAACTAACTCGTATTCTTTCTCTTCGCTCATTTTGCTTCTTTAGCCTCCTTGAACCAACGCATTACGAAGGTTTTATTCAGGCCGACAAGTTGTCTCCATCCGCGCATCTGTCGCAATCCTAATTTTTCAAACACAACTTTATAATTGCGTGGAAAATGCCTATTACTAGAATATCTCTCGTCTTCTATGGTCAACAGGTTATACTTACCGAGTCGTGCAATATGCTCGAATACCGCATCATTCTCTGGGGGGATATGCTGTAAAACTGCCATAGTAAAGACAAGACCATAAGGTTGAAGTATTCTCGGCAATACCTTCTCTATCGGTCCGTGCATTAGACAGGCGTTTGATTTTACCATATCCAAAGCCTTTTTGTTCACATCTATACCACAAAGATTCGTGTAACCAGCCATTTCGAGATGACTAAGGTTTCTCCCCACGTTACAACCTAGCTCGAGAATTGTCCTATCGGTTTCAAGTGCTATTTTATGCTTCACAATATCAACAAGCATATCAGAACGCCCATTATGCTCAAGATATGTATATGGGAGATTCTCAGGCGTTGGATTTACCCAATAATTTATTTGGTCTTCTCTCATTCTTCTTTTTGCCCCTTTGGTTCTAACGTATCCCTAAAGGCATATCCGGCTAAGAACATTACAATCAATACCGCTAGTTCTTTTATAACGAGGCTTTCTGAAATGCTCCATATCATAAATAAACCTGATATGAGTATTAGGCACAAGACCATTGCATACATTCTGTTTTTTTGTTTCATTCTTTCTTACTCCTTCCTAGTAGTTTGTCTTTGATGCTAGCCTTTACATCCTGTCCAGATGCCCCAATTTCTGAAAGGTCGGGAGTTTGTCGTAAGACCTCGACTAATTGCTGTGTGCGCCATCCACCGCGCGCCTTGTAGCCTAGAGCGACATGATCTCTTAAACGTGTAAATGGATTATTCGGGTAATCTGGAAAATAAGAATCTCCAACATATCCAAGATATGACACAAAATGAACATCTCGTTTAAGAGGTAAATTCGAGCTTTCAACGGGGTTTTTCATATCTGTGAAATCTGGGATCATTTGTTGGGCGTCTGGATCTTTACCGTCGAGTATCATATTCAAACGCATGATTTCTCGTTCGGACATAGGTTCTTTTACTTCATCAGGTTCTATTACCTCATCTTTTGCTTTTGTTTCACTCATCGTAATACCCCCGATGTCACAAGTATCAATAAGAAACTCAAGAGGGAAAATATCAAGATAGGCCACACGTACCAGGGAGTATCAGTGTTTTCTTTCCCAAAATTCTGAATTATTTTAGAATCCGCGGCATCCATTACTTGTTTAATGTCTGGAAGGGGTACGAGGGGAGTAACGAAATCAACACAAGCCGAAGCCATCTTTCTGACGAGATAGATTCTTCGATAACTCCTTTTTCCAAAGAAGAGATATTTTTTGAATGTTGGAAAATCAAGATAAGACGTATTCGTAAAGGCTGGCATAAAATGACCTTTTCCGCCTTTCGGATTAATTCTAATCTTAGAACCCGACTCATCGACTTCATATTGTTTAACTGGGCTTAGTTGTAAATCTGCTCCAAAAACAGCAACGTTGACCTTTTCCACCATTATTTTTCACCAAAACTTCACTCTGACTTCACTCAACGCTTATATCTATGTTTAGGTACTATACACGCACGATAAAAAGGTTTACATTTCCTTTCTTTGGAGGTGAACTATCAAAAATGTCAAGTAAAATCAGTAACATGGTGAACGATACCGTCATGGGCGTTCTTGGTGTTGTGATATTCCTTCTGATCGGGGTCGCATTGGGTCCAACTGTCATCGCTGCGGTGGTCGGAATCAACACCACAGTTCTAGCAGGAGTACCGCTTGCTAGCGTGATCATCTTGCTAGCCGAGTATCTGCCAGCCTTCTATTACCTTGCCTTAGTGCTAGGTGCGATGGTCGGAATCTGGGCGGCAGTTCACTACACAAAGGGTTAAAACGGAATCTAAGAGGTGCATAAAAAACGCCTCTTTTTCTTTCCGATTGATTAATTAGGTTCTTATGTAAACTACATAGTGGTGATACAATGAGTCTTGAGGATATTCCTTCTGCCTTTGCAGATTATTTCGGGATAAATGAAATCACAGGTCAACTTTTGCTTTCACTGGTTGTTATCTTCACACTCCTACTTCCTACGATGTATCTAGCAAGAGGAAAGAATGCTGTTACTATATGGCTCATTGTGGTTTTTCTTGGTGAGTGCGTTGTATTAGGTTTAGGTTGGTTGCCCTTCTGGATAATGATAATGACGATCGCTATGACCGCATTAGCAATCGCTATAATTGGCGCAAAAGCAATAGGGGGTTAGTACGTGACAGAATACCGAGGTTTTTTGTTCTCGATTATCTTCATTATAGTTTTTGCTGGTTTATTGAGTAGTGTTCCTATTGACCTGCAAGGACAAGGTAACACGCCCGGTATTGTCACTCCTGTTGACCCTGCTTTAGTTTCTGGATTCACTTCCAGTGCAAGCTTTAACGGAACTGTATTCTCAAACTACCAATATTCGTATGCTCTCAACTCTCGCACTTGGGTCTGTTTTGCGTATGGCGATGCCTCTCTACAACTTGGCGCAAAGATTCTATATGGTGGTTTCTTATGGCTCGGTGGGTATGATATGGTTGTTTTTGGTGATAAAGGACAATCTTTAACATGGGCTGAAATAGAGGCAGATGCTGAGGAAGGAACTGCTAGTTATCCGATGATATATGTCACCGGGGGAAGTTCTGCTGGAACTCTGATTGTATATTGGAACACCACAACATATGCTACTCCAGCCTTAGCATGGGCTGCTGATGCGCTGAATATTATACACGGCGTAGGAATCGCTGAATCGTCACGACTAGATATAGGATCATTGCTTCTTGGATTGTTATTACTACAACTTCCAGATTGTCCACCGTTGATAAATCTCTTGTTGGCAACTCCACTCTATGC
>Ga0307377_10004198_pt1 | contig 15838 bp, 12 predicted proteins | sample TR3MG_FD_202535 | JGI IMG/M metagenome (GOLD analysis project Ga0307377, IMG submission 202535) | Soil microbial communities from Risofladan, Vaasa, Finland - TR-3 | ecosystem: Environmental > Terrestrial > Soil > Coastal area > Acid sulfate soil | place: Finland: Risofladan, Vaasa | collected... | reverse complement strand
TGACGAATTGCGGACGGACGCGATATCACGTACCAGGTTGCTCGCGGGCAAATAGAACGTAACAGCTGGCGGGTTACCGGCGCGAGTGTACGTTTGCGCCGCTTTGCCGGTTTGTGCAGCTGCCGCCTGCAGGGGCGCCGGAGCCAAGACATGCTGCGCCAGCCAATAACGCGTCGCGCGTTTCGCATCCACGGGCATATGCTGCAGCTCAAATTGATGACGAAAGCTTCTCGTGATTCCTTGCTCCCAGGGAATTGCGCTCAGAACAGAAAACCTCAGCGTGGGGCAGGGGGCTGGTGGGGTTGCCGGCGGCTAGGTCCCGTTCGGTGTTCTCATGCTTTGCTGCCAGCGCGGGTGAGGTACGAAAGAACACCGTCCATCAGCATGTTGATACCGACGTATTCACTTTCGGGTAGTGGACGATGCTCTAACGAGCCCTAGTTACCGCCGAGAACTGCGGCAACTGTAGAGGTTTAGGCGACCTTGAGGTTGATAGGCAGCGCCGCCAACTCAGATAGCAGCGTCGGGAAGTCAAGGGTCATCCGTTCGCGCGTAGCATCGCTCAGGGGCTGCACGCCGGCTATCTCGAGGATGGTGGTTGTAATACGGTTTAGTGACGGGCGCAGCAGTTCGGTTTCGGTCATCACGTACTCGCCCATTATCCGGCTGCCTGACTCTTTGAACACGTCGCTGGCCTTATGCCCTGTTAGTCGTTCTAGATGCACGGTGTTTACGCCCAGCCACTGGCCAATGGTCGTAAAGGTCCTGCGCAGGTCGTTCGAATTGACGCGCTTACCGAAGGTCTTTTCAAGATTTCCCAGCCCATGCACCAAACTCTTTATCGTTTCGGATTTTCCGGTTGTGGCCGGAAACAGAAACTTCGGGTGAGGGCTGCTTTTCGCCGTTGCCAGCGGGTGCAGCACGTTCTGAACAAGCCACGGGCTGAGCGGGAACAGCAGCGTCGGAGCGCGCTTGTAGCCGTCGTCCTCCTGCTCGACCAAATAGGTGCATGCGGCGCAATCTAGGCGGTCTTTTCGCATCTGCAGAACTAACTCCGACCGGAAGTTGGTTAGCAGCGTAATAAGCAGCGCATTCCTGGTAGCCTCGGACCTAAGCCCCATCAAGGCAGCCACGAACGGCCGCAACTCTTGGAAGTTCACCCAGTCCTTGCGGCTCTTGGGAGCGCGGGATAGAACATCGTCTTTCCGCAGCCCGTCTATTGGGTTATTCACACGGTAAAACGTGTACATTGCGCCGACGGCGCTCATCAAGATGTGGCCTTGGGCAATGCTCTTCTTGGCCGGCCTAGCCGGTAGTATTTGCTTCACTGTGCCGTCCTGCAGCGTGCACATCTTCGGCGCCAGCATTACGGGCTTTCCGTTTTTGTCTTTTCCTGTAACAACCCGGTCGTATACCTCTCGCCAAACGTCCTCCCCCAGGCTCCGAAAGTCGGCGTCCGCATACTGCTGCAGGTGCTGCTTGAAGCACGCCCGGTAGGACTTTTGGGTTCTCTCTGACAGCGGCAGCGAGACGAGGCCAGGCTTGCGCCGTTTCTTGGTGACAAACGTCTCAAAGGCATCACGCAGTGACATAGGAGCGGCCTTATCAGCCGGGTTCTCAATCCGCAGACGGTACACTCGCGCTTGGTCGTTAGCGTCATCGGGCTGCATTTCCGGCAACTGCAGACCACCCCCGCCGGTGCCCGGAACACTGCCAATCGAGGCGAAATAGTGCTTGCCCTTGAAGTCAAATTCGACGAAGTAGGTCGCCTTTCCTTTTGGCGAGACCCGCAGCCCCAGGCCGGCTTTGCTCTGCTCGTCCCGGTACATGCCTGGGGTCCTTATTAGTTCCGATATCCTCGCTTTAGTGAACTTGAATTTGGTCTTCTTCTTGGTCTTCTTTTTAGCGCTCATGTTGCTCCCACAAATGAATAGGCACTTAACGCCTCTGGTGATTCACCTAGGTAAAAGTGTACCTCATTTGTGGGAGGTTTGAGGGAGTTATTAATACAAATAGGCGGAAATTGCTGCACCTCAATGGTGCGATTCGATTTTTGATGTGTTTAGAATCAGTATTTTATACGAAAAGGCTAAGCATCATAAATTTACGTAGAGAAACCGCGTTTCATTTACGAGCCTTCATATTCCCCTATGAGAAACGAGAATTAACGTTTTGTATTGGGGAGCATTTGGGGGGGGAAGTCGCGTGACCACACGGTGGCCATGGCCTTGCGTCCCTCGTTAATTGGACCGCAGAGTAACACAACCCCGGGTGGGCGGCGCACCGTTTCCGGTACGCTCTGCGAGCCCGGCACGGCAAACAAGGCGCAGGGCCTCACCGCATCGCTCTGCCAGAAAAGGCGCCGCTTGCCGAGCTTTAGATCCCTGGGAGGGGTAGCTTGTAGGTAGAGCCCTCGTGGCTCAGACAAGGATCTATCCTGCCCCAAACAGCGCGCAAGAAAAAAGCCGGTGGAACCTTGTGGGTGCCATCGGCTTGAGAGCGAGGTTTCAGAGGAGGATAAGGAGGAGAAACCCCGCAAACCAATCTTACAAGATTGCCGCAGCGCCGCAATTGTTTTTCCTGATTACATGCATCAGCTACACGGATTGCGTGCGCCGCTTTTTGGAATTTTCGACCTGACGCGAGTACCGGCTATCGGCGGCCTCGCGACTTGCCCGAGGAGGCAGCGCGTCTTGTACCACGACGCGGTCGAGAATCGCGAAATAAGGGGCATTAGCTATTCTTGTGATACGATTTATGATTCAATAAGGCGGGATAATACGGCAGCCGGGGTGGACGAGATATGGCAGACAGACGATTGCAGGTTTTTCATGCGGTGGCGAAGCAGAGCAGCTTCACCAAGGCCGCCGAGACGCTGTTTATGACGCAGCCGGCGGTGACGTTTCAGATCAAACAACTCGAGGAGCATTTCAATACGCGCCTGTTCGACCGCGGACACGGCAAAATTTCGCTTACCGGGGCAGGCGAAGTGGTGCTTGAGTATGCGGAGAAAATACTCGCGCTTTCGGCCGAACTCGATACCCGTGTCAGCGAGCTGACGGGCGAAGTCCAGGGCCTGCTGCTGATCGGCGCGAGCATGACCATCGCCGAGTTCATGTTGCCGCGGGTGCTGGGGGAATTCAAAGTCGCCTATCCGGGAGTCAAGGCCCGGCTGACCGTTGCGAACTCCGACACGGTCGAGCACGGCGTCGCGGCGCATAGCCTGGATATCGGCCTGATCGAAGCGCCGTCGCATCTTCCGGGACTTTCCACGGAGGACTGCTGCGAGGACGAGCTGCAGGTGGTGTGTTCGCCGGGGCACCCGCTGGCAAGGCTCAAATCGGTGATGCCGAAGCAGCTGCTGCAGTACCCGTACGTGAGCCGCGAGACAGGCTCGGGTACGCGCGAAGTGACCGACAGCTATTTCCGTCGTGCCGGCATCGAACCGGAAGAACTGAACTCCGTGATGGAAATGGGCAGCCCGGACGCAATCAAGGGCGTGGTCGAAACCGGCCTGGGCTTTGCCATCATGTCCAAGGTGATTGTGGCTAAGGAAAAACAGCTGGGCGTGCTGGTGGCGCTGCCGCTCGCGCCCAAGCTTACGCGTACGCTCTCGCTGGTCTATCCGAAGGAGAGGTTCCGTTCGCGCCTGGTCAACAGCTTTGTCGAATTTTCCAAGGGCAAGCTGAAAGACTCTGTCAAGGGGTGAGCGGCTGAGCCTTCCAGTCCGTCCGGCAAATTAGATGCCGCGCCCGATCCGCGCCAGTTTCAAGCTGTCCGCCTTGCGGCACAATCTGGGTGTGGCGCGCCGCAGCGCACCCAATTCCAGGATCTGGGCGGTGGTGAAAGCCAATGCCTATGGGCATGGACTTGTGCGCGTGGCGCAGGCACTGGCCGGTGCCGACGGCTATGCGCTGCTGGATCTGAACGAAGCGGTGCGCTTGCGCGAGGCGGGCAGTGCCAAGCCCATTCTGCTGCTGGAGGGCATCTTCCAGGGGGCCGATCTGGAGATCGTCGATCGCTATGGCCTCACCACCGTAATCCATGACGTCGAGCAGATCCTGATGCTGGAGCGCGCCCGGCTGGCCACGCAAATCCCCGTCTACCTGAAGGTCAACACCGGCATGAACCGCTTGGGCTTCGCCGGTGAACAGGCGCGGACGGCGTACAGCCGCCTGCAGGCGAGCGGCAAGGTTTCCGCTATTGCCTTGATGACGCATTTCGCCGACGCTGACGGATCGACGGGTGTTGGGGTGCAATTGGAGCGCATGCGCGCATGGACCGCTGGGCTCGACGGCGAGTTTAGTGCGGCCAATTCCGCGGCGATACTGCGCTTCCCGGAAGCGCACGCGGACTGGGTGCGGCCCGGTATCATGCTCTACGGCTGTTCTCCCTTCTCCGATCAAAACGCCATGCAACTAGGCTTGCATCCGGTAATGACACTGTCGAGCGAGATCATCGCAGTTCAGGATCTCAAGCCGGGTGACTGGGTGGGCTACGGCGGCACGTTCGAGGCGACGCGCCCCATGCGCATCGGCGTGGTCGCCTGCGGCTATGCCGACGGCTATCCGCGCCATGCGCCCGGGTCGAACGGCAGCAACACGCCTGTCATCGTCGCGGGAACGCGCACCGGCATCGTAGGCCGCGTATCGATGGACATGTTGTGCGTCGATCTCAGTGCGACGCCCGATGCGCGCGTCGGCAGTAAAGTGACATTGTGGGGTGAGGGGCTGTCGGCAGACGAAGTCGCCGCCAGCGCGGGCACCTTGAGTTACGAACTGCTGTGCGCACTCGCTGCGCGCGTGCCTCAAACGGAAGTCGAATAATCTTGGCCAAGGCAAAATCCGTCTATACCTGCACCGAGTGCGGCGGCAGCGCGCCGAAATGGCAGGGTCAATGCCCGAGTTGCGGCGCCTGGAACACGCTGATCGAAACCGCAGCAGAGGCGGCAGCTACGCACCGTTACAAGAGCGTCGCCGCAGCATCGAAGCTGCAGAAGCTGTCCGAGGTGAGCGCGCGCGAAATGCCGCGCCTTCCCACCGGTGTGGCCGAGTTCGACCGCGTACTCGGCGGCGGGCTGGTTGCGGGACAAGTGGTGCTGATCGGTGGAGATCCGGGCATCGGCAAGTCGACGCTGCTGCTGCAGGCACTTTCCGCCATGAGCGCTGGGCACTCGGCGGTTTATGTCAGCGGCGAGGAGTCGGCCGAGCAGGTGGCGCTGCGCGCCACCCGCCTCGGGCTGGATTCCGGCGGCCTGCAGCTACTCGCCGAGATCAATCTCGAAAGAATCCAGGCGCTTCTGGCCCAAGCCCGGCCGGAACTCGTAGTCATCGATTCCATCCAGACGCTGTATTCCGATGCGCTGTCCTCGGCGCCGGGATCGGTGGCGCAGGTCAGGGAATGCGCGGCGCAGTTGACGCGCCTGGCCAAGCAGAGCGGCACGACTATCGTCTTCATCGGCCATGTGACCAAGGAAGGCGCGCTCGCCGGGCCGCGGGTGCTGGAGCATATTGTCGACACCGTGCTCTATTTCGAAGGCGACACACACCAGAGCTTTCGCCTGGTGCGCGCGTTCAAGAACCGCTTCGGCGCGGTGAACGAACTCGGCGTGTTCGCCATGACCGACAAGGGACTGAAAGGGGTGTCCAACCCTTCGGCGCTGTTCCTGTCGCAGCACGACGAGCAGGTGCCGGGTTCCTGCGTGCTGGTGACGCAGGAAGGCACGCGGCCCTTGCTGGTCGAGATCCAGGCGCTGGTGGACGAGGCGCACGCGCCCAATCCGCGCCGTCTGTCCGTCGGCCTGGAACAGAACCGGCTGGCAATGCTGCTCGCGGTGCTGCACCGGCACGCGGGCGTCGCCTGCTTCGACCAGGACGTATTCGTCAACGCGGTCGGCGGCGTGAAAATCAGCGAACCTGCCGCGGATCTCGCGGTGCTGCTCGCGATTGTCTCCTCGCTGCGCGCGCGGCCGCTGCCGCAAAAGCTCGCGGTGTTCGGCGAGGTGGGGCTGGCGGGGGAAATCCGCCCGGCGCCGCGCGGCCAGGAACGGCTGCGCGAGGCGGCAAAGCTCGGGTTCACTCAAGCGATAATCCCCAAGGCGAATGTGCCGAGGCATGCGATCAGCGGCCTCGAAATCATCGCCTGCGACCGCGTCGAGGACGCTGTCGCGCGTTTGCGCTAAGTCTGCAGCAGCTCGCGCGCTGCGCGCACGCCGCTGCGCACGGCCGACTCCAGCGTGGCCGGATAGTCGCTGGCGGTGTAGTCCCCCGCCAGGTAAAGGTGGTCGATCGCCGTCCGGTTTGTCGGCCGTTCAATGCCCGGGCGGCAGGAGAATGTGGCGCGCTTTTCCGCGATGACGCGCGACCACAGCGGCGCGGGCAGGCCGGGCATGAATGCGGCCAGTTCGCGATGGATGGCGTCTGCCAGCGCTTCGAGGGAAGCGCCCTGATGCGCGCCGTGCGCGCTGATTACCGCCGCCAGCAGTCCCGCTCTGCCGTTCAGCCGGCCGCGGTCGAATACCCACTGCACATAGCCGCCGTCGAAGCCCGTCATCGGCTGCGGCATCGACACCTCTTGCGGATACTGCAGATAGCAGGTGTAGATCGGCTCGTAGGTGAACGCCGCCACGTCCTCGCGTATCGGTGCGAGCGCCGCGAACCGATCGAGCAATGCGTCGAGCTGATGCGGCCCTACGGCGAGGACGACATGGGTATAGCGCTCCTGACTCGTGTCGAGGACGAAGCCGTCCCCGGTCTTTTCCATTGTCCGCACCGGTGTACTCAGCCGCACCGAGCCGCCGTTGGCGCACACGAAGGCCGCCGCCGGCTGGGGAAAGAGTTGGCCCAAATCGGCGCGCGGGAAGAGGAAGTCGCCGTTCGCGCGCGCACCATCCAGCGCGTCGCGAAACAGATTGAGAAATACCTGCGCGGAGGCCGAGGCCGCCGGGGTATTGAGGGCCGACACGCAAAGCGGCTCCCACAAATAATGCGCGAGCGCCCCGCTCTGGCCATGCTGCGCGAGCAGTTCGGCTACCGGCAAGTCGGTCGCGATGCGGTAGGCCTTGCCGCGCATCGCCGTCATGAAGCGCATCGCGGCGATGCGCTCGCTCCAGGAAAGCCCGCGGGCAGTCAGCAGGCCGGCGAGCAGATGCAGCGGCGCTGGGAGGCGCGGGGCGTGCAGACTGAATTTGCCCGGGTACTCGATCGCGAGCGGCTGGCGCAGCAGCAACTGCTCCGGGTCGGCGCCGACCGCGCGCATCAGGCGCAGCGTCTCGCGATAAGCGCCGATCAGGATGTGCTGGCCGTTGTCGAGTTCGATGCCCTCGATCGCGACCGAGCGCGCGCGCCCGCCCAGATGCCGCGCCGCTTCGAACACCGTGACGCGGGTCCCGGCTTGCGCGAGCGTGACCGCCGCGGCCATGCCGGCCCAGCCAGCGCCGATGACGGCGACGCTCACGCCGTGAACCAGGTCCTGCATGCGATCCACAGCTTGCGCAGGGGGGGCAAGGCCGTGCGCTGGTTCAGGACCTTGCAGCCGTCGTTTGCTATTTCCCGCAGCAAGGTGCGGTAAATCGCCGCCATGATCAGGCCGGGCCGCTGTGCCTTGCGGTCCACTTGCGGCAATTGTTCGAGCGCGGCGCCGTAATAGCGCTCCGCGCGCTCGATTTGAAACGTCATCAGGCGCGCGAAATTCTCGGTCTGGCGCGCGTGCAGGATGTCGGCCGGGCTTACGTTGAACTGCCGCAGCTCGTTCATGGGCAGATAGATGCGCCCCTTGCGGCTGTCCTCGCCGACGTCGCGGATGATGTTGGTAAGCTGGAAAGCGAGGCCGAGGGTGTGAGCGTAGGCTAGCGTACGCTCGTCCTGATAGCCGAAGATGGAAGCGGCGAGCAGGCCCACTACGCCGGCGACGCGGTGGCAGTACTGCTCCAGCGCGGGGAAATCGAGATAGCGATTCTGGCTCAGGTCCATCTGCATGCCGGCTATGATCTCGGTCAGGTATTCATGCTTGATGCCGAAGGGCTCGATCGCGGGCTCGAGTGCCCGCGTCACCGGATGTTGCGGCGAGCCGGCATAGAGCCGCGCCAGTTCCTGCTGCCACCAGGCGAGCTTGGTCTGCGCCAGGGCGCTATCGGCGCATTCATCGACGATATCGTCCACCTCGCGGCAGAAGGCGTACAGCGCGGTGATCGCGCGGCGGCGCTGCGGCGGCAGAAACATAAAGGAGTAATAGAAGCTCGAGCCGCTCTGTGCTGCTTTGTCTTGGCAGTATTCGTCTGGAGTCACGGGTATCCCGGGGTCGCGGATCTCAGTTGAGCTGCAATGGAATCGGTAGTGTGCCGTCAGGCGGTGAGGGCTCTGAGCAGCAGCAAGGGCCAGTCGTAAGCGCGTAGCACCGGCCGCTGATGGTAGACGTCGCCCCCGACCTTGTCTATTTTTTCGAGTATGCGCAGGCCGCCCTGGACGATGGTGCGGATTTCCAGGCCGATCCGGCCAGGCAGCGCGCGCCCCAGGGGTGCGCCCGAGTGCATCAGCGCGCGCGCGCGCGCGACCTGCATCTGCATCAGCGCTTTCCAGCCGCCGGAAGTGTCCTTGGCGGAAAGCTGCTGCTCGGCCACGCCAAAGCGGCGCATTTCGTCCTGCGGCAGGTAGATGCGCTGCCTGCGCCAGTCGATATCGACGTCCTGCCAGAAATTGATCAATTGCAGACTGCTGCAGATCGCATCCGAAAGCCTCAGGTTTTCTTCGGTCGCCGCCTTGAACAAATGCAGCAGCAGGCGGCCTACCGGATTGGCCGAGCGGCGGCAATAGTCCATGAGTTCGGCGAAGTCGGCATAGCGGTTCTTGACGACGTCCTGGGCAAACGCGTCGAGCAGGTCGTGGAACAGTTGCAAGGGCAGGCGGTAGTCGCGCACGATCCGCCCGAGTTCCGCGAAAAGCGCGCCGTCGGGCGCGATGCCTGCCTCAAGCCGCCTGAGTTCCTGTCGATAATCGTCTAGCAGCGCCAGCCGCCGGTCCGGCGGCAGGTCGCCTTCGTCGGCGAAATCGTCGGCCGAGCGCGCAAAGTGGTAGATGACCGAGACCGGATGGCGCAAGGGGGCCGGCAGGAGCACCGAGGCGACCGGGAAATTCTCGTAGTGGCCTGCGGACATTGGCTTGAAATTCTTGGGGATTCGGCCTGACAGTATAGGAGGAAATCGCGTAAAATTGAACGCGCGCGAAGGTGGCGGAATTGGTAGACGCACTGGATTTAGGTTCCAGCGCCTTACGGCATGGGGGTTCGAGTCCCTTCCTTCGCACCATGCCGTGCTGGTTGGATGAGTGGGTCGCGAAATGGGTGTGCCTCCTTTCGCTTTCCCGGTTTAGTGGCAGACATTGAGGGAATTTGATGCAGACAAGTTTGGAGAACCTGGGCTCGTTGGAGCGCCGCCTGGACATGGCGGTTCCGGTCGAGGAAGTCGAGAAGCAGGTAGACGAGCGGCTGAAAAAGCTCTCGCGCAATCTGCGCATGGCGGGCTTTCGTCCGGGAAAGGTGCCGCTGAAACTCGTCGCCCAGCAGTACGGGCCGCAGGTGCGCTCGGAGGTTATCGGCGACGCCGTGCAGAAAGCGTTCAGCGACGTGGTGCGCGAGCAGAAGCTCAAGGTGGCCGGCTATCCGCGCATCGAGCCCAAATCCGGGGACGCCGACGCCAAGAACATCGAATTCAGCGCCACGTTCGAGATCTACCCTGAAGTGGTGCTGGGCGACGTCAGTTCGAGCAAGATCGAGCGCGCCGCGCTCACGGTGGGCGATGCCGAAGTCGATAAGACGCTGCAAATCCTGCGCAAGCAGCGACAGCATTTCCACAGCGTGGAGCGGCCGGCCGCCACGGGTGACCGAGTGACTGCGGATTTTGTGGGCAAAATCGACGGTGTCGAGTTCACCGGCGGCAGGGCGAGCGATTTTGCCTTCGTCCTGGGAGAGAAGCAGATGCTGCCCGAGTTCGAAGCCGGCGCTCTGGGCCTCGCGGCTGGCGCCAGCAAGACGTTCGACGTGACGTTTCCGGCCGATTACCACGGCAAGGACGTGGCGGGCAAGCGCGCGAGTTTCGAGTTGACCGTCAAGCAGGTTGAGGAGGCGCACATGCCAGAGGTGGATGCCGAGTTTGCGCGTTCACTCGGCGTCGCCGACGGCGACCTCGTCAAGATGCGCGCCGAGATCAAGGCCAATATCGAGCGCGAAGTGAAAGCGCGCGCCCAGGCAGATCTCAAGAACAAGGCCATGCAGGCGCTGCTCGACGCGACAAAGATCGACTTGCCCAAGTCGCTGGTCGAGATGGAATCGCAGCGGCTGGTGCAGGCTGCGCGCGCCGACCTGGAAGCGCGCGGCATGAAGATGGAGCAGATGCCGATTGATCCGGGGATGTTCGAGCAGCAGGCCCGGCGTCGCGTGTCACTGGGATTGATCATCGCGGAGTTGGTGAGGGTGCATGGTCTTGCGCCCAAGCCGGAGCAGGTGCGTGCCCTGGTGCAGGAGCAGGCCGAGACCTATGAGCAGCCCGACGAGGTGGTAAAATGGACCTATTCTCAGCCGCAGCGCTTGTCTGAAATGGAGAATCTGGCGCTGGAGGACAATGTGGTCGTCTGGGTGTTGGCGCAAGCGAAAGTTGAGGACAAGGCCGTGGAATTCGAAGAGTTTATGGGGCAAGGCTCATGATGCAAGCTGGCTGGAAGCCGCAGGTGGCAGGGTGGACGGAGCCGCAGGCCGGTCTTGACGGGCCGCAGGGACTGGGCCTGGTCCCCATGGTCATCGAGCAGAGCGGGCGTGGCGAGCGCGCCTACGACATTTACTCGCGCCTGCTGAAGGAGCGGGTGGTGTTCCTCGTGGGCGTCGTGAACGAAATGACGGCCAACCTGATCGTTGCCCAGTTGTTGTTCCTCGAGTCGGAAAATCCCGACAAGGACATCTCCTTCTATATCAATTCGCCCGGAGGTTCTGTCTCTGCCGGACTGGCGATCTACGACACGATGCAGTTCATCAAGCCCGACGTGAGCACCCTGTGCGTGGGCCAGGCCGCCAGCATGGGCTCGTTCCTGCTCGCTGCCGGGGCCAAGGGCAAGCGCTACTGCCTGCCCAATTCGCGCGTCATGATCCATCAGCCCATGGGCGGATTCCAGGGGCAGGCCTCGGACATCGAAATCCACGCCAAGGAAATCCTCTACCTGCGCGGGCGGCTGAACGAGATGCTGGCCCTGCACACAGGACAGAACGTCGAAACCATCGCGCGCGATACCGACCGGGACAACTTTATGTCCGCGGAGGAAGCGGTGAAATACGGTTTGGTGGACAATGTGCTGAGCAATCGGGCCGAGGCGAAGAAGTGAGGCATAGATGACCGAAAAAAACACCGGTGAAAAGCTGTTGTATTGCTCCTTCTGTGGCAAGAGCCAGCATGAGGTGAGGAAGCTTATCGCCGGCCCTTCGGTGTTCATCTGCGACGAATGCATCGAGCTGTGCAACGACATCATTCGCGAGGAGACCGGCGCCGACAAATCGGGCAAGACAGCGAAGTCCGAGTTGCCGACGCCGAAAGAGATTTGCGACATCCTCAACGAATACGTCATCGGCCAGGATCTGGCGAAGCGCATTTTGTCGGTGGCGGTGTACAACCATTACAAGCGGCTCAAGCACCTGTCGAAAAGCGACGAGATCGAACTGTCGAAGTCGAACATACTGTTGATTGGGCCCACCGGATCGGGCAAGACGCTGCTGGCGCAGACGCTGGCGCGCTTGCTGAACGTGCCCTTCGTCATCGCCGACGCCACCACCCTGACCGAGGCCGGCTATGTCGGCGAGGATGTCGAGAACATCATCCAGAAACTGCTGCAGAACTGCGACTACGACGTCGACAAGGCCAAGCGCGGCATCGTCTATATCGACGAGATTGACAAGATATCGAGGAAGTCCGACAACCCGTCGATCACTCGGGACGTCTCCGGCGAGGGCGTGCAGCAGGCGCTGCTGAAGCTGATCGAGGGCACTGTCGCCTCGGTGCCGCCGCAGGGCGGGCGCAAGCATCCGAACCAGGATTTCGTGCAGGTGGACACGACCAACATCCTGTTCATCTGTGGCGGGGCATTCGACGGCCTGGAGAAGATCATCCGCAACCGCTCGGAGAAGAGCGGCATCGGCTTCGGTGCCGAGGTGCGCAGCCTCAAGGACAGCAAGGACATCACCGCGGTGCTGCGCGCGGTGGAGCCCGAGGATCTGATCAAATTCGGCCTGATACCGGAGTTCGTCGGGCGCATGCCCGTGATCGCCACGCTGGAAGAGCTGGACGAGGCGGCGTTGATCGAGATTCTCACCACACCCAAGAACGCGCTGATCAAGCAGTACCAGCGCCTGTTCGGCATGGAGGGGGCGGAGCTGGAGATACGCACCGCCGGGCTCTCGGCGATCGCGCAGAAGGCGCTCGCGCGCAAGACCGGTGCGCGCGGCTTGCGCTCCATCCTCGAGCAGGTGCTGCTCGACACGATGTACGAGCTGCCGACCATGGAGAACGTCAGCAAGGTGGTTATCGACGAGCCGACTGTCAAGGGCGAAGGCAAGCCCCTGCTGATCTATTCCGACCCGCCCAAGGTCGCAGGTTCGCTCTCCTGAGCGCGCAGACGGGGTTGAACTAATGTCCCCCGCCCCCATCTACTATTGATTGAGTGTCCCGCCGAGGTACCGCCATGTCCGCTACTGAATATTCTTCCGACCTGACCCAGTTTCCGCTGCTGCCGCTGCGCGACGTAGTCGTGTTTCCGCACATGGTGATTCCGCTGTTCGTCGGTCGTCCCAAGTCGATCAAGGCGATGGAAATCGCCATGGAAGCGGGCAAAAGCATCATGCTCGCGGCGCAGAAATCCGCGGCCAAGGACGAGCCCGCCGCCGAGGACATGTACCAAATCGGCTGCATCGCCAACATTCTGCAAATGCTGAAGCTGCCCGATGGCACGGTAAAGGTCCTGGTCGAAGGCGGCCAGCGCGCGGTGATCAAGGAAATCGATGACCAGCGCAGCCATTACACGGCGGTGGCCCGCCCGGTCCCTGCGGACGCGAGTGACAACAACGAGGTCGAAGCGATGCGCAGGGCGCTGGTGACCCAGTTCGACCAGTACGTGAAGCTGAACAAGAAGATTCCGCCCGAGATACTGACTTCACTCGGCGGCATTGAGGAGGCCGGGCGCCTCGCCGACACGGTCGCCGCACACCTGCCGCTGAAGCTGGAACAGAAGCAGCAGGTGCTGGAGATGTTCGACGTCAAGGCACGCCTGGAGCACCTGCTCGGGCAACTCGAGACGGAAATCGACATCCTCCAGGTGGAAAAGCGCATCCGCGGCCGGGTCAAGCGGCAGATGGAGAAAAGCCAGCGCGAGTATTACCTGAACGAGCAGGTCAAGGCGATCCAGAAAGAGCTGGGCGAGGGCGAAGACGGCGCCGATCTGGACGAGATGGAAAAGAAAATCAAGGTCGCGCGCATGCCCAAGGATGCGCGCGTCAAGGCCGAAGCCGAGTTGAAGAAGCTGCGGCTTATGTCGCCGATGTCGGCGGAGGCCACCGTGGTGCGCAACTACATCGACATACTGGTCGGACTGCCGTGGAAAAAGCGCAGCAAGATTTCCAAGGACATCGCCGCGGCGGAGAAAAGCCTCGACGCCGATCATTACGGTCTGGAAAAAGTCAAGGAGCGCATCGTCGAGTACCTTGCGGTGCAAAGCCGAGTCGACAAGGTGAAAGCGCCCATCCTGTGCCTGGTGGGCGCGCCCGGCGTGGGCAAGACGTCGCTGGGCCAGTCCATCGCGAAGGCGACCAACCGCAAGTTTGTGCGCATGTCGCTGGGTGGCGTGCGCGACGAGGCGGAGATTCGCGGCCACCGCCGCACCTACATCGGTTCCATGCCGGGCAAGATCCTGCAGAACATGACCAAGGTCGGCGTGCGCAATCCGCTGTTTTTGCTCGACGAAGTGGACAAGCTCGGCATGGACTTTCGCGGCGACCCGTCTTCGGCACTGCTCGAAGTGCTGGATCCGGAGCAGAACCATACCTTCGTCGATCATTACGTCGAGGTCGAGTACGACCTTTCAGAAGTAATGTTTGTCGCCACCGCGAACACGCTCAACATTCCGCCGGCGCTGCTCGACCGCATGGAAGTCATCCGACTGTCGGGCTATACCGAGGACGAGAAGATACACATCGCTACGCGCTACCTTCTGCCCAAGCAGCTGAAGAACAACGGGCTGAAACTGGACGAGGTCTCGATCGCCGAGTCGGCGATCCGCGACGTCATTCGCTATTACAGCCGCGAAGCGGGCGTGCGCAGCCTGGAACGCGAGATTTCCAAGATCTGCCGCAAGGTGGTGAAGACGCTGGTGACCAAGAGCCGCGACAGCAAGATCGTGGTCACGGCGAAGAACCTGGACAAATTCCTCGGCGTGCGCAAGTACACCTTCGGCATCGCGGAGAAGAAAAATCAGGTCGGACAGGTCACCGGTCTCGCCTGGACCGAAGTCGGCGGCGAGCTGCTGACGATAGAGGCCGTGGTGATGCCTGGAAAAGGCAAGAGCATCACCACCGGCAAGCTGGGCGAGGTGATGCAGGAATCGATCCAGGCCGCGCTCACCGTCGTGCGCAGCCGTTCGGCCAGGCTTGGCGTGCCAGAGGACTTCTACCAGAAGATCGACCTGCACATCCATTTACCCGAGGGCGCGACGCCCAAGGACGGTCCGAGTGCGGGCATCGGCATCTGCACCGCAATGGTTTCGATTCTCACGGGCATCCCGGTGCGCGCCGATGTGGCGATGACCGGCGAAATAACGTTGCGCGGTGAAGTGCTTCCCATAGGCGGTTTGAAGGAAAAATTGCTCGCGGCTCACCGCGGCGGCATCAAGACGGTGCTGATTCCAGAGGAAAACGTGAAGGATCTCACTGAGATTGCGGAGAACGTCAAGAACCGCCTCGAAATCGTACCGGTGAAATGGATCGACCAGGTGCTCGAGTTGGCCTTGGAGCACAGGCCCGAGCCACTGCTAAAGAAGGACGATGCGGCCCCGATTACGCCGGCCGCAGACGGCCAGCCGGTGAACGGAGTCATCACGCACTAAATGCGCGTCGAGCGCTGCGCAAAAGCGCTTGACACGCATGAATGGCAATTGCTATAAAGGTCCATCCGGCGTTTACTGCAAGGCCGCCGTCGCAGCCTCAACCCAACGGCGTCACCCCGACAGAGCATTCACTCCAGACATTGCTTTCCAACGTCCAAACTCAATATGATGAGAAGAGGGGGTTCAATATGAACAAATCCGAAATGATCGATCAAATTGCCAAGTCGGCCGACGTCTCCAAGGCGGCTGCCGGACGCGCCCTGGATGCAACGGTGACGGCGATCAAGACCGCGATGAAAAAAGGCGGCATGGTGACGCTGGTTGGGTTCGGCACCTTCTATGTCGGCAAGCGCGCGGCGCGCAGCGGGCGCAATCCGCGCACCGGCGCGAGCATCAAGATCAAGGCTGCGCGGGTTCCAAAATTCCGTGCTGGCAAAGCACTTAAAGATGCGTTAAACTGACGCCCTTTTTGGACCGGAGCGCCCCACGTATCAGTCCGTCCAAGAGGGTGCTTAGCTCAGTTGGTAGAGCGTCGCCTTTACACGGCGAATGTCGGGAGTTCGAGCCTCTCAGCACCCACCAGGGTGTCACGTATTGCTGGAGTGGTAGTTCAGTTGGTTAGAATGCTGCCCTGTCACGGCAGAGGTCGCGGGTTCGAGTCCCGTCCACTCCGCCAACAACGAAAGGCGAACCCAGACAGGGGTTCGCCTTTT
>Ga0307377_10004197_pt1 | contig 15839 bp, 11 predicted proteins | sample TR3MG_FD_202535 | JGI IMG/M metagenome (GOLD analysis project Ga0307377, IMG submission 202535) | Soil microbial communities from Risofladan, Vaasa, Finland - TR-3 | ecosystem: Environmental > Terrestrial > Soil > Coastal area > Acid sulfate soil | place: Finland: Risofladan, Vaasa | collected... | reverse complement strand
GGAGAATGATACACTCGGAAACAAAATCCCATCAATATCATTAATCATTTTCTCATTTGGGCATCTGTCAAATACTTGATCACAATAATAATTTGAAAAGAAATAATCATTTATATTGTTTATTTCAAGTTTTGCAAATTGATCTGAGAAGAAATCAATCAATAATTTGTCCTTGGTTATATCTAAGGAATGATTTTGCAGCATTTTCCCTATTTGATTATCATAACCAATTATTAAAGCATCAATATCATCATAAATTTTTTGTCCAGGTTTTCTTATTCTATCAATGAAGATCTTAGAAAACGGTATGAAGGCTAAAGTCAAAGGTTGTTCTATTTTCCAAATCCCTAAAGTTAAATTCTGATCATTTTCCAAAGTTTGCAATGGGAACTTATGCCAAATAGTTTCATAACAGGCTATATGCCAATCATTAGACGCATAAAACCTAGGTTGGTTTTCTTTATTTGCCCTGCCAAAATTTACCTTGTCAATATCTTCTTCTGGAATAATAGAGATGTCTTTTACTTGTGACCAAGGCATTGATAAAGATGGTTTTAAGTGGTTTAGTAAATTTGGTCGAGCTCGATAAATTAATGATGGATTACGAGGAAATCCCTTGTCAATCCTGGGAATATCATCTGAGGTAATTGTAATAATAGGTACTTGAGGTATCAATTGTGAAAGTAACAAATTCAATTCTTCATAAGAATACTTATAAATGTTACTCTGAATTTGTGTGAGGTCTTTTATCAATCGATTCATTGCACTGTCAATAGATTGGTTGACTTGAAGTTACCGCTTACTCGTTTTTAGCGGTTGCTATTTATAACCGTTTTAATTTTGAATACAGAAATAGTAAAATCTTTTCCCTAATTCTGTAAGAGAAATTCTTTGGTTAAATAGTCCTCCAGTATTTGTAAATCCTATACTGTCTAGTTGTGAGGTAACTAATCCTGAATTCTCTAATTGTTGGGTAAAACCTTTAACTAAATCTTTATCAACTCCTTGATTAATAAGCTCATAATGGTTCATAAATTTTTGAGATCGATTTAAAATTGCTAAAATGTTTATATGAACTTGTGTTAGGCTTGAAATTAAATCTACAAAATACTTTCGCTCATTAAAACAATCTTTTACAGGATGAATTAATGACTTTATATATAAGTTCTGGTAATATTTGATTTTCAACTCAGTTCGTTCATTTTCAACTTTTTCATGAATTTCATCTATTAGTAACACAAGTTCTTCTGGAGAATGGCTTTCTAACTTAGCGATAGACTTTTTCACTTTTTCAAGCTCCTCATTTAGTTTTGAATAGAAACTTTCGAGCCGTTCAAATTTCTTTTTTTCTTTATTACCAAAATATAAAGTTGCGATTGAGCTACCAATATATGGAATAGCTTGAATAGCAGATTCTAACATTAAATCTTTATCCATCTTTTTGTTCAATTTTGATTGGTTCTTTTGCCGATAAATATTCCTTTAGTATTTTAGGAATTATTAATTCTGTACCTGATGGCATTATTATTTGAACAAGATACTTTCTACTTGATTCATCAGGGATAAGCATGATTGTTATCTGTTCATTTGAAGGTACCTTAATTGTAAATGCCCTATGGTTTTCAATATCTTGAAAAACATTGCGTCCAATTGGTGGATGTTGTCTAAATAACTCTATTACTTCATTTTCTTCTAAAACATAGTAATCAGAAAAGACTAATCCATGAATACCGGTTTCTTGGAATTTAATTGTTTTACTCATGGTTACATGATATAATAACGTATGTTATGGGCACCATTTGTTACCGCTAACAAAAAGTATTTTATACACAGCCTTACTACAGTTTACCCATTAAAGGTAGGAATAAAATACTAACGGAATAAATTGAATGGTGGACTCAGCACCTGAACCTTGAATTGCAAAACATTGGAAATCAATTATCCAAAAGATCAAAACTTGAAGTTGTAGACGAATTTGTTGACAAAATCAGTGTTTTTGTGACTTTTGAGTTATCTCATCCCAAAAATTACATAAGAAAATTGGAATAATATTTTCAAAGCCTTCAATGTATTTATCATTAATCTAGTATTAAAGCCGAGCTTATTGATCGCATATAGCCGGTCTGATAACACTTAACATAAATAAGTAAACAACAAGTATTTAACTCCGGTTTTTGGTCAATTTATTCAGGTCAACTATGGTCAAGGTCATTGGCTTCTCCAAGTTTTGTGAAAATAAATTGTTACGCCTTTATACCGCTACTCATATTTAAGTACATCAACTGGATTTGAGTTGGCAGCTTTTAGTGTTTGAGACAGAATTGTCAGTAGACCAATTACAAAGACAATAGTAATACCTATGAGGATAGTACTTGCACCAAATGTAACATGGAAAGCAAGGAACTTAAGCCAGGTTGTGTTTATTAAATATGCCAGCGGAGCAGCAATGACAGCTGCAATTACTAACATAATAACGAATGTCCGACCGATAAGCAAGGCAACACTTCGCGATTGTGAACCAAAAACTTTCCTTATACCAATCTCTCTCAACTTTGTATGAATACTATATGTGGCCATGCCATAGAGGCCTAAACATGCTACTACTATTGCCAGGATCGTAGCAAAGCCGACTGTGTAGAGAACATCTCCGAACATTTTGTAGTAATCCTTTATTTGATACTCAAGAAATGAACCACTGAGATCATGATATGGATCAATTGATTTCCATACACTTTTAAATTTGGATATAGTGGCTTCTCTGTCCGGTGTCTTGATTCTGAGTACTGCAATATTATATTGTTTGGGATTCATCCTGAGGATAAGAGGTTTAATCGGCATGAATAATGCACAATAATTGTAATTATCCACTACCCCAATAATCTTGACTGGCAGAGTATCATAAATGAGTATATCCTGTCCAACAGCATCCTGAAGAGATATAAATTTAAAATATTCGACTGCCTTTCTGTTTATAACTACTAAATTTGTATTCACATCAGGATCTTTTGGAAAATCTTCTCCGGCAATAATATTGATGCCCATTGTATTGAGGTAGTTTGGATCGACTGAAAAATAGGCTGCATCGTATGATTCATCTCCAGGTTTCATTTTTATACCTGTACTCCAGTAATTTCCAACACCTGGAATATGAGATCCGGCTGAAATTGAAGTGACTTCAGGCAACTGGCTATATTGATCTTTTACTTTTGATAACTGCTGTCCATTAAGACTGATGTTATAAACAACATCCTTGTCAAATCCAAGATCACTATTTAACATAAAGTTCATCTGCCTGTATATCACAATAATTGATATTATAAATATAATTGAGAAAGTGTATTGGGCTACAAGCAGTATTTTTCTGAAAGTAACTCCTTTTAACAGCTTGATGTCTGAAGAGGCTTTAAGCACTCTTACTGGATTAAAGGAAGAGACATAGAATGCAGGAATAATTCCGGCAAGTAATCCTGTGGTGAGTGCAAAAATAAGATATGCCATATAACTAATTGTATTCTGAACCGGATCAATCTCAAGAAGAGACATTAACTCCATACCTGAAAAAGCAGGAATAAGCAATTGAAGAATTATTATAGCAAACAATAGTGAGATCAATGCAAGAACTACAGCTTCTGTAAGAATCTGGGAAACAAGCTGACTTGATGATGCTCCAAACGATTTTCTTATTCCATATTCTTTAGCCCTCATAAGAGATCGTGCTATTGAGAGACTGGTATAATTGAAAGCAGCTGAAAGTATAATTACTATTGCTAACCCAGCAAAGAAAATCACAAAAGGTTTTGGCAGAAACATGCCAATTTCATTTGCAAGAAGGGGCCCAGGAACGATATTGTTAAGATGAGTACTGTAGAATGAGATATGTACCTCTTCATTCTGATAATATTTCAGCCTGCTGATCTTTGCCAGGGCAGTATCAAGATCACTTTGTCTGGAACCTTTATCCAGCAGCACATATATATAGCTTGAGTGAAATTCTTCCCAGTTTTCCGTAATCTCACTTATTTTATTTTCTTTTTCAAGCGACGATAGCGTTGCAGATGAAATAAGAGCCTCAAACTGTAAATGAGATTTTTGTTTTGTTTTTGAAATTACTCCTGTCACTTTCAAGGTACCGTAATTTTCGAAAACGATTGATTTGCCTATTGGATCATTATTGCCAAAGAACTTATTTGCGACCTCCTCGGTAATAACAATTGATGATGGCTCCTCAAGTGGATTTGATGCTGGGTTGTTCTTCAGTTTAAAGTCAAAAAGATTAAAAAATGAGGGAGTCGCAAAAAAGCCGCTAACTCTGAACCTTTTTTCATCACTAATGCCTTCTCCAGTAAAACGATTATTAAGTGCAACACTTTCCTCAACGAAAGGATAATTATCTTTCAGTTCTTTAGCCAGAGGCCATGTTGTTGATGCAAATTTGTTAAACGAAATCTTACTCAGATTATCCTTTGATTGAATCCTGAAAATATGATCGCGGTTCTTATGGAAGTTATCATACGAAAACTGATCCTGAAGAACTAAAATAATAAGCATGCATACAGCCATACTTATTGATAGTCCAATTATATTAATTATTGAAAAGTTTCTGTGTTTCAGAATATTCCTTAATGCTGTAAGAAAGTAGCTTTTTATCATGGTTATACGGATTTTATTTTTCTATCAAATTAGTATACTAACTTTTTCCTCTCTTCTTTGACTAAGAAATCTGGTCAGGACTACATTTATTATGCCTGTGACGATTTTAATAAAGACGGAGAAGTCAGAACGATTGATGCTTCCAATTGAAAATTTTAATTAACAATACTAATTCTTTCAATATCCCATCCCAAATTTTACCAGAGAAATCTGGAATGGGATGGAACCTTCTTCGAAAGAAACAGGAGATAGGATTTGTAGGATTCGTAGGAAATTTAGAGATTTTCTTATTTCAGACTTTTAATTTGTTTAAACATGGGATTCATCACTGGGTGCTAGCACCGTATGAAGTCCTACGTATTAGCAGCTGCCTTTAATTTTTTGTTAAGTAATTAGAAAGTTTAATACTTTACTGTCAAACAATAGTTATTTGTCACAACGTAGAATATTTCCGTATAAATAAGCTTATACCATCTGCCATTATCTTAATCTGTTTAATATCATTCACATTTTCCCATCTTCCATGCGCTGCATCATTACGTAGTCCTGTCCAGGAAGTTATATCTTTAATATCCTGTTTTGAGATTTGTTCTGCCTCTCTAAGTATTTTTGCATATGAATCGATAGAAGGTTTATTAAATTCATCTGATAATTCAAGTTCTTCAACCCAATTTCTCAAAAATTCTTCAAGGGATGCTCCAATTATGATACAAGGTACTGCTGGATGAATTCCCTTATTGTTAATCAGTATTTGAGCTTGGTTTAAATAATCAGAAACAACATCAATCTGTATCCTTCGTTCGAATGAAATATTATCTGATAGTCCGTTTTCAATGAATCTTATATATCCAAGTAAAGCATCAATGACTTCACTTTTGATATCCTCATCTGACCAATTTGATCCAACTTTAAGGAGTTGTTTATAGAAGGAGGATCGCTCCCCAGAGTATATCCTAAAAAACTCCAAGGCCTCTGCTAATATGCTTGGACCTCTTGCTTTTACTGAAGCAATTCTTTTAGCCTGTATAATTAATTCCTGTTGTTCCATATCTATTAAGTTTTATGTCAGAATTTTGCATTTTTATTTTGAGTATGTAGACATTATCTATCATTGATACGAATGGCTTATAACTAAATAGTGTTTTATACACAGTCTTATAACAACTTACCCATTAAAGATAGGAATAAAATATTACCGGAATAAATTTATTGGTGGCATAAGCACCTGAACCTTTAATTGCAAAACATTGATAATCAATAATCCAAATAATCAAGATTCAAAGTTGTTGACGGATTTGCTGATAATAATATATGTTTTGAGGACATTTTGATATCCCATCCCAGTTTTTATTGGAGAAATCTGGGATGGGATGAAACCTTATTCAAAACAAATGGGATTTAGGATTCGTAGGATTCATAAGAAATTTAGGGATTTTCTTAAAGAAAGACTTTTAATTTTGTTCAATCTGTCCTTCCTTGCTGAGTACTTCACACTGTATGAAGCCCTATTTTAGGTGAATCCATATTTCTGTCAGTTAATTTGAAGTATTACTTAAATTCAATATTAAAATCTCTTAATTTGGAATCCGACGATGCGATCTTATTAGTTATGTATTTGACTGTCTTATCAAGGAGTTCTTTGTAATGATTTAATGGGACTTTTGACAAATAATCCCTTGTTAAATAATTTCCAATCTCGTAATCATGATCAATCTCCTTTTGTTCTAGTTTTTTTGTGAAAGCTTTAGATATTCTTCCATCATTATGAATTAACAGGTTTCGGTTTTTTGAAAATTTCATTATTTGTTGCGAATCTCTGTCCGAAAGGTTAATTTCAACAGGAAGTTTGTTGAGAGTTTCAATTAGTTCAATTATTGATTTGCTACGTGAAAACTTTTCTAGTGTGTCATCTATACTGTCATTGACATTATCCTCATTGTAAATTTTAAACGCTTTATCGTCAGGATTGTATTCAATATTTATTTTTTCGTTAAAAAGTCGGATTAATTTAGGGTATGTACAAAAGATCGAACGATAACAATCAAGAATAAAATGTTCGAATGCTTGATATAAGTCCAGGTAGGCTTTTTCAAATAATTCGAGCTGGTATTGTTTAGTATAATCGAACGCTTTTAGAGAAGTATCAAGTGATTCCATTATTTTCTTTCTATGGTCTGATTTAGTATATTCATTGAAAAGTGATTTATCTTCTCTTACAGCCTTACTTATAAGCAGGAAGCCGATAGCCCAACTTTCGAATTGAATAATTTTGGAAATTCTTGTTGAGTAAAATAGATCACATATAAGCATTTCATTCTCTATGTCGTAGAGTCTTGAATTCTTGAATTCATATTTAACTATATTAGCCATAATGTAATACAATCAATCAGGTTAGCTAAATAAAAAATATAACTTTTCAGATTTATCGACATAGTTTTGGGGGGTTAAACTCCCCCTTCCCATTCGACTAATTTATTCCAATAATCTTTAACATTTCTAAACACTATCATTTTCTTAGGAAGAACTGATAATATCAACCCCTTTTCTTTCTCGTCATAATAAAAATACTCCACGGAGTCAATATATAAATTACTAAAGTTTCCCATATTTTTTAAGCCCTATAATTGGGCATGTTAAATTTAATAATTACCCGTTCAATTGACGCCTAATCATCATTCTGTCAAGCAGCTACCTGTGACTCAACAGTTTTGTCGTCATTTTGGTCAATATCTTCAAATTCATCCAATAGTTTGAGTATTGCCAATAGTTGCTTGCTTGTTTGATCGCTTTGCATAAGTTTCTCTAATACTTCTTCAATATCAACATTTAATATTTCAGTTAACTGTACTATCATTTTAAGAAACACCCTGATCAATCGTTCCCACAATGTAAACTCCAGCAATTGTTGCTGGGTTTCACGGAACAGTTCGCCCATTGTTTCGTATGAGCTGAACCTTTTTTGTAGTGACAGTATCGTATGGGTTGCCAGTGTAATTGTAACGTCTGCAATTTGTCCGTCGAAATCAGTATTCTGGCTACCACCCAATCGCAGGTACTGCTTGCATTCTTTGAACAAAACTTCAATAGTCCAGCGGATTTGATATAGTTCGATCGCCTGAACGAAAGATAAAGTCAAATCTGTTGTCAACAGCAATGTCCAGTTACTTGCATTGTTATACCGAATGCAAAAAAGCCGTACTTTTTCACCCTTATAATCAACTACCAAAGAAATGTATGTTGACTTGTATTTTCTCGAATACTTACTTCTCTTGCGTTCATTTTTGGTGATCAACTGATGGGCGTTCAGTAATTTCTTGTCAATCAAATATTGTCGTCTGTCTAGTTTGCACATCCCCAGTAAATGCATGGCTCCGTTTTTTATGGCACGAACACTTTTGATCATATAATCGTTCACAAACCAGCTATCCATCAGGACATAACTTGCTATAAATCCATTTTTTACAGCCCGTTTGAGCATCAAAACAGCAGTGTCTCCCTTTTTCATATCTAACTCTTTAACCCTTTTGTGACCAGGTGATTTTGCTTCACGCTTTTTACCGAACTGTGATCTCAGCTCCTTTTTCGACATACCGTAAGTTCCCTTCTTCCCTTTCTCCCGATGGAGCGAACAGTCCGTTGCTATAAGGCTTTTACCATCCCAGAAGGCCAGCAGTAGTAATTTAAATCCCAACGGATAAAGCTTGGTGACATGGTTGAAGATCCTGCCGATGAACTCAAACTTTTTACCAGTCTTTTCAATATCGGTATCGTCCAAAACAAAGCAAGTTACCACCGAAGTATTGTCGCCATTGGCTTTTGCCAGAGCAACAAATTGTTTGGCAAAGCCGATCAGTAATTTGCGCCAATTCATCCATGGATTGTTCATCAGGCGATAAAAGGTATTGTCGTCAATCTTTTCAAGAAAGTTTTTGCTGCGGATTTGCATCCTGCAGATACTTTCACTGCGCAGTCTGAAGATCAGGAGCGAAAGTAAAAGCACCGAAACGTCAAAACCTTTGCTTTTGAATGAACCGAATGCAGCCAAAAGCCGGGTAATTTTAAAGGTTGAAAAGAAATGGAGGATCCCCTCATTAGTTTTCTCATCATTGCAAAGAACGTTTTCTAATTCGCTTAAATGTGCTATTTTTGATGTCATAAGTAGTGGTTTTGTGAATAAACTGCTTTTTGATTTGTAACTAACTCAAATATAGCAATTTAAATTCTATTTTACCACTACTTATTCTATTTTGATTCTCCCATAAATCAACTCTTTCAGACGTGGGAAACTTTAGTAAATTATCCCTTATGCTTGAAAAAATATGAGTATCATTATATGGCGATAAACCAATAAAAGTCACCAAGCCTTTAATTTCATTCAGTTTTCTAAACGCATAAACTATCGGAAATTGTAAATCTGGATTCTTTTGTTTTAGTTTTATTGCCTCATAGAAATTCCTAATAATATAATTTTCAGAACCTTTCCAACTTTCAATTTCTTTAGCAACTTTCGGATCATGGTTCATTCCAGCTACAAATTTTTTTAAAGCAGCATTAGTATTTTCAGCATTTTCAGCTGTAAACTGTTTAAAAAATCCAGAACTACCAGTTAATGCTGTAGAGAATGCATGTTCATATCCCTTAATTGCATGTACTTTATCAGCTGGTCTATCAGGAAGTTGGTTTCTATAGCCATTTGGATTATAAAGATCATCTAATACATGAAAGGCACCGTGCAAATAGAACAAATCACGGTTTATACTAAGTTCAATGTTTTTGTCATAGTTTGTTGTGAAAACATTGTCAAATGATTTAATGTATTCTATAAAGTCCTTTGGAAAATTTTTATGAATATCGTTTATTTTACCATTATTATAAATTGAATCTAAGAAAAGTCTTCGCAGGAGTTCCTGAATATCAAATCTCTGAGGATTATTAATTTTATTCTTTCTACAGCATAATTCATTCATTAAAAAGAAGTCTTCAAATCCGATTTCATAAATCTCTGCTTTACCGCTATACCTTATTTTGAAACTTTCCAATTCTTGCCTTTCATCTGATGCCACAGCAAATCTATCATAATCTCCATTTAAAAAGCAAGAGAATTCTTGGAATATGAATTTAAGCCAATCTCCTATTTCGCTAGTATATACTTCATTACAAAAATCACCTGATTCAATTTTGTGCATAGCTCTTATTATAATATTATCATTTTGGTAGTCATATCCTCCAAATTGTATATTTACTCCATTACCAATTATTATGTTCTTCATCTTATGGAACATGTCTAGTCACTAGCCCTGACTTGCCCATAACTCGTTTATAGGATTGATGGAACTTCATTCTAAAATCACTTTATGATTTCATTAATAAGCTTAATTAGCAAAATGGAAGCTAATATTCCAATGGAATTGCAACAAAACACTGGACAAAGAGTTAAGTCACGCTGCCAAATTTTTGGTTAATAATAAATTTTCAAATTCTTCTAACGTTTTATAGTCCAAAGCTGAGTGTCTCCTTTCTTATTATACCAAGTCTCAATCCAATAGAAAACTGAAAGTTGAGCCTGACAGTGGTTAATATCCTGCGTATCATATAATCAATCGTTCATTGTGATAAAGTCATTCGTGTTATTTCATATGCCAAGTAAGTTTATTGTAGCAATTCTACGTCGTAAAATCGACCTATTTTAAAGAATTTAGCCTTTATTGCACCATCAATAGTAATATTAGTAAAACCGTTTTGTAATACTTTCGTATCAAATTCATTTTGTAAATTGTTGAATAAATCATAAAACTTTTTAAATACAAATTTTGCATTTGACATTGAAGCAAACTCGTCACCTGTAACTCCTGGATACCAGAAACCAAAGCGTAATTCAGCATATTCTCCATGTATTCCTGAATTAGTTGTTTTAGGGAGAAATTGCCAATATACAATCTCAATTTGCACTTGATACTTAATTAAAGTTTTTACAGGTATATAAGGGTATTCTAAATAATTCATTTCACCTTTATCGTTTTGGCAAACATGAATTAAAATAGAAATTTGGTCTTCAGGTTTGAAATATTTATATAATCGATTTAGTCTTTCGCCACTTATTAACTGTGCCTCAGGATCCCATACCATCTTATATGTGTACGCCCATTTGCGAATATCGTTTAATGAAAGCCTTAAGTTCTTCGGAAAATATTCAGATCCCCAAAAAACCATACCAGAAAAAATATTGTAATCAAGCATTCTTTTTTTCATTTAGTTCGATCGATTGCGCCTAACTAATAGTGTTTTATACACAGTCTTTTCACAATCTATCCATTAAAGGTAAGAATAAAATGCCAACGGAGTAAATTTATTGGTGGCAACAGCACCTGAACCTTTAATTGCAAAACATTAATAATCAATCATCCAAGGAATTAAAATTATGGATTGATGACGGATTTGAGGATAATAATATATGTTTTGAGGCAATTTTGATATCCCATCCCAAGTTTTGCCGGAGGAATCTGGGAAGGGACGTCTTTGAAAGATTTTTATATCTCAATTAGATTAATCGAAGATTTATCAAAATATTCAACCATTGAAGGATGGCAGGTAAAAATAATAATTTGTCTATTTTTTCCAAAATCTTGAAAAATTTCGGCGGTTCTTTTTGCACGAGTCGGATCGAAATTCACTAATACTTCATCCACGATTATTGGTAACGGTTCAGCTTTGGTTTCATATTCTTCAATAAAACCTAGTCTTAAACTTATAAGTAATTGCTCTTTAGTACCTCTACTAAGCTGATCTATATTTTTGGATGCCTCCCGCGAGTCAAAAATGGTAATCTCGCTTTTATTCAAAGACACATGAATCCTTTTATATTTACCTGACGTAATCTTGTTAAAATATTTACTGGAATTTTTAATGATTACTGGTTGTTTTTCCTTCTCATATCTTTCCCTTTCCTCTGTCAACAATTTCAGTGCAATTTTACCAGTTATCCACTCTTTGTAAGCATCTGTCAGTTTTTGCTTTTCATTTTCGAGTTCAGTCATTTTTTCGGCGAGTTCCGATTCCCCCTCAATCTGCCTGATCTCGCCTTTCTTTTCTCCCAACTCCTTATTCTTGGTATTCAATCCCTCAGTCATTGAGGAAATTTTTACTTCCAGATTTGTAATCCCTTCTTTCAAACCGAGTTGATCATGAGTTTTAAGGAATTCGATTACATCAGCAGCCCTATTTATACCAACAATAGTTTCAATAGTATTAATGGTATTCCTCCTTTTTTCAATTAGCTCCTTTGCTTTATCGTTAACTTCATATTTTCCCTTGAAATCATCTTGGTCTGCTGCATTTATTTTCTTTAATAATTCTGTGATTGATTGATTATTTTTAGTGAGACTTTCTTTGTTTCTTTCAAGTTCATTTTTCCTGCTAGATAAAGCCTCTTTCAGATCTTTTTCTTTATCTGATTCTTTTTGTGAATTATCGAATTGCTCTATTATCTGACTTACAAGAGTTTCAATTTCATTTTCAGGTTCTGTGTTTTTAAGAAGATTACTGAACGATTTTACTTCATTTTCAAAACCGCTTATGAAAGGATCCTTAGTCTCTTTTTGTTTCCCATCAAGATCATCCCGCTCGATGATCTCTCTTTTTAGCTGTGCAACCGTTTTCAGAATATCAGTTACAGAGTCTATAGATAAAGTCCTTTTTAAGTGTAATTCCTTTTCTAGATAATCTTCATAACTATTCTGTATCTCTTTTCCTTTATTCTTAACCTCAAGCAATTGTTTCGTGATTTTTTCAACATGACTCTCTTTTATAAGATACTTGCGGCCTAAGAAAATCAATAATGCCACTACAATGCATATTATGCTGACAATATACAAGGAGTAGTAAAATGCAGGAATTGAAGCCAGGAGGAATACTAGTGAAATTAATATCAAGGCATTATTAGAATTAATCCTGCTTTCGATTGCAATTAATGCTTTTTTCTGGCCTTCAAGTTCAATTTTTTCTTCATTTATACTATCGAGCTTTTCTTTAGTCTCTTTTATATTGTCCTGATGAGGTAAAAGATTTGAAAAATCGACAACATTTTGTTCGGTCCAGTCAGAATTTATATTTTTAAGTTGTTCATTGATCGAAATATCCAGACTATTTATTTTCTGAGCCACCTCTGATTTGTCAATTACAGCCTGCTTATATTTTTCCAAGTTTGTTTTAAGGTGATTGACTTTTGCTTTTTCCTTTAGTATTTCATTGTTAAATGAAATTGATTTCAGATTTTCTTCAATCTCATCAATTCCCTTATACTCGGTACTACCCTTCTGCAACTCATCGATTTTATTATTCAGTTTTTTTTGCTCTTCTTCCAACCCGTTTAAATCTTCAAGGCCACTTTTAGGATAATCCTGAGGCTCAGGTAGTTTTGCCAGTTCATCGTCAATTCTAACCACTGAAACAAAGCTTTCATAACTCTTTAAGTAGTTCTCGTTTCCTTCTTTTTCAATTCTAGCCTTTTTAAGGTCTTCTTCAATTTCAGATATCTCCTTTGCAAGGCTCTGAATCTCTGTTGTTAACTCCTGGTATTTGGGCAAATTTTCTTGTATCGCCTTTAAGCTTGATTTTTTTCCCTGAATTACCTTTAAAACGCTTGGGATTGTTTGTTTGCTACCTCTTGGACTATAGATCTGATCAACACGACCCTGAATGTCATTCAATACATCACCAATGGAAATATTGAGGCCAGCTCCAATACTGAATATTTTATCTGCTACTCCCGAAACTGACAGTGAATCCATATCTATTAGTTCGGCAAGAGAGAAAGCAAAGACATTTTCATAAATATCCTGAGTAGCGTTTCCTAGCAATTGAAGCCACAAAGTCTCATTATATGAAATATTACCGTCATATGATAACGCTATCTGATTGTCTCCTTTCCTTTCAAATATTGCTACTTTATCTGTGGATAATATTGCCTTTATCCTACCTCCGTGATTGCCTCCGAAGAGAGGTGCCATTCTTTGCTCTTTGAATCTCGGATAGCCAAATAAAGTGAACCGCAGGAATTTTAACAAGGTGGATTTACCCACTTCATTATTTCCTAGCAGAATATTGATACCATTCTTCAGGTTCTTGTTACTAAAGCCGTTGAATAATCCAAATCCATCGATATGAATTTCACTGATGATCATTCTTGCTTTGTTAATTTATCAAGCAAAATCATTTTTGCTTTTTCAAATATATCCCTATTAATTTCGTCCGTAAATTCAGCGATCTCTTTTCTCGCCTGAGCATTGACAAAATCTTCTTCAACAGTTTTAATCAACTCTGCAAGCTTCTTATTATCTTCAAGATGCGTATCAAAGCTTTTTAATATCTCAGAAGAAAAACCAACTCCACTTTTAATTTTTTCAATGTCGATATCGGGCTGAGTATTGACATATATCTTATCAATCCATGTAAAATATTGTTTATCAGATTGTTCATCATTATAATGCTGAACAAGTTCTTCAATTTGATCCTGATCATTTAAGGATGAATGCAAACCGGTTCGTCCATTTAAGGTAATTCTCAATAAATAATTGACGTTTTCATCATAATTGTCAACTTGTTCAAGCGCTTCATTGATCTTGCCTTGCAGAAACTCTATCTGATCAACCCCCGTCATATCGATTGTAAGGTCTTCGAAGCGGATAAGCTGCGTAGGTATGAACTCAACTACCGGATCATTGCCAATACTGATCTCTACAAGATAACAGCCCTTTTCTCCTGATTCCCCAAAATCCCTGCCTTGAGGATTGCCAGGATATATTATTGCCGGATTTGAAGGATGGATAACCTGCTTTTTATGAATATGTCCCAAAGCCCAGTAATCAAATTTCTTTTTAACCACATCCCTAGTTTTAAATGGAGCATAGTTCTCATGAGGTCCGGGAATGCCTACAGTGCCATGCAGTACTGCTATAGATATGGGTGCAGGATTTGGAGCCAGTTTATAGTCAGCTGCAAGATTCTCTTTGACAACTTTCTCATAGAAACTTATTCCATGTATATCGGCGATTGCATCCTCTCCTTTTTTGAAAGTCATGAATTGCCCTTTGGAAGAATCGAAGCGATATACATTTTCCGGTAATTTGATTGTATCCAGCCATGATTTCAAAGGATCATGATTACCGCACGTAAAATATGTCGCTATTCCTTTATCTGAAAATCTTTTAAGCTCAGAAACAAATTTCAATTGTGCAGCAAGACTTTTATTTTCGCTGTCAAAAATATCACCTGAAATAATGAGGAAATCTACCTTTTTGCTTATACACAGATCAATTATATTTTTGAAGCTTTTAAAGGTTGCATCCTTTAATTTCTTGGACAGATCGGCATTCCAACTACTGAGGCCCTTAAATGGAGTGTCAAGGTGCAAATCTGCGGTATGTATGAATCTGACTTTTGTCATTCTCTTTAATACTTCCAATTTTAATATTCCAACACAAGTTAAACAAAATCTAGTGAACTGGGGATAAAAAATGAAACAAGATGAAAACAGTTGCTTAATTATCTGTTTAGGCACCTGAACCATTAACCACTAAACATTAATAATCCGAATAATAAATATTATAGGTTGTTGATGGAATTTATGACGAAAGTATATGTTTTGTGACTTTTAAGTTATCCCATCCCTTCTAATACCGGAAGATCCAGGATGGGATAAAAGTTAACATTCTTGAATTTATGTAAAAGCCGGGCTTACTGACAACATTGGGCTGATAAGAAAAATATTACATACACAAATGGGCATCAGACACATAGCACTGGCTTTAGATAGTCAAAATAGCCAGACCAACTATGGTCAGGGTCACTGCCTTTTCACATGCTATTAATCATTTTGAAAATCACGTTTTTTAAATGTTTATTAATTTGGCTTTTATTGTTTTTAACCACTTTCTTACATGCCATTGTCGGTGTCGTATTCTCCTATATTTCTTTGAGAAGCGGATGCCAATAAAAAGCATTAAAAGTATTATAACTATAGTTGTTATCATAAAGTGTAAGTTTTGTTATTGTATATTATTTTATGTTTTTTAATTTAATCAAATAATTCCTCGTGGCTTGCCACGGGGTTTCCTTATAATCTCCCCTGATTCAGGGGAGATGTCAGTCGAATGACTGACAGAGGGGTAAAATAATGAAAATTCGGTTTTCAG
>Ga0307377_10004196_pt1 | contig 15845 bp, 17 predicted proteins | sample TR3MG_FD_202535 | JGI IMG/M metagenome (GOLD analysis project Ga0307377, IMG submission 202535) | Soil microbial communities from Risofladan, Vaasa, Finland - TR-3 | ecosystem: Environmental > Terrestrial > Soil > Coastal area > Acid sulfate soil | place: Finland: Risofladan, Vaasa | collected... | reverse complement strand
TGCTGTGGTCAGTCACCGCCGGCAGGTGGTTTCCCAGGACTAACCACTTTCCGCGCACGTGGACGCTCACGGCTTCACGGTACTTGCGATCGACAACTATTTTTTCTCCGGCTATCAAAGACTTAAGTAAACTTTCATTCACACGCGTGCGCGGGATCTCGTCCGCGTAGATGAGGCTAGCGCCGATTAAAACGGAAAGCTTGAAACCGTCCAATGCGTCGAGATTGACTGCAGCAATGCAGCCATGCAGTGCCTGGATGATGTTGACCAAGACCCCTTTCCCGTTTGCGCCCTTGCCGAGCCAGATTTGTGCGCGTTGGTAACGGGCATCAGCCGTCAGTGTGTAGCCGATATATTCCTGTGTCCGGCCGCGGACGTCCGGGTCGGGTAGGACCGATTCCAGGAAACGCTCGAACTGCACCGGCGACGGGCAACTCGGCTGATAGTCGCAGGCCAGCACATGCCGCAGCCCAAGGGATTTGTCCGCCGCCTTGAAATCAATCTGTCCGTCGCCAATATGGACATACCCGTTCCTGCAGGGGATAACGACTGCTGAGGTGGGCGCCGGTAGTCGAGATGCCCAGAGAATGGCTGCCTTGTGCGCCTTTCGCGCGTTTTCCGGGCCGGCATTGTCCCGGTCGTGTTCGACAATCCAGCGGTATGCGTGCCGCTCGCAGTCGTCGTCACTGTCGGCGTTCCAGTGAGTTCCAGTCCAGCGGTAGAGCATCTCGCCGTCGGCCGCGATGTCGCCGGAATCGACGAGTTGCATCGCGTAGGGGTGCGGGTCGAAGCGCCTATTCATGGTGCTTCTCCCCGGTAGTGGATCGGGGAGCATTGATACTGGGTTGACTACCTACAAGCGCGGCATCCACCTCTTCTTGTTGCCAGTAGCGCCGCCTGCCCATGCGCATAGGGGAGGGGAGCAGGCCGGCAGCGACGTGATTGTCCAGGGTCTTTCGGGAAATGCGAAGCTGCGAGAGCAGGTCTTCCGTTGTGAGCAAATGGGTCATTGAATTAGTCCCTTTTTCTTGTTGTTGGGACTACGTATAGCTACCCGCTGTTATGCGCAGGTATTAGCCCATGTCATCCGCTTCTGTGGGGGTGTCTTCGATGGATAGGACGTCCGAAGTAGTGCGTGTTACACTACAAACTATAATCCTCATTCGAGTGCATGAAAAATGAAGAAAGCAAAGGCGCCTGCAAAATCCCAACCCATGTCATTTCGCGTCACTGACGAGTTTAAAATGGCACTAAGTGCGGCCGCAGCAAAGGAGCAACGCAGCCAAAGCAACATGCTTCAAGTCATGGTCTTGGACTACGCCAAACGGATCTTGGGCGAAGTGCCGGGTTCTGCAAAGACGATCGCAAAGACCAAAGCGAAGAAGTGATAGGGGCGGCCGCCGGCGAGTAGTCACCGTGCTCGGTTGGCGCTAGGCTACCGATGCGCGGCTGTCGCAAGCTGGAGAGGAACTGCAGTAGCCGCGTGCTCCGGAACGCTGTGCTGCAGCCGCGCACGCGCAATTTCGGCATAGACGGGGCTCAGCTCGATGCCGGCCACCTCATCCCATCCGGCCATCAGCGCGCCTATCATCTCCGAACCGCTGCCGCTGTAGGGGACAATGAGCCGCCGCGGTGTGCCGTCGGCGCGTGAGGGTGGAAGAATCAGCCGCGCGAGGTATTCGGTTAACGCCAGAGGCTTCAACGTCGGGTGCCCGTTTTTTTCGTCAGGGGGCATTCCCGCGTTCCTTTCTTTCGTGCTTGCTTTAGCGCAGTAGAAAAAGCGCGAGGCCCCGCCGCTGTCGCCGATGGTATCGTGCAGGGTCGCGGCGCATTGTTTGCCGAACGCGTTGCCCGTCCGCGTTGAACGCTTGGTGCCAGCCTTCATTTTTCCGCTCTTGAGTATGCCGGTTTGCGAGTCCAGCGTAGCAGCGGCCTCGTCATCGAAAATCACATTCGCAGGGAAGCGGCCTCCCGCGCCAATTTTGCACGCGTCAATATTTAACCCCGCCACACCCCACTTCGCGGCGTTGGCCGCAAACGTCCCGTCCAATGGTTTCATCAAAATCAACAGCGGCTCCCACGCGGGTTTGAGCGCGGTGCCGTGGCCTTGCCAAGCGGAATCTCCCGTGACCTTTTCCAGGTTCAAACTTTTCGGCAGTCCGCTCCCGTAGAACCACATCACAGTATCGCGTAGCTCAAAACCGGCATCCTCCGCGTTGACTGCGAGCCGATGCCACGTGCGGGTGCCGCCAAAAAGCAGGGCGTGTGCGCCGGGTTTGAGCACGCGCAGCAGTTCGCCAAGGGTTTCAACCGAGGGCAAGGCTTTGTCCCATGGCATATTCATGAAACCTAAAGAGTAAGGGGGATCGGACAGGCAGGCGTCGAAAGTGTTGGTGGGATAGATTTTGAGGCTGGCGAGCACGTCGCCGCATTTGATAGAAAACACGGGTGCTACTCCGCAAGCAAAAACGGCGGGATTGCCGTCGATGCTTGGTGTAGTCACTGCTGGTTATACATTTCCGCGTAGTTTTATATTTCTGCTCAGGTCAGGGGAAACTCGAGCCTTTTTGCCGGCGCCTGTACCTGCAACCAGCGCCCACCGCAGGCGGAGGCGGTTTGCATGGTCAAGGAACGAAGAAGGCGGCACGTAGCTGCGACTCTCAGCCCCTGCCGCCCTGCAATCACGAGAGCCACGTCGTCAGTGAATGGCTCCGGCTGAGTGCGTGAGCGGTACCGCGATGCCGGCCGATGGGCGATTTGCTTCGGGAAGAAGCAGGTGAGCCACGACGCGCTTTTTGCCGGAACTCCAGCCCAGCCGCTTGAGCAGGCTCCCATCGGCCGCATCCCGCACGACATATCCAAACGCTTGAAGCAGGTGCAGGTCGGGTGTGAGCTCCCTCGGCCCGTTCATTTGCTCGATGACCGCGGCAAAGGCATCGTTCACCCCTAGGGAGGCTAGCCGGGCATCGCCTTTTCCGTTGCTCATGGCGATGTTGATGGTTTGGTTCTTCGCCGACGCCATCACCGCCTGATGGCTCCCGGGATGCGATACATCCAGCACGCCGATGTGCGCGTAGCGCTTTGTTTCTGCGAGCACCATCGCAAAAAGGACGTCCCCGTAGCGCAAGCGGGCCGTGGAGCAACTGGGCGGTGCCGTGTCCACCTCCTTGAACTCATCGCCAAGCAGCGTGAATCCCAGTGTGGGCTGCCTGGCGAAGCGCGACGCGGGAGATACAGGCATCCCCAGCTCATCCGGTCTCAGTACAAACCCATGCCGACCGGTCAAAATCTTCCCTACTGGTGTTCTCGTCATAGATATCGTCATGCCTTTACTCCTTACGTAGTTGAGTGGCACGGTGGATCCCCGCCGCACCTTCAAAGTGAAGCACTGGGTTTTATCCGCTTCCGAAAGTGATCACGCGAACGCAGTCAAAGACGTAACTGACGCACTAGCGGCATCCCGAGTGGCAGCAGTAGGCTCACCGTGCTGCAGGTCCTGCTCATATAAATAGGTATCCCCAGCAAATCGCACGCAATTCACCGAGAGACACCGTTTCCTATACGAACCAGGAACCTGCCTTATCGGGTCCGCCCGAGTCGTCACGGTCGTGGCGGCAAATCACAAGGACAACAAGGAAAATGACAATGAAACAATTTGTGGTATTCATCGCGCTCGCCACAATCGCCGCGGTTAGCGTGCTCAGAGGTCGCGCAGCGGTTGCTGGGGGCGATTTATGCAGCAACAGTGCTTGTTACAGCGCCGCCCCGGGCTTCGGGGGTGCCGTATGGCGGATGAAAGTGCTCGTGGACGAAGCCGCCTTCAGGGGGCCTTCGGTTCACGACCGTCTAAGCTACAACTGGACCAATGCGGCATCGAGAAGGTATCGCTGGACGTCAACCGCAATGCCGGCCGACACGGGCGCGAGCACGCAGCTGGTGACAATCTCAGCCACCCTAATTGCGGCAGGGGTTCCACCGCTGGACAAAGGGGACATTGTCGATGTCTACGTCGGGTCGCGGGAAGAAGTGGATTACACGAAGGGCAGGGCGCCAATGATTCTGCGCCGCGTGTGCGCTGCGCGTGACGAAGTGTGCATGGGATGGTTGCGTAAGACGCACAATGGCAGGGAATCTGGCGTGGAAGCCGGAGGCGGCTACCGAGTCGCGGGCAATAGAAAGCCTTTTCCGCCGGTCGCCAACCTTTGCCGCGCTGCGTGCGCTACCGGGCGATTGCCGGGAAGCGGTGAGATGACAGCGGTGCTGCAATGATTCAAAGCCCTTGGCCTTGGCCCGGGGCTTTCTTTCCGTAGGTGTTACCTGGCGATTTGCGTGTGGTCAGCAGGGAATCGGTAGTATCGCGCCAGCTCGAGCTCCCTGCACCGCCAACGCTGAATTCATCGACCTGCGGGATCGTGACCGTGCAACATTTCGCCCGAGCTCGAATCGAGGACGAAGCGCCGGGCCGTCAGCCCCTCACCTCGCAGCTGATCCGCATCGTTCAGCCTGGCGTCGCTTTGTGCGCCTTTCCCTCGGCGGTCACGCTGGTGGTCAGCAGGCGGGATAAATGGGCATGCCGGCGGGTTTGCGGCTCCTGACTGTCCCCGGCCAAACCCGGGAATTAGCCCCTGGCGCACCCCAGGAGCGCGTTTTTGGTCAACGTGCCTATACATAGGGTAGGCCAACCAAAAAGGGGGTACGCATGAGCACCACAGAAAAGGGTAGTTACGAGAACACCAGCGATACGTTCGACCAACTTCAGGCACTAATCGCCGACGCGCGCGGCAATGCTTTATACATGGGCGAGGCACGGCGGCTTCGGTTCGGGGCAACGTATTTGCGTCTCGCGGCGCAGCAGGCCGCGGCCCTGGCCGATTTCGTGGAGGCCGTGGCCGACCAGGACCGCCGGCGCGGGGATAAGGCGACGAAACGGCTTGAGCAGAACAATCTCGCAATTCTCAGGCACCTCGATGTCGTAGCCGTGGACAACGCGCGTCTCGTCGACGAGGGGAAAGCCATTGTGGTTGAGGGCAAAGAGGCGGAGGCGTTGCTGGAAAAGTTGCGCAAAAGCTCCGGCTTCGCAAGAAACGTTCAATGAACGTGCTGTGATTCAGAGCCCCGCTGTATGCGGGGCTCATTTATCTGGCCGCGCACGGGCCGGCCGCCTTATTGGCCGGCAGTAAACCTTCCTCCTGGACAAATCCATCGGCTGTTTGATCCCGTTACAGCCGCCGGCCAGATGGGCATGTCGGCAAATATATAAACGCCGTAGCTAGTTTACAACAACACCCAGACCACGGAGAAGCTACATGAATAGCGAAGATATTGTTGTTGACGAGAGTTTTGATTTCGAATTTGATGGCGCGGTTGATGCATGCGCTGACGAAAGTTATATGCCGCCTGCGCTTCCCGACGAGGTAGAAAAGCGCATCGAAGCGCATATCGCAGCCTTTGACCCGCTCCTGTGGGAGATTTGCGCGCCCGAAAAGAACCTTGGCGACGACCATTTCCACGCATTCGATATTGACGCATTGGGAACCCCGCCAGAAGCGCCGTCGGGCGAACTGCTCGGTCAGGTGTCCGGGTGTCCTGCCTGGCGCGAGTTCCAATTCGAGTCATACGCGCTGGAGGAGGTCTACGGCATTCTTTCTCGGAGGATCGTCGAATACGACCTGGGATGCCTGTTTGTGGCGCAGACAACCGGCGACGCAACTTCAGTAGTCCTGTGCAACTCTTGGAGGCTGACCAAGCAAGCCAATAGTACTGAAATCCGGATCGAGGTCAAGGATTTCGATTCCGGCGGGTGGGTCGCAGGCGACACCTGGAATTTGCCCGATATCATGCTTCTTCCAAAGAATGCCAATCGGACGCTGGCGCGACAGAGCCTGGAAATGGCGTCATATTTGTTTGCGAACACCTTCCGTGGCGCTACGACCGCCGAGCGTAGTGTATTGGCCGGCGTAAGCGAACCGGAATTGAGCATATATTCAATGCGCCACGCACTTGCGGATACGACGGTCCGCAGTTTCGAAGAAAGGTTCGGGACAAAACAGCTTAATTCGCTATCGGAGACGGTATCGAGCGCCGTAGGGAAACTACTCATCGACCCCGCGTTCATGAAAGTGGTTCGCTGCGCAATGAAGTTTCGCAGCGTCAGTTTCTCTGACTATATTTGGATGGCAAAGTCCCACCTCAGATGGACACGGCTCTATAAGGAGGAACGCAAGCTGCTGCCGATTCTTACGTTGTTGCAGAGCGCAGAACTCGATAAGCCGGAGCCATTGTCAATCAAGCGCTGGACCAAGGAAGGAGTCGAATTGGCCTGGCCCTGCCAGAAAATTATCCGATTGTCGGGGCCGGCGTCGTACCGCGCACTCCTTGCCACGGACCCTGCAATTGTGCGTGAATGGGCAGAGATATCTTGCGAAAGCGGTGCATTTGCAACCCTGTTCGACCTTCAGGCGCGCATCGCGGAGGAAGGACGCATTCCACAACAGGTTATCTGGTCCATCGTGGCGGAGCTCAAACGGTACCGCCACCGGGGATATGAACGGTGCGAGTCGGAGCAATTCGCACGTCTCATCCGCCAGTACGTTCGAGAGTGCAGGCGACGCAGTGAAATGCCCGCATATGGTAACTACGGCGACGCCATTGCTTCTATCGCGATGGGAAATGTTCTCGATTGGTGGGATCGTGCAGGGATGCCCGCCGGCGAACCCAATCGCCGGACGACGTGGAGCGGAATTGAGAGAAAGAGCAATCAATGGCACGCCGAAGCTTACAAAGCAGGCGCGAAAAGCAGGAAGCTTGCCTGGGAGAGCGTTCTTTCCGCGTGCGCCGCATCTGAGGTGAATGTCGAGTCAGTTATGACGGTGCAACATCTCGCTCACGGTCGAATCGAAGGCGATGCGCTTGGCTCTCTGCCCCCCTCCATAGCATCTGAGTAACCGGTGTCAGCCCGGCGTTGTAATGGCCGCCACGTTCGCGGCGGTGATGCCGGTTGACATTGCGGGCAAGGGTCCTCGACAACATCCCTAGCTGCGGGGGGGGGGGGGGGTGGTTTGACGAATCGGCCGGTCCTGTTCATATGGATAGGTAAACCGGAGCTGCGCGGGGGCGATATGGAAGACCTCGCGCCCCGAGACGACGAGGCTGCAGTTTCGATGTTCGTCGGAGCGTTGGGGCGGCGTGCGCAACCGCATGTGTTCCACCACGCGCACGGCACAATCGGATCAATTGGCGTCAGGATTTGCTTAGGTTCGTTTCAGTATCGGACCTGGATCGCAGTCGTTCCAAGTCAATTGGGGCAGCGCGCCGTCAAAATAATATAAAGGCTGGTGGATATAAGAATAACAATATCTCTTGGGGAGACCACATGAGTGTCAAAGATGTAATTGACCAACGTTTCAATTGCGAGTCTGGCGGCGCGGTCAACGCTTGCAGTGAGGAAGGTATTATGCATTCTTCGCAACCCGACGAGTGGAGCGCGGGCGCGTCAGAAGAAGACCCCAACTTCTACGTTTTTCTTCGACTCGATGACGATTCCATGGGCATCCGACCAAAAACGAAGAGGGACGAACTAGTTCCAGAGCTGAAAGCGTCGCAGCGGTCACCCGAGTGCGAGCATGGCGTCGGACCTGGCGTGCTTGATGAGTTGTTCGCCATCCTCTCCGAAAAGTTTTTCGACTACGATCTCGCATGCCTGTTTGCAGTAAGGACAACGGGCGACGTAACTTCAGTAACTGTGTGCAATTCCTGGAGGCTTACAAAGTGTGCGGGCAGCCCAAGAATCGACTGTGAGGATAGGGATTTTAAGTCCGGCGGGTGGAAGGCCAGTATAGACTCCTACGTGCCGCAGATCACGTTGTTGCCTGAAACCGCTAGTCCAGTCCTGGCGCGCGAGATGTTGGAGCAGGCCGTTGTCGAGTTTGTGCGTTCATATAATGATTATACGATGGCAGAGCGGGCCGTCCTCGCCGAAGCGCGCAAGGCTGAGGTTTCCTACCTGGACCTTGAGCACGCTTTGGCGAAGACGTGGATTGGTTGCCTCGAAGAATATGTTGGTGCTCGCAAGCTCGAATCGCTGTCGCAAACGCTGTCGGAGGTCATCTGGAAATTCCTCATCGACCCCGACTTCATCAAAGTGGTCGCCTGTGCGAGGACAGGCAGCCATGTCGGGCTCTGCGACTACTGGAAGATGAGCCAATCCCACGCCTCATGTACGCGCCTGTATTGGCAAGACCGTAAGATGCTGCCGCTCTTTGAGCACCTTTCAGAGGAGGAATTCGAAAAGCCCGAGCTATTTTCAATCAAGCGCTGGACTGAGGAAGGCGTTGAATTCGCGTGGACGGGCAAGACGCGGTTAGCTGGTCCGGCATCCTATCGTGCACTCATGGCCACCGAGCCCGCAATTGTCCGCTCTTGGGCGGATGCTTTTGCCCGTGATGGTGCATTTGCGTTCCTTTTCGACCTCCAGGGTGCCATCGCGGACGAAGGACCTATTCCGTCGCCGGTGCTGTTGTCCATCGCTCACCCGATGAACCCCCCTGATTTAGACATGGGTAAATACTGGGATAGCTATGTGCGGCTCATTCGTCTCTACGTTCGCGAGTGTAGGAGGCGCATCGCGTTGCCAGAGGTTCATACCTATGAGCAAGTCGTTGAATCCATCGCGTTTGCCAACATCTTTCACTGGTGGAGAAGAGAGGGATCTATTGACGGCGAACCCAATCGTCAAACAACGTGGAGCGACATAGAGGGAAAAAGTAACCGGTGGTATCGCCAATGGCCGTCGGCGCGTGCCCCAAGTTAGAAATGTTGTCTGGGAACACCTTGTTTCCGCGTGTGACGTATCCGGGGTAGATGTCGAGCCGCTTACTTCACGCTATAGCCGCATCCCGGCGGGCCAGTCAACCTGCGGCGCTTCGCTTGCTTGTAGCTGGCCCCTCTTAACATTGGGCTGCCTGTCAGGTCTGTTTTTCCCTACGGCGCCGACGTTCATTGAACCTATGCACCGAGCACCCGCCATTGCAGCCTGGAACAGCGGTGAAGCGCTCAGGCACTAGTGGGTGGGGACCGGGTCCGTCAATGGAATAAAAACCGGTGCTATAGGAGATACCCCGCGCAAATTCGCGCGGGCCCGGATCGCCCCAAGGGGCAATCCGGCCACGCTTCTGGAGAAACAAGTTATGAACAATGAAATCTGCATGTCGTGCTTAGGGGATAGCCCTTGTATCGAAGGTCCGGAATGCACGCCCCTCGTTGTGAGGAAAGTGCCTCGAAACAGACTGCTGCGCGATTTGCCGCGTGCCCAAGCCGTGGTCCTCTACGAGGGCTTAGCGGACTGGCTGCAGGCGCGCTCAGACCTGCCCGAAGCGGAAGTGTGGAAAGAGAAGGACGCGCGGTGCCTGGGAAGTCTCGTGCCCCGCTGCCTGCGTGATTTGCCCGCACTCATGCTGCAATTGCCCGAGAGCGCACAGCCGCATATGACCGAACTCGCTGTTGTCGGGATGAGCATTAATTTGCACCACAACGAAATCTATATGAGACTTGATGCGGGGCCGTTGTCAGTAAGCATTCCGAACTACGTTGTCGAAGGCTTGCAACTGAGGTGGCAGGAGGACGTATTCGCGTTCCTGCTTCTGCTCATCTCGGTGGACCGAGTGGTTCTCGCTCTTCGATACGATTCAAGCAGTGACATCGACGACGCCACGCAGGCGTTGGTGACGTGCTTCGGGATGGACTCCCCTGACGACTCGCCATTCTGAAACGAGAAGTTGGACGCTACCAAGGAAGCGCAGCCAATGGTAGTCGACGTGGCACCCGAGGCTCGGTTCATCCACCTAAACATCGCACTCGAGGCAGTGCGGAGGGAGCGGTAGGAGGACTGCCAAGCCGCTATCGGTCGATAAGTTTTCGAACGCGTTTCACGGGCGCCCTTCGATGCTAGGGCTGGCGGGCGCCCGATCTTTCTAGCGTATGCAGCCGCGACACCCGGTCTGCGTTCGACCGGGCAAGTCGCTCTCGGTTCCGTGCGTCCAGTCGCGCCTTACTGCGTAGGCGCGGAGGACTTGGCTTCCCGTCGCAGCCAATGCAGATACCTGAAGCGCTTTCGGGACGAAGAAGGGGTGCTGTTCATCGGCAAAGCGCAGGAGAAGACCCCGGTGTTTCGCATCCAGCGGCGGTGCAACGTGAAGACGGGGCCCACTTACTCGTGGCTGGTGCGCACCAAGGCGGGTGAACCATTTCTATGTCTAGAGGCATTGGTGCTCGCTGGGTGATCGGCGCCTATTCAGGTCACCACGTTTTCGTGATGTACTTCTGAAAACTTCTTTGACGCCCCCAGAATAATCGGGGCCAGCTCCCGAGTCAGAACGGGCCCCGTCCGTTCAAGCAGGTTTGATGCTATCTGCAGGGAAGAACGCCGCGAGTTCGAAGTCAATGGTGCCGTCGGGCAATATGCAACTTGACCCAGGCTTTCCCGGATTTGTTTCCTGTGCCGCGTTCAACGCTGCTATCGCGAGCTCTTCGTCGGTGAAATGCCTGTACGGTCGATAGTTGCCATCCGTGTTCATTGCACGCGCTTGAATGGCTGCGCCGGAATCCTCGTCAACAGGATACAACGACAAGACCACGGTCTCGCCGGAGATGAATAGAAACAGGATACAAGGCTTCCGCCCCGGTCCGGGAAATCGCTCCTGGAACCCGGCTACGCGAAAGTGGACATTGATTCCCTTGAGCTTCCAATAGAGGTGAGTGCTGGCTGTCATCAAGTCTGTGCTCTGGACGGTCCAGTCCATCAGCCACTCCTTAGCCATTTCTTCCAAATGCGGCTCGAGCGGTTTGGGCAGCCGAACCACCCAGAGTGGCGAATCACGATAGGTATCGGGTACCAGCGCCGGGAAATATTCTACTTTAGCAGCAAATATAGATGCTTCCGGGAACTGTGCCGTCTGAATTAGAAAACGGTTTAAGTAGGCCTCTCGCAGACATGCATCGGAGAGGGAGAATCGCGCCAAGACATCCGGTTGCTCGGCAACGCTGCAAGAGCACGAGTAGAATTCTCGCATCCCTTTCCCGTCCCAGGCTTCAGGTGGTTCTTTGCGGCGCACCAAAGGTGCATCACAAAAAGAGCACGTGCATTCGTAGTAAAATTCTTTTTCCATCTAAATAGCTCCTGTTATTGTCAAGGTAGGTGCCGCGGCATGCCCTATCTATAGCAAGTGGGATTTATATCGCGCCAGCTCGATCGCGATTACCCACTGCCATGGAACTTGAACGCGGCCCTCGGCTTCGTTCGGTCAGTTGAGGTCCGCGCCAGTTCTGGGCATGTACCCCTGGAGTTCAAGCGAGATGGTGCCGTCGTCCAAGATAGTCACAAACTCGGGTTCCTCGAACTGGGCTTTCTCTGCCGCTTCCTCAAGTTCCTCATCAGACCACACGCGGTAGGGGCGATAATTCTCGCCACTGCCCATAGCGCTGGCTTGCAAAGAGAACAACAACGCGTCATCGACAGGGTGTAGGGAGAGCAATACGGTTCCGGCCGAAATGAAGAGAAAAAGCATATTGAGCCCATCGTCGCTTCCGGGAAACAGGGGTTCGAATCCGTCAATCGAGAAATGGATTGAAAGGTCCGGCATTTCCCAAACCAGGTGCGTGCTCGCGCTCAGCAAGTCTGCGCTGAGCTCCGTGAAGGCATCGAGTCTCTCTGTAGCCAACTCTAGCAATCGCGGCTCAAACATGGCGGGCAGACGAGCTACGCATAGCCTGGAGCCATGAAACGCCATCGGTACAATGGCCGGAAAAGCCTCGCCACTGGTCGCAAATATTGACGCCTCCGGAAAGGAGGTGGTGGCGAGAAGGAACGCGTTTAAATAGGGGTCTTTGTTCAACGCCTCTTGCACTGAAAGGCGAATGAGGACGCCGGGCTGCTGCGAAACGCAGGGGCACGGGTAGAGGTGTTCAGAACCTTGACGGTGCTGTTCCTGACATGCGCTACCGCAGCGCAGCAATGGCGCTCCACAATTAGTACAATCAGCATTTTGTGCCAAATTCATCTTCATCACGAAATCTCCTGTGGGTTGCGAGACACAAGCACTGTCTGAGGTGCCGTCTCGTTGATCTTATAAGGAGTGATGTTTATATTTCGTCGCCATTTCCTTCTTCCGTGTCCATATTTGTTTGGGCATGACGCACTTTTGCAACCACCCGGCCGTAACTCCAGGCAGGCGGGCTAGTCGTCGTGTGCTTTTGCTGGAACACGGGACGGGGGGGCCCCGCCCGGTGTCTGTATTAGGCCGCTTACCTGGTTTGGTTTGCTATCAGGAGGACCGGTGCGCCGCCTCTGGCTTGCGCCAGAGCGACAAACGACACCTCCCGCCAGGAGAACGCGTATTGGGTTCTCTCACCGACAAACACGCTTACCGCGTCAGCGCTAAAGAAGGCCTGGCGTTCGCGAGGGTAGGGCTGACGATGCCTTCTGGTGTTTTTCGCCTGAAGGTGGCGTTCAGTGGTGGCCGCAGCAATCAAGCGATTGCTGTTTAGATTTGAGCGTTTGCTCATGAGTGCTTCTCCTTGACGTAACGAAAATCAGCTCTCCGAATTCGGGCGGCAACGGGACAAGGAATTCCCCCTCACCGTTCTCGCGCGCCATGCACGCGAGAATTGCTTCATATTCGTGATCAGTTGCTCGTCAGGTGCTGAAGCTACTCAAGTGTTGCTCTCCGGTTGGTTTGCAATCGGGCCCCTAGTCTTTCGTAGAGCCGTCTCTATCGCCGCATTCCTTAACACTCAAGTGAATTCAGCGAATAATTGACATCATACCGGGCGCGTGGCTCACTACGTGAGCCTGTACCCAGGTGAATGCAAAATATAAAAAATCCACTTCGTATTACCGGTGCAAAGCGGACTTTTTCCCCACCTTTGCTGTCGTTGCCTAATGTAGTAGTCAGCGCGGCGCTGCAGTTGTTGTGCGAGAAAACGTTCTGGGGTCGCAAACTATGGGGTAGCAGGTCAAGGCGCGAGCCAACGGCCTTCGCACAGGCGCGAAGGAGGCGCCTCGCGGAGTGCGGCCGTGCTTACTCAGCCGTAGGCTTTAGCGGCTGCGCGGAGTTTCGCTTTGACGCGGGCGCGCAGCGCTTCCGGCGCAAGGACTTCGACGTGCTCGCCGTGGCGCAGGATGTCCATAACCAACTCCTGGTCGCCACTGTACGGGATCTCCAACATGTAGGAGCCGTCGGCTTCGATACTCGACTTTTGCTGCGGATGCCATTCTTCCGAGGAAACCCAGAGCGCCGCGGCAGGAGAAAATTTCAGCCGGGCCCACGCGACATCCTTTCCCGACAGGATGCCGTAGCCGCTTCCGAGGTGCGCGTCCAAATCTGAATCATCGACGTTTTTCGCCGGAATCTCGAGCAGCTTACCTTCGCGGATGCCGTCGATCGAAAACGTGCGCAGGTTCCTGCGCAGGTGGCACCAGGCGTCCAGGAACCAGTTGCCGCGGTAGAACACAATGCGCTGCGGCGAAACTTCGCGCACAGTCGTTTCGTCCGTCGCACGAGCGCGGTAGCTGATCTCCAGGCGCTTGCGCTGAAACGTGGCTGTCGCCGCAAGCTCGAAGGACTTGAGCTTCATGCGCCGCGCACCGATGTTGATGATGCGCGCGCGCCGCTCGATTTCGTCGTAAGAGTTGTCGTGGCTTGAGAGCAGCTTATGCAGGCGCGCGACGAGGGGCTGCACTTTCGGCGTCAACACTCCGAGCTCCAAGTTCGACAGCAGGTGCTGCATGGTGAGCAGCGCATATATCTCCGAAGGATTGAACCACAAGCCAGGCAGCTCGTTCCAATCGGACTTTGTGAGGTAGTAGCCGTCCCTGTCCCGATCCCATTCGATGGGTGCTTTGTAAATGTTGCGAAGATATGCGATGTCGCGCTTAACTGCGGAACGGGAAACTTCCAGCTCTTCGATAAAACCGGCGAAAGGCACGGTGATGCGTTCGCGCATTAGCCCGATAATCTTGTGAAATCGTTCGCCACGTTCCATGTTTTCCTCGGCATTTGGAATTGGGTTAGTGCCCAATCCTACGCGAAAAGCCCCATGCGCCGCCAAGATTGTGCTCCGCCGGGACGGATGTTTCCTTCAATTGTGGTAGCCGACACCAGAGGGTTGGTCTGCGCAACGCTCGATTCTGGGCGCCGCCCGGTGTCGAGCAGCATGAGCACGTGGGCATATTGCCTTGACCAGCTGCACCAACTGTGACTTTGATGACTTGACACTTTGGTTGGCCATGGGTGCGAACCTGCCAACTGATACTGAAGCAGGCGGAGTGTGAAAGTGGTGGCGGCAAAAAAAAAGTGGAAGCAGGTTTCCCTGCCTCCACCCACACCATCCGCCCGTGAGGCGGCACAGCAGCCGCCCAGGGGGCGGATAACATACTGCAACTTCAAGCCGCCAAAGAGGCGGGTAATTTGCCAAGTCGATGTATACGACAAAGACAATTTTCTAAGCCGCCGAACCGGCGGATCACTTCGTACCGCTCGTCCTGCAAAAAACGACCTAGTGGCACCAAGTGTCTCGGGTCATCCCCGCAATGCGGGGCAACTGCTTCGGACGCAATCCGAGCCTCACGTCCTATCTCGGGTCATCCCCGCAATGCGGGGTAACTGCTTCAGACGCAATCCGAGCCTCACGTCTCATCTCGGGCTATCCCCGCTACGCAGGGCAAACGCTTCGGACACAATCCGAGTCTTGTGTCCTACTTTGGGCCATTCCTTCGGCGAGGAGCAACTTCTGTGACGCCATCCCGAGACCGGTGCGGCACCACTCTACGACCAAGTTACTTCTCACTACAGGATAGACACCGTGTTTATATGCGCCTTTCTCCGCTCTTGTCCGCCTTCCGACCGCTACGGCCGGAAGCACTATCTACTACAGGATAGATACCGCCTTTATATGCACGCTGGCCCCGCTAGTGCCAACCGCGTGCCGTCGTGCTTCCGGTTGGAAGTTTGCCATCAGCTGGCGACGCTAATCTCTTGCATAAGTAATATTATCCATGAGGGCAGGCTCACCAGATGAGCCTGCGAACACTTTTTTTGCTGAATCTCAGCAAAATGGGCGGGGGCCCTGGGTGGATCGCACCGCGAACGTAAATTGTGGTCAGATTTAGGCTCGGGGAGGCGTGCTCGGGGTGATGACGCGCGCCGCCAGCGTGCGCCCAATTGCCGCAACGATGCCGACAACCAAGGCGTTGCCGATAAAAAACGCTCGTTTGACGTCAGATATCCCATCGAGGGCAGTGAAGCCCCGGGGGAAACCGTTCAGTTCCTCGAGTTCCTCGGGCGTCAGCCGGCGCAGGCGCCCGTCGGGCGTGGCGATGACGTGCTTGAACCTGGAGGGGGCCGACCCACCTTCGCCGGTGATGATAGTGCGCGACGGCCTGGTCGGGTCGTCCGGAAAGGTGACCGGGCCCTCACCATATGTATACGCAAAGCCGCCGGCGGTCACGCGCTGTTCTGCCTTGCCGCCTTTCAGATAACGCCATTGGGGAAGCGCTTCCTCCGGCAGGTAGTAGCTTTCCGGCACCGCGGTGGTGCGGGCGACGATGTCGCCCAGGGTCATAGGGGCGCTGGAGCCGACGAAGGCGGAATAATCGGACATGGGCGCCGCCTGCAGGTTGCCAGTCCAGACCTGACCGCCCACCATCACTCCGGCGTTGGCGAAGCGCGATGCACCCTTCGCGGCTGGCTGGTAATCCGCCTGCGCTCGCAATACGTCGGCGCCCAACTCGAACGTGGCCGCTTTAGTGAATGTGCTGCCGTCGACCGGCAGGGCCGCGGCCAGGATGCCCG
>Ga0307377_10004195_pt1 | contig 15847 bp, 13 predicted proteins | sample TR3MG_FD_202535 | JGI IMG/M metagenome (GOLD analysis project Ga0307377, IMG submission 202535) | Soil microbial communities from Risofladan, Vaasa, Finland - TR-3 | ecosystem: Environmental > Terrestrial > Soil > Coastal area > Acid sulfate soil | place: Finland: Risofladan, Vaasa | collected... | reverse complement strand
ATCCTAATCAGCCCAGAGAGAGAGATTATGCCTATGTAGGATCATTCTATTTTTTCTCGGTATGGATAGGCCTCGGCGTATTAGCTCTTTTTGATTGGCTCTCAAAGATTACAAAAGAGAAAATTGCTGCTCCTGTTGCTGGTATCTTGTGTTTTATTGCTGTTCCTGCTCTAATGGGATCTCAAAACTGGGATGATCACGACAGATCAGGGCGGTATCTGGCTAGAGACGTTGCATTTAATTACCTTAACTCATGCGCTCCCAATGCTATTCTTTTAACTAATGGTGACAACGACACATTCCCTTTATGGTATGCACAGGAAGTGGAAGGGAAAAGAACTGACATAAGAGTGTGTAACCTGATGCTCCTAAATACTGACTGGTATATCAACCAGATGAAAAACAAAGCTTATGAGTCTGACCCTCTTCCGATTACATTACCTGTGAAGAAGTATTACGATGGGATCAATAACCAGGTTTTCATTGTTGAAAAGACAAAAGACCCAGTTAATATCTCTACTATTATAGATTGGGTTAACAGTGAAAATTTAGGGACTAAGGTGCAGGTATCGACAACAGAAATATACGACATAATACCATCAAGAACAATCAGAATTCCTGTTGATGCTGCCAAAGTAATTGCATCTGGAACTGTTAAACCCGAAGATTCAACAAGTATTGTTCCATATATTGATATAAAGCTTAAAGGTAATTCGATTCTTAAAAGCCAGCTGATGGTCCTGGATATTCTGGCACATAATAATTGGGAACGACCTATCTATTTTGTTACCGGTTATCATAACGACGCCTTGGGTTTGGAAGAGTATTTTCAGCTTGAAGGCCTTGCTTATCGCCTGGTACCAATAAAATCTCCAAATAAAACATGGCTTGATTATGGCCGGATTGATACAGATATTTTATATGATAATATGATGGATAAGTTTGTGTGGGGTGGAGCTAAAGAGGAAGGTGTTAATCTTGATTATAATCACAAGCGAACTATTATTGTAATTAAGGCGAGGTTAAATTATGCGAGACTTGCTAAAGCCCTTGCCGAAGAGGGTAAAAATGAAAAGGCTCTGGCTGTCCTTGATTATTGTATGGAAACTTTCACTGTAGCGAAAATATCGTATGATCCGTATATGGCAGATATAATAGAATCATATTTTATTGCCGGAAATAAGGAGAAAGCTGTTGAGATGGTTACAGATTTTTGTGATTATTATTATGAGAGACTTGATTATTTCTTAAAACAGAATCCCTATATAATAGGTTCAGCTGAATTTGAGATTCAGACAGCAATACAATACACTTCAAGAGTTGCCAGTGCCTGTGCTGCAAACGGGAAACCAGAAATAGCAGAAGCTATAAACAGCAGACTTGAGGATTATTATCGCACTTATATTACAAAACTTGGTGCTGCTGCAAATTGAATCCAGGCAGGCATATTCGATTACCTTGTTATGACGATCTTCGCGTACAAGATTAGTATGAAAGTGGAACAGCAGTTGTTGTTTTAAGATATTTTTCAAGAAGGAAAAAAATCTTTTCCGGGTAAATCGGCTTAAGTACATATTCATTGCATCCCGCAATATAAGCTTCGGTTTTTGCCTGTTCTGACGAATAGGCAGTAATCATAATAACCGGGGTGCTCTTTCTCTCTTTACGAAATATTTTAACACACTCAATCCCGTTAATAAGAGGAATAAGAAAGTCCATGAAAACCAGATCAATATTGTTATCTCCCAGGTTTAAATAATCAATAAATTCTTTCCCGGTTTGGAATATTTTAATGCTAGCACCTGAATTTTTTAGGAGAGTTTCATAATACTTGATTGATGGCAAATCATCTTCAATAATAACAATGTTTTTATTACTTAGGTCTAAGTTGCTGATATTCAGTGCCATTGTCGGGGTTTAGTTAGGCTAGCATAAAATTACTATAAGATACCGATTGAGAACAGGCTTATGAGCACTTTTATTAACATTTTATCAACAATATAAATATTTAGGGTAAACTGGATATTTGTTTTCCTGAATAAAATTGTGCAATTTCGTAATGAGAAATCTGAAAAATCATGTTAAAAAAGTTAAGTGCAATTAGATTTTCAATTCTTTTTTCAGGATTGATATTATTATTTAATTCCTCTTTCAGCCAGGGTGGTTTTGATAATCCTACCAGAGCATTATACATTTTTGACCTGGCTAAGTATATAGATTTTGGACCTGGCTTCGCCGATTCATCAACCTTTAAAATAGGTATGCTACTAGGCGATTATGATCTTGTTAATGAACTTGGAAATCTGGCGAAAACCAGACCTACTATCCAGGATAAGCCGGTTATTATTATTGGATTCAGGAATATAGAAAGCATAACTCACACCCAGGTATTGTACATAAATAAAACTGCTGATTTTAATCTTGATAAAGTCAAATCTAGAATAGCTGGTCAGCAGACAATGCTGATTACGGAAGGATATGAATTCAGGGAGTCTATGATGAATTTTATTGTAGTTGATGGCAAACCAAGGTACGATATTAATGAAGAATTGATAAAGGAAGCAGAAATGGCTGTTCCGCAGGAACTTCTTTTTATGGCAATAAAAACCAAAGAGGACTGGGAGAATCTATTTGATATCGCCAGTAAACAGATTGAGGTTCAGAAGGAGACTATCAGGCAGCAACTTGAGACAATAGAGATGCAGAAACAGGAGATTCTGGAACAGAGAGCATTGCTGGATAGCCTCGATAAAGAGATAGTTGAAAAAGAAAAAACTCTTAATGAGAAACAAAGGGTTCTTGATAACCAGTTTAAACAGATTACTAAACAGCAGGGAGAGATCTCAGGGCAGAAAAAAATTATTACTACCCAGCAACTGGAGGTTCAGATACAAAAGGATACTCTGGCTAATCAGAAGGAGAAGATTACCACTCAGCTGACCCGTATAGATGAGCAGTTACAGAAAATATCAGATCAGGAAGGGAAAATTAAAATGCAGCTTGAGGCAATAGAAAAGCAGAAGCTTATTCTCATTTTTGCTCTTTTTGCACTTCTTCTTGTCAGTTTTTTGGGGTACTATATCTACAGAGGATATAAGATAAAAAAAGAGGCTAATATCAGACTTGAAGAAAAGAACAGGACAATTTCGCTTCAAAAAGATGAAATTGAAGAACAAAGAGACCTCGCTGCAGCTCAAAGAGATCAGATAGCCTACCAGAAAAAGCATATAACCGATAGTATCATGTATGCTAAGAGGATACAGACAGCCCTGATCCCATCTTTGGAACTATTCAGTGATAAGCTTGAGCACTTTGTTCTTTATAAACCTCTTGCTATAGTAAGCGGAGACTTTTACTGGGTAAATTCCAGAGACAATTTACAGATAATTATTTCTGCCGATTGTACCGGTCATGGTGTCCCCGGGGCCTTTATGAGCATGCTCGGGGTAACAATGCTGAACGAAATAGTGAACGGAAAACAAATTTTAATGCCCGACCAGATTATTGAAAACCTTAGGCAGGATGTAATAAAAGCATTAAACCAGGTTGCTGAAGAAGATAGTATTAAAGACGGGATGGATATTGCTGTATGTGTTGTAGATTTTGATAAAAATATTTTATGGTATTCCGGTGCGAATAGTCCGTTATATCTGGTGAGAGGTGGAGAGCTTATTCACTACAGGGCTGATAAGATGCCGGCAGCTATACATTACAGGATGGGGCCATTTACATTACATAAGATAGACCTTAAGAAAGGAGATGCATTTTATATCTTCTCAGATGGTTATGCTGATCAGTTTGGAGGACCAAAACAGAAGAAATTTATGTCAGTGAAACTCAAGGAGACTCTTGTTGCAATGGAGGGAGTACCAATGCTTGAGCAGGCAGAGAGGTTAAATGATATATTTGAAGAGTGGCGTGGTGACAGCTCTCAGGTCGACGATGTAACGTTAATAGGAGTCAGATACTAGCGGCATACATAGGAAGTTGTAACACCTGCTACACTTACTGGTTTTTTAGCTTCTATTGCGATTAATGCAGCTCCGCAATACTCCGTTTCAAAACCGTAGGTAATATCCCCGGTTGAATCATCAACTGTTTTAAGTTTACAGAACTTACAATCACTAAGGGATTCGCAGGATGTGGCAGCCCATGCAACGAACAGAAATGTTGCTCCAAATAGAAGTTTTCTTTTCATATCTGTTAAATTTCAATTCAAAGATATAAAAACTCTTCTCTCATTATACAGAATACTGAGAAAAAGGTTACATAAATAAAATAACGGACAGAATGATGCATCAATCTGTAAAATAGTCAGTCCTTTTATAAGGAACAAAATATTTGTAAATTGCATTAAAAAGTAATGTCATGGAAGATCTAAAAATGAAAAAACATGTGACTGTGGTTGGAGCTATTCATATCGGCTTTGGGATACTTGGTCTTATTGGAGCAGTTGCAGTATTCTTTGCTCTCAGTTTTGCCAGAGGATTTGTCCCTGATGAAGAGATACCTACAATGGTATTGAATTTTTTGGCTCTCAGTCTTCCAATACTTATAGGATTTATGTCAACTCTGGGTCTCATTGGAGGTATTGGACTTCTTTCATACTTATCATGGGCAAGATACCTTGTAATAGTTGTTGCAGCACTAGGTTGTCTTAACATCCCAATCGGAACACTTAAAGGCGTCTACACATTATGGGTTTTGCTACAGGATGATACAGTTAAGTTATTTGAAAGAAAATAGATAGAAATTACAATTTACTGGGGGTTGGATATGTAAATTCAACCCCTTTTTTGTATCCACAGAACCATAAATTGACTTATTTTTGTCTGACGAATAAATTTTAATAAGATGACAGACGACAATAAGATAATTTTTTCAATGTATAAAGTGGGAAAAACTTTTCCCCCACACAGACAGGTTCTCAAAGATATATCCCTATCGTTTTTTCTTGGCGCTAAAATAGGTATAATCGGATTAAATGGATCCGGAAAATCTACTCTTCTTAGGATTATTGCAGGACTGGAGAAGGAGTACCAGGGAGATGTAACCTTTTTGCAGGGCTATTCTGTTGGACATCTTTCTCAGGATCCACTCCTTGATGAAACACGTACAGTAAGGGAAATTGTTGAGGAAGGGGTTCTGGATATAATGGGAATAATAAAGAAATTCGAAGAGATAAACAACAGTTTTGGACAACCTGAAGTTTACGAGAATCCTGATAAGATGCAGCAGCTTATGGATAGGCAGTCAGCTCTGCAGGAGAAGATCGATCACCAGGATGGCTGGAATATTGAACATAAACTTGAGCGGGCAATGGATGCTTTAAGATGTCCGGCCGGAGATGCAAAGGTAAATGTTCTTTCAGGAGGAGAACGCAGAAGAGTGGCATTATGCAGGTTACTTTTAAGACAACCCGACATATTATTGCTTGATGAACCTACGAACCATCTCGATGCTGAATCAGTTCAATGGCTGGAGACAACTTTGAAGAAATATCACGGAACAGTTATTTGTATAACACACGACAGGTATTTTCTTGATAATGTTGCCGGCTGGATACTGGAACTTGACAGAGGTGAAGGAATTCCGTGGAAAGGGAACTATTCTTCATGGCTGGAACAGAAAACTAAACGGCTGGAGGTTGAAGAGAAAGGCAATGTTAAAAGAAGGAAAATCCTTGAACGGGAGCTAGAATGGGTACGTATGTCTCCAAAAGCACGTCATGCTAAATCAAAAGCAAGGCTGGGAGCTTATGAAAATCTTTTAAATCAGGATGTAAAACAAAAGGAAGAGAAGCTTGAAATCTTCATTCCCAATGGACCCAGATTAGGCGACAAAGTTATAGAAGCTCAGGATGTTACAAAATCGTTTGATGATAAATTGTTGTTCGAGAAACTTGAATTCAGCCTTCCTCCAAACGGAATTGTGGGCGTTATCGGAGCAAATGGTGCTGGTAAAACGACTCTTTTCAGAATGATAATGGGACAGGAAGATGCCACAAAAGGAACTTTTAAAATTGGAGAAACAGTAACCCTTGGATATGTTGACCAGGCACATGCAGAAATCGATCCCGGGAAAACTGTATTTGAAGTTATTTCCGGAGGACAGAATGATGTTATGGTAGGAAATCGCCTCGTAAATGCAAGAGCCTATGTAGCACGTTTTAACTTCACAGGAGCTGACCAGGAAAAAAAATGTGGAGTATTGTCAGGAGGAGAGAGAAACAGATTACATCTAGCTCTTACACTAAAATCGGGTGCAAATGTTTTACTCCTTGACGAACCAACAAATGATATTGATGTAAATACTCTTCGAGCCCTCGAGGAAGGTCTGGAAAACTTTGCAGGATGTGCTGTAATAATATCCCATGACAGGTGGTTTCTTGACAGGGTTACAACACATATCCTGGCTTTTGAAGGTAATTCAAAAGTTGTCTGGTTTGAAGGAAACTACTCCGACTATGAAGAGAACTATAAAAAAAGAGTAACGGATACAACCCCTGCAAGGATTAAGTATAAGAAATTGATTTAGAAATAGGTATAATAATTCAACGGCACAATGGCATAACGGCATAACGGCACAATGGCATAACGTTACAATGGCATAACGGCACAATGGCATAACGGCACAATGGCATAACGGTACAATGGCATAACGGTACAATGGCATAACGGTACAATGGCATAACGGTACAATGGCACAACGGCGCAATGGCATAACGGCACAATGGCACAATGGCATAACGGCGCAATGGCATAACAGCACAATGTCATAGAGGATTATAAATCATTAATATATTATAGGATGAAAACGAAAATTAATTTAAACCTGGTCCTGGTTCTTATTATTGCATTAATGCATTTTACTTCAACATCTGCCCAGATAGGTAGGAGGTTTCCTTCGGAGAAGAAGGTTGTTAAGGACCCGGTTACCGGAACAGAACTCACTTTTCTTACATCCAGTCCATACAACAATGGTAAAATTTATCAGACGCATCCACAATGGACTGCAGATGGGCAATGGGTAATATTTCGTTCTGACAGGGTCCCCGGTGAGGCTTTTGCTGTAAACGAAAAAACAGGTGTTATTATCCAGGTAAGTGAGGGAGGCTACAGCGGGATGCTAAATATTGCACGGAAATCGATGAAACTATATTTTATGCGAAATGCCATCAGTGAACAGGGTCAGTCTCAGACAGGCCAGATGCAGGTCGTTGAAGTCGACCTTGCCAGTCTGTTTACGGATAGCAAAGCAAATACCTTAAAACCAGCAAAAGTATATCAACGTATATGTGGTACAACGCCTGTTGAAATGGAAGCAGGAGGTGATATGGCACTCGATGCTGATGAAAAGGTGGTTTATTTCAGGGTTGGGAACAAAGAATCTGCTGGATATCTTCCTGAAGGTACAAAGATCGAACCTAATTTCGGGCCAAATAGCAGGGGTGCAGGACCTACTGGTATCGGCAGTATGAAAATTAATACCGGTGAAACAAAAGTTGTTGTTGCTGTACCATTTCAGATTGGGCATATTCAGACTAATCAATGGGTGCCGGGGGAGATTGTTTTTTGTTGGGAGACAGGGGGAAAGGCACCACAACGTACATGGACTGTAATGTCTGATGGTACGGGATTAAAACCGCTCTATCCTGAATCAGAGTATGAATGGGTTACTCATGAAGCTGTTATTTCAAAAGATGAAGTTGCATTTGCATTAACGTGGAACAGGAAACCAGGAACACCCGAACAAGGCTGGGGTCCGGCCGGTACACGGGAAAAACCAACAGGCCTGGGAATAATAAATATCAGGACACGTGAAATGACAATTGCAGGTCAGACACTTTCGGGAGGTGGTTATTGGCATGTGAATGGCTCATCTGATGGACGTTGGGCTGTCGGAGATAATTTCCAAAGACAGATTTATCTGATCGATAGAAATAACCGTGAGACTATATTATTATCTTCAGGTCATAAAGAGACTGCATCAGATCATCCTCACCCTACTTTCAATGCAGAGGGAACGAAAATTATCATTCAGTCAGCAATGCTGTCAGAAGATAACAAATCATTGAATCTATGTGTTATACCTGTCCCAGATTCATGGCTGATACGAAAATACGATTAAGAAATTTATGAGAATATAATAATTGCTTCCGGATGCGATAGTAGGATCATCATCTTGGATTCCTCATCAGATCTTCAGTTACTAAAATCATTGCAAACCACTCAGGCAGTTCAATTGAAGTGCTCGCGAACAGGTTACTGAAATTTTCTACCGTCAGTTCTTGAGATTTGGCAAGTAGATTACCGGTGATTAAATTTTCTTGTTTCCTGTGCTAGTTTTCTTTGATAACTACCTGAATAGTAATATTTATTTTTTCCAAGATGAGCAAGATCACAGGCTGAATTAGGAGAATTAACATAGCTTTTATTCTTTTTTACTATAGCACAGCCGGAACAGGTAAAGAAAATAATAAATACATACAGGAAGGTGTGTTTCAAAATTCTAATTGCTCTATGGATCATGGTATCAGCTTTATAATTAATTGTTCAATTTACAACATTATTATATAAAACAAAAAAGTAATTTATGTTGAAGTATAAATGAATTCAGAAAAGTAATTTATGTTGAAGTATAAATGAATTCAGATATATTTTCTCATAAACTTTTCTTCTCCTCCAATTGTTACATGTACAGTATTCTTATAAGAGAATCCTTTATTATGTGTTCAAATAATTTCAAAGGATTATATTTGGCACTCAATATAAAAATTTTAAAAGTTAATATATGAAAACTGCTTCGATGATTGGTTCAATGATTGTTATTATTGCGCTTCTGTTTTATTCAACAGGATTTATGAACGAACAAAGAAAAAAGCTTGTGACCTCGAGGGTCCTGTTTTTCTATACCGTTGGTGTTATACTTGACATTACTGCTACAATCTTCATGATAATTGGTTCAAGCAGGGGAATGATAACGCTTCATGGGTTCATTGGTTATTCATCACTTCTAGGTATGTTAATTGATACTATATTGCTTTGGAGGCATAACCTGAAAGAGGGTCCGGTTATAAATGTAAATAAAGGTCTCCATCTATACTCACGTATTGCATACACATGGTGGGTTATTGCATTTATTACCGGTGGTCTGCTGGTGGCAATAAGTAAAATGAGCAAATAAGCTACTTCCGCCTGTAAATATTAGGTTCCTGTATATCTTTAAGAAAGAGAGATTTAGGTGAATTATAAAAATTCATGAAGTCATCGGGGAATGGTTGATTTGACATCCCTGGTCTTGTAAACCTTGGTCTGTAAGCGTGTCTCCATGTTAAAACATAACCAACTGGATATTTACTTACTACTGGCAGAAGTACCGATGACCACCAGTCTTCCATTCCTCTTCTTCCACCTGTTTCACTAAATGCAGTTAATTTATTTCTGGAAATTGCTTCCCTGGTAACAAAACCGAGTGCGGTATCGACTTCAGCTCCGAATTGCTCTCCTCTGTCATACATATCAAGCGATAGCATATCAATAATATCATCACCGGGATATCCTCTCATGTACTGCTCGAGACTGGTAACCCTATCGGTATTATAAGCGTAAAGTATATTGTGGATCCCTTTTTTCTCACGTAAAAAATCAACAGTATAACGCCAGAGGGCAGAATACTCTTCATCGGCACAAATAGTGGTCCCCCACCAGAAAAATGACCCGGAATGTTCGTGGTATGGCCTGAAAAGAAAAGGTATTGGAGTGCCGTCATCATCTTTCAAACCAAGGAAAAATGTTGCAAGGCGTTCAAGCCATGTATTAAACAGGTCGTGGTTAATTCCACCAGGTAAGATAGAGGCTACTACCTCTTTTGAACTGACATCCCATGCAGTCCCTGCCTGCCTAACGAGAGTATCCGGGTTCTGCATGGTGAGAGGGTTGTCGGCATGCCAGCTAATAGTAATAACCCCTCCCCGCTGGTAATGTTTTTTAATCTGCTCAGCCATTTGTACAAAGCTTACAGAGTCGAGGCTGCGTTCATTACCAAGTTCGAGGTGCCCCAATTCAAAACCTGCTACAGCCGGGTAATCGCCGGTAAAATCTTTTGTGTCTGACCGATCTTTTTCGTACCACCATGTTCTGCCATACATCAGGTCATCCTGGTGACCGAACATTACCCCCTTGTTCTGAAGTTCATATAGCGAACGGAATAGATTGACTGTCTCTTTAGTTGCTTTTTTATCTGCAGGTACAGGTAGCTTCTCACCACAACTGTAAAGTAATATGGAAGTTAGAAGTAACAACAATTTTAAATGATTCATAATATTAAGATTAGAATTTATATTTTCATGTTGATATCACCCTTTAACAATAAAAAAACTAAGTTTAAAGATATGTTTTTTTCTTTGAATTGAATTCAGAAAAGCAGAGATGAAGATTCATAATAAAACACTAGACAGGATCAGGATAAATCTGTTTATAATGTTACTCAGATCAATCTTGCATATCAGGCAAGAAACTAAAAATATTTATATTTGAATAAAATAAAATATTCTGGAACCGTTCTTAGTTATGGCTTAAATGCTCTGTTCGGTTAAGTCTTCAAGAGTGTACCTTTCGAACCGGGCAAGTCTTTTAATCAGTATTAAATATCATCAATAAAAAATAAAAAGATGAATAAATTACATCATGTATTATTACTAAAAGTAATTGTTATTATATCTGTTTTTGCTGTTTCAAGCAGGAATGTGATGATGTCAAAACCTTTAACAAAAGAGAAAACTCCTGATGCTATAGCTGATAACAATGGTGTGCATTTGGTATACAACGACAATATTTCAGGTTTAAGAAAAATAAAGGATATTGTTATCTATGAAGACCCCAGATATTACTCCTCATTTCCATCGGTCGTAAAACGTCCTGATGGAGAACTATTAGTTGCTTTTCGCCGGGCACCGGACCGTAAAATATTTGGCGAAAAATCTACCACCCATGTTGATCCTAATAGCTACCTTATGATGGTACGTTCACCTGATGGAGATACATGGACAAGAGAGCCGGATCTTATTTATGCCCATCCTTTTGGTGGTTCGCAGGATCCTTGTTTGTTGCAGCTTCGAGATGGGATGCTGATTTGTACAAGTTATGGATGGGCTTTCGTTCGTCCGGATGCTATTCCTAATCTTAAAAAACCATATAGTGAAAATAACGGTGCCATCTTTCTAGGAGGATATCTGATACGATCTGTCGATGGTGGAAAAACCTGGCAAGGACCTGTTTATCCTCCCCGAATAGCCCCTGAGAGTAATTTTGATCCATTTGGCGAACGGCTGCCTGCCTATAACCGAGGTGCATTATGTGAAGGAATAAGTGGCAGGATCTATTGGGTTGTTGCGGCTTCAGATTCCGGTACAAAAAGAAAAACTTCAACACATCTGTTGATTTCGGATGATAAAGGGCTTACGTGGCGCTACTCCAGCCAGGTTGCAAAAGATGAAAATGTGACATTCAACGAGACTTCAGTATATGAAACCCCTAAAGGAGACATTGTTGCGTTCCTTCGTACTGCAAATCTGGATGACCAGCCTTGTATTGCCCGTTCAACAGATGGCGGAAAATCTTTTGGCAAGTGGGAACCGATGGGTTTCCAGGGGCATCCATTAACCGCATTGCGCTTACCTGATAACAGGGTGCTACTTACTTATGGATATCGTCATAAGCCTTTTGGAATCCGTGCCCGTATTCTAAATGAGGAGTGCACAGACTTTGCATCGGCTAAGGAAATAGTCATACGAGACGATGGAGGGAATGGAGATGTTGGTTACCCTTGGCCTGTATTGCTGGATAGTAATAGAGTACTGGTTACTTACTATTTTAATATTGAAAGTGGAACCCGGCATATTGCGGGTACTATCCTGGAGATTAAGTAGTAAAATCATTGAATGAAGTAATGATCTCATTCGGGTGGCTTAACATCTTTGTAACTATTGGGGTGAAATGTTATCTTTGAATCGTGATATTCATTTATCTACTTTCGTTTGTGAAGTCAAAATGAGCTTGTTAAATAACTAATATAATGTTTATGAAGAGACATAATATTTATTGGATTATACCGCTAATGATTTTATTTTTTTCATTGGTATCCTGTAAGAAGGAAGAAGACGTCGCATTACCCTCAGCAGAAACTTATTGGCCAAGATATATCGCATCAAAAGTGGCAACAGTTGGCTGTACAGTGAAATCAGAGGGAAACTCTTATGTAACTGGTGGGATATATATGGGAACTTCACCAAATCCTGAAACCACAGGTATTCAATTTCAAATAGCCAGTGATACAGGAACTTTCCTGGGGCAGATATCAGGGCTTACTCCTGGCACACAATATTTTGTTAAAGGTTATGCCAGGAATGCAAAGGGAGAAAGCCTTGGTGGTGAAGTAGATTTTACAACCCCCGAAACTATTTTGGATATTGAAGATAATGAATATGAAACAGTAAAAATTGGTACTCAGTTGTGGATGGCAGAGAACCTTCAGGCAACCAAGTACGATAATGGCGATTTGATTGGAACAACCACTCCAGCAACACTTGATATCTCAGGTGAAGTGACTCCTGAATATCAATGGCCATATTCTGGTGAAGTGAGCATGGCCGGAATTTATGGCAGATTATATACATGGTATGCAGTAACTGACAGCCGTAATGTATGCCCAACGGGTTGGCATATCCCTACTGATGCAGAATGGACAAATCTTGAAACAGCCCTTGGAGGATTTAATGTTGCGGGCAGTAAACTTAAAGAGTCAGGAAATTCACATTGGATTCACCCTTATAATCTTGATGCCACAAATGAAAGCTGTTTTGAGGCTCTTCCGGGAGGTTTCAGGGACCAAGCCGGTGAGTTTTCGCTTATAGAAAATTATGGATATTGGTGGTCATCAACCGGAAGCGATGTCAGTAACGCCTGGATTAGAAACCTTTCATTTCAGGCAATCCAGATTTCGAGAATTGATTTTTCAAAAAGTCGCGGAGCTTCTGTAAGGTGTATTAAAGATTAAAGTACTGCCTAAATGAGAATTAGCGATGGGTCATTAGTTATAAAAACGAACCTGTAGCTGATATTTCAAAGATTATAATGCTTTTTATCGAAATCTGTGATGTATAAATCAGCCATAAAAACCATATTATTATCTTTCTTCTTAATAACTCACTTTTCTTTAGTATTTACACAAGTCAAGCCTGCAGCCTCAAATCAGTTAATTTCTGATTTGGAAAAACTAGTTGATAAACCAAGCTCTATTAATTTTCAAAACACATTGAAAATCAATAATCAGGGAGGGCATTTACAAGGTATCCAATACTTAAATCATAAGAAAAAAAACTATTACATTCTATCCGGAAGTTCAGACCAATATTCATATTATGCCGTTGTAAAAACAGGAAAGGAAAACAGGGTTATTTCCATCAACAAAATACTGGAGAAACCATTCAAACATGCAGGAGGATTCCAGATATTTGAAAATCTCATGGCTATTGGTGTGGAAGACAATGATGCTAAAGAGAGATCAAAAGTTTTTATTTTCAATATAGATAATCCCGAGAAGCCCCCTGAACAACCTCTCACTATCATTGAAAGAATGGGTGAGAGCAGACGAGCTACTGCGGGTTGTGTAGGAATTACAATAATCAGAGATAAAATTTTGGTTGTTGTGGGTGACTGGGATACAAAACACCTTGATTTTTATTCCACAGATCGCAAAAAGCTGGGTCTGAAAGGCGAAGCTCCTGAATTGAAATATTCAATGGATATCAGTAAAACAGACAGGACAGGGTGGATTGATGATAAATGGCTGGCTTATCAGAATATAAATTTTTTAAAGGATAACTCCGGTAATCTTTTTATGGCAGGGATGACTTCAGATGAAAATGGCAAAAACATTCTAGACGTTTTTAAAGTAGAGACAGATGATATGTCATCGTTCAGACTGATAAAGATTTATACCCAAAGATTTACACAAAATGAGCAAACCAGGTTTATATGGGGAGCAGGAATTTATGTTACTGAAGATAAGAAACTGAAAATAATTTCAAGTAGCGAACATATCGAAGAAAATTCTATAATCAATATCTTCGAATAACACTATAACATGATAGGATGGAGTAGTCCTGCAATTTATGTAAAAACCAGGAGATAAAATGATAAAACATATAGGAATTGTAGCATGCAGTTATGAAGGTGCAGCTCTTTGCTATAAAACAATTTGTAATGAAGGCTCCGAATATCTGGGTCAGCATGCTCATCCTGAAGTAAGCCTCCATACCCACCCCTTGAGTGAATATCTGACATATATTGATAGGGGTGATTGGCAGGGAGTAGCAAATTTGATGATATCTTCTGCAAATAAATTGAGTGAAATTGGAGCTGATATTATAATCTGCCCTGATAATACAATTCATCAGTCATTTTCTCTGGTTAAAAATGAAACCTCTGTTCCATGGCTGCATATTGCCGGAGAGGTAGCAAATGAAGCTTACTCCAATAACTTCAGGAAAGCAGGTATACTTGGCACTAAATATTTAATGGAAGGACCAGTATACCCTGAAAAATTCAGGGAAAGAGATATTGATTATGAAATACCGGAATTAGAACAGAGAAATAAAATTAACAACATCATTTTTAATGAATTAGTATATGGTATTATAAGGGAAAAATCAAAAAAGTATTTACTGTCTGTTATTAATGAATTGAAATTAAAGGGATGTGATTCGGTTGTTCTCGGATGTACAGAAATACCATTAATTGTTTTACCGAACGAATCACCATTACCAACACTGGATTCCACAAGAATACTTGCAAGAGCTGCTTTAAGGTATGCAATTACATAAAGAATTCCTGCAACAATTTTCACCTTTGAAATACAGATATATTAATTGTGCTTTTAATCTGAGGAGTAATGAATATTAAGATTGAACCAGCTAAAATTGGTCAGGAGTCGCAATTACAAAGACTTTATGAAAAAGTTGCGGATATAACAAACGGTATAATTCGCAAAAAGGATGAAATAGATAAAGAATATATTTCCGGTTTCCTGAATAGATCAATTGGAAACGGACTTATTTTGGTTGGACTTAATGATGACATTATTGTAGGTGAAATACATGCATATACCCCAGATATTTATGCTTTTAAACATATCCTGACAGATCTGACAATTGTAGTTGACCCTGATTACCAGCGACGGGGAATAGGAAGAAGACTGTTTGAAGAATTTTTAGAAATTGTAAGAAAAAAATATAGTCACATTCTGCGGATTGAGCTTTTCGTACGTGAACATAATAAACATGTAGTAAAATTTTACGAAAGTCTTGGTTTCAAAAACGAAGGAAGGCAGGAGTCCAAAATATTTTGTTCAGAATCTGTATTCGAAACTCCTCTTCATATGGCCTGGTTAAACCCCTATTATGGAAAAAGTAAAAATTAAACACTCCAAACAAAAGATCAGGTAACTTAATAAAATTTCCTTTATATTTATATTGAATATAAATCAGGCTAAGGTAATATTAGAAAAACAGGGTTACTAACTTTCACTAATACTGTTAATTATGAGTAACTATAACCGCAGGGATTTTCTCAGGACTTCATTGATAGGTGGAGTTGCTATCACTTTTACTAATTCTGTAAAACCATTTGTTCCTGTAGGGTACCTGAAGAATGACGTTACGCAAGTATCAATTACATCAAGCAACGACAGGGCAGATATGGCATTCAGGGCACTGACTCCATTTGCCGATCAGATTAAACGTGCTATTGGTAACCGTCGTGTTGTACTTAAGCCAAATAATGTACTT
>Ga0307377_10004194_pt1 | contig 15847 bp, 37 predicted proteins | sample TR3MG_FD_202535 | JGI IMG/M metagenome (GOLD analysis project Ga0307377, IMG submission 202535) | Soil microbial communities from Risofladan, Vaasa, Finland - TR-3 | ecosystem: Environmental > Terrestrial > Soil > Coastal area > Acid sulfate soil | place: Finland: Risofladan, Vaasa | collected... | reverse complement strand
TGTTTTTTATAACTTTTCCACCATATCTCTTTTAATCGATAATTGTATAATGAAGGATCTCTATCCTCTTTGTCTGATTGCTTTACAAGTTTACCGGTACGATCCATCATATCTTCATCTTGAGGATTGGATATATACTTCCCTATATCGTCCTTATGTTCATCCCAAAGAAGTTCAATTTGTTCTTTGTCTCCCCAGTAACATTCAAAGATGTATTTTGCTGATTCATTTAAGTCATATTTATCGGCATTAGGATCTCCGTACATATCAAAGGGGGATCTTCTTGTTACGACAATATCGCCATTCTTCTTATCTTTCTTGTAAGATATGTCCGATTTTAACCAACCTTTTCCCGATATTATGCCATCCACGAATTGCATGGATTGTTCAGTTTCACCATGACATAAATCAATGGAATGTTTCACAAGAGATGTAAAGGTATCCGCAATAATCCTCACTCCACCTTTCCTTGGAAAAGCTTTTACATCAGCTCTATTTTGTCTCTCCATTCCAGATAAAAGATTTACGATAGGTAAAATATGATTGAATGTTAAACAGGGTTTCTCTTCTTCTGCCAATAAAGCTCTCTCGTGAAGAGTCCATTGATTGTTGCAAACGAACTCATAGTTCTCGATAGCTTCTTGTCTCCATATACGATTTCCTTTTTTAGCGTCTTGCCAGAATTCGGCTAATTTACTTTCTCTATTCGTTTTAGATGTTTTATCCATTACGCCTCCCAAATAAAAAAAGCCCTGCAAATTGAATGTTGAATATTCAAAATACAGGGCTTCCAAAGAGTGGTCTCCTATATAGGAGCTTCTTTCGAGCAGTCCCTAACTGTAGTCTTGATTAACTACAGCTGTACTCATTATTTAATTTTTAAATTGACCCTTAATTATTTTATCGTGCAATTCTACATGACAGTTTTGACATAAAATTATACATTTATCCATTTCTTCTTTAAGAGTATCTATCCTCCTACTATTAAGCCCTTCTGATATACCGTACTTTTTATCCCCATTATGATGAAAAACTAAAGCAGCAGCACATTTGTTATAGCCACAGATAGAGCAACCTTTAGAAAGTTTATAATCATCAACATATTTTCTTTTTTCTTTACGGTATTGAAGTTTATTTTTTGTTATCACTTCGCAATTATCTGTATAATATTGCTTTTGATATTCTTTCATATCCGTAATCATATTTTTTCCTTTCTTTTAGGTGACTACCCCACCTATCTCTCGAAGAGACCAGGGTCTCTTATCAGTGGGGTGGAACCTTTTCCGAGTAAACCTCTGCGATTAAGACTTGCCAGGGTGAGCATTGTTAAGAGGCTTGGCAAGTGTGTTAAAGGTAGTCATATAAACTACCTAACCGACACAAGGTCGGGGAGTCGTCTATTTAATTTTTATTTTTTCTCTCTTATCTATTCCAGTAAGACCTCCAAGACATAAGGAAACATTTATAGTTCCTGTAAAATTGGGATCTTCTTCTAATATTTTTCTAAATTGTCCAATTATTTTTTCTAAAGTAGTGTCGGTTTTATTCAATAATACGCCTCCTATATTATACAGAGAATAATTTTGCTCGTCAAGGTAAGTCTCAAGCGGTCATGTAACTGTGACTTTTCTTTCTCTTTCGGTTAAAATAATGTTTGGTTACATATTCTTCTCTAGCATACCTCAAGGCATATAATCCCATTATGTAACAGTCACCATGATCCGGGGATTTACCTAAATTTTTTGCTAACTTCATTACCTTCTTAGGTTGGATTATTAATTGGTCTCCTTTAAATTCGTACTTATAAGCATTAAGGTCTCTTTCAAGTTCTTCATCTTTAAAGGTCAGTTGTATTTCATTGTCCCCAAACATTTCTCCGGCAAGCCATGTCGCTTCTGCTCGTCTGTTATAAAAAGCATCAGGAACGCCTGCTTTCTGTCTTTCAGCACCGTTAAATTCTACGAGAAGACATTTCCAATCCCACATTTTAATTTTTTGTCTTAAAAGAACAGCTACAGCCAAACCTACATTAATAATATCAATAACAATTACAGAAGGTCTAAGTCTTTGAGCCATCTTTTCAACTTGGTTAGCGGTATAATCTGCATCTCTATGTCCATATATATCATGATCTACTATATCGGTATTTTTCAGACCATAGATTACAGTTTCATCATCTCCAAAACGTGCAGGATCACAAGTAATGACCTTTCTTACGGGGTTATGGAGTCTCGTTTCGTAAGCTCTTTCAATCCAGGCAAGTTGAACGACCAGATCCGAACCAGCCATTACATCCCAACATCCATCTCTATAAGCCTGCAATAAGGCTGGTCTATTCCTTAAAACATATTCCATTCTTCCTACATAATCTTTTGGTAAATATTCATTATCTGATGGTAAAGCAGGCAAGTAAATTCTTCCGTCTTTATTCTTATTTAGAACAAATGCTTTTTTTAAATAACAATCTCTTGGATTAGCTGAATAAACATATTTATAAGGAAGAGCCTGTCCGTTGATAGTTCTTCTACAAGCAAGTTTAAGTTCGGTTAATTTATCTTCTTCTATTTCCTCTGCCTGATCAAGACAGAAGAAGGCTATTTCCATGGAGTTAAATTTCTTCTTTATTTTTTCGCTGTCAAGTCCGCCATAATGAATTTTTAAACGTTTATTTATAATAATTTCTTTATTCTTGTAATTGATGGTATAAACATTTTCAGGAACAAACATTTTCCATGATTCTAAAGTCGTGTCATCAAAATCTACACCCGTCATTCTACCCATAAAACCTATTGGTATGGGATTCTTTAGGGGTGGAAGATGAAAATAATCTATAATCATGTCACAATATAACCACGCATACCGACACAAGAGTACACTTTTGCCACCACCCTTAGCTCCGCCATAGAGTAATTCTTTGGTATACTCCTGATTAAGCAACCATAACGCTAACAACTGCTTATCGGTAAACTCGATGTTATATTTCTGTGCTATAAAATCATAATTACTTGGATCCATTAAACCACCTTTGGGAAGTATTTTTGCTGTATATTTACCATTAATTCAAATAATTCTTCTGTCCAGCTATAAACATATTCATCTGAATCATCAACGTTTCTATCGCATAATTCTTCCCACATCTCCTTATACTTTTCGCCTTGCTGGAGTAGGGTGACAATGTCGTCTATCACAAAATCAATGCCTAACCTATTTGGTGGTATTGGCTCATATTTATCTTTACTGTTTTTCTGCCCTTCTAAAATATCTATTATTTCTTTTGTATCCATTATTTAACCACCTGTATCAATTTCTTCTCTGGAACTATTATTTTATTCTTTATTTCTACGGGAACTACTATCAAACGCAGGGCTATACCATACATTTTTGCTTCTAAATTCAATGTCTTAAATTCATGATTATTTAACATTGCCGACATTAAACTTTTAACATATTTACGAAAATTTATATTCCTGTCTTTATAAGTTTCTTTAGTCACCTTTAATACAGTTTTAGTTTCAAGTTCTTTTCCTGTACCTACACTATTCATATTTACCTCCTTTTAGATTGCTTCGAAATTTTCTTCAAAGTATTTTCTTGCTACATACCATTGGTCTTTATGATTTTTAGGATTACGAGCTACCATCCCCATATCATTATCTGGACAGTCAACACCGCTTATACTTATATATTTATTATCTTCCTTAAAAACATACGGTCTCATCTCTGCAATATTTGTTCTTTTATATTTTCTCCATTTATTCATAATCTACCTCCTTTATTCAAATATCTCTTCCTTGCCTTCCATATCTTCATACATATCAAGAACAGCACCTTTAAATTTCTCGATTGCTTCTCTTTCAGTATTTCCTTCTTCATAGAATTTCCCATTTTCTATCGTATAATATTTTGTAATTTTGACTTTGATAGGTTTCTTTAGTTTTCTATTATTGATTTCGTATATTAATGTATACATATTTCTCTAACACTTTCACTCTATAAGACACTTCCAGCGTTTGCTGAAACGTTATTATATTTCGAGCCAGATATCAATAATATATATTTCCATTAGCTAACCGTCCTTTGGTGCTTACTTACTAATTCTACACATGGCAGATGAGCTATTGTGGATGTTCTCCATATTCACCATCCCCAATATATTTTACGGTAAGAGTCCCATAATGTCTCCAAATATAAAAAAGTTCTTCTTCGGATAATCCAGTCATTTCTAACCAACTATTTATATCCGAATTAGAAATTTTCAAATCCCATATTTTTTTTTCATTTTTAATATAGGCTACAAATTTTTTCTTACTTATCTTTATTCCCATAATCAATCTCCTTTATTTTCTTGACTCTTTACACTTTTTAATAACTGTATAGCTTTACGACCACGTCTTTGTAAACCCCTCCGCACATCTTTGTAAATGCATAGGTTATTTACAACGTCACTTTCATTGTTATTATTTACAGTAATTCGCTTTGAAACGGAATAACGTTATACTGTAACTGCAAATAGTGTCTTGTGGTGACGCTTTCTGCATACTCAATATAACAAAATGGCGAATCGAGTAGGAATCGAACCCACATCTACTGGTCTGGAGCCAGTCGTTCTACCATTAATACTATCGACTCTTTGGTGGAGGAGAAGGGAATCGAACCCTCCACAGTCTGCTTGCAAGGCAGTCTCGCCCCCTTGGAACATGCTCCCCCGTATGAGACGGGCAAAGGTCGACTTTCACCGACAAGAGGTAGTTGCTTGACTAGTATGACTACCACGATGCCCATATTTGGTGGAGGCGGTGAGGTTTCCCTCACGTCCAGAAACAGATACCGAGCAGGGACACCCCACTCCATTGCTATCTATTCCTGTCGAACTACGCCCCCTCAATCTATCACAATCGTCTTTCCCTTTACCTTCACGTTTGTTCGATGTACTTGTAATTTCCTGTAACACTCCTTACATACTTCAATAACTTTATCTTCATAGATGAAGTAATGGTGAAAGGTAAATGGTTTTCCGCATTTAGGACATGTTTCGCAGTTAAACATTTTTTCCTCCTAAAAATCAAATATACTTAATGGTTCACGATTAAGGAGTTTGGTAAACATTCTATAACTACAAAGATAGCTTAAAGCCCTTCCCGTATCGTTTCCTTTAATAGACTTAATAAATTCTTTCTCAACGTTCTTCCTTGCTTTTTTTAAAATATCGTTTATAGGGTCAGCTTCGAGCATACGACTATTAGATAGACCTGCTAATATTTTCATTTCTTTATCTATATTCATTTCTTAATCTTCTCCGTATATTTAAGTATTTCCCTGATAAATTCAGGGTTGTTAATAATAAAAGCAAAAATACCATTAGATATTGGCAAAACTAATTCTTCATCATCATCGATTGCATATTCCCAGCAGATACCATGAATATTCTCATGAAGTAAAGCCTGAAGTTGGGTTTCGTAACTACAACCTTTATCAATTCTAATAATTTTCTTATCCTGCCAAATTCTCCCGAATAGACGTTTATCTTGTTCGTTTTTAAGATCGTCTACGTATTCCACATCGTACCAACTGCTACCTATTTTTGATTTCTTTATTTTTGGGATTTTTGTTTCCTTCATTTACTTTCTCCAATTTCTCAATTCTCTTTTGAAGTCCATTAAGTGCATTCCACACTTGAATTCCAAGTTCGGTATACAAATCATTTAACATATCTACTTTGGGTCGTATCGTTCCGTGACGGTCTTCTTTAAATAATTCCCGTCTTATAGCGTCCAATGCATTGAAGCTGTGCCACAGATTATTTGAATCTCTTCTTATACTTTCCTTTTCTCTGTTACTTATGAACATTTCTTACCTCCTTTCATTTTTTCCTACACGTTAAACCAAATATAAATTGTTATAGCAAAGAGATAAAGATTTAATGAGAAGATTTTAAAGTATAGTCCTTTTAGATATACTGTAGCTAATCTCTTTACAAATGCTTTGCTTAATTTTATTTCTATGGTCATATTATTTTTCCCTACGCCTATGTTTTGGATATGGTGTATTATATATATATATCGTGTCAGCCTGGCGAGAGACCCCCACCCCCCCTTACTAATATAAGGACTGACTTACTTATCTACTTTACATTATGTACATTATGGGACGTTAACAAGCTGTAACAGTGATATTTACACGCTTTTATACTCTTTTACTCTACTTATGCCGGACATTGCCAGGATACTATGAATATTCTTTACCGGTACGATGGAGGACTGCCATTTTCCCCTTTGTTTTACACCGTCTTGGTTTTACACCTTTTGAGGGACGCTGGGCTTCTTACTCTTAACTGACTCCTTAACTTTCACTTCATTGAAGGGTAATAAAGATATCTTCTCAGCCTTTAAGGGTGTAATATCAACCTCTTTAAGCATTTCCTTACCTGCTTGACTGGCTATAAGTAACTGCTCAGCCTTGATCAACAATAGTATCTTAGCGTCCTGGTTGGCTACTGCTTCGGTTAGGTACTTGCGTTCGGAGAACTCCTTATCGCATAAGGTTAGTATGTGTGCTTCTGCTCTCCAGTCTGCTTCTCTTTTATTGGTTGCGTATTCCATCATTTTCTTTTGGTGGTAGGCTATGAATTTATTTTGTGCGTATGCGAAGGAGAGGGCGAATTCTTTATTCCCTTCTCTGTTTTCGTCACTTCTCCCTCTCAATTCCCTCTCTATCGTATCAACCGAAATCCCTGCTTCTCCTGCAATACTCCGGACAAAAAATAACTCTTCTGCTAACCTAACAACCTTCTTCTGCATTACTTCTGTCATTAATGTAGGTCTGCCTACTTTCTTTACTGGTTCTATCTCTACTTCTTTATTTATTACTGTTTCAACCGGGATCACTGCTTGGTTCATTGCTTTTATTGCATTATTTAAGGTATCATCTTTATTCATGGATGGTATTATAAACTAATTAATTTTGGTAATCAAGTTGTTAATAGCAATAGTTGCTAATAGCAAGTAAAATATATTAAAATAATGCTTGACATTATAGTGGTTTCGTGGTAAAGTAGGTTAGATAATAATATAAGGAGGTTAATAAGATGTTAAAAGTTAGAATCGAAACAAGAAACGCCGCTTTTGATCAAGAAAACCTTACTCAAGAAATAGCCACTTGTTTGAATGAAGTAATAGACAGAATTGAAAGAGGTTTTAAAGAAAGTAATATCTATGACAGTAATGGGAATCCAGTAGGACATTATAAATTAACTAATAGATAAGCAGTCTTATAGGGGTCAGTCTTAGACTGGCTCTTATTAAGGTTATTTAGATTACTATAAAGGAAGGAGGTTAAGAAAATGAGAAACTACCCGGAATATAAAAACAATATACTACAATTACATCATTGTCCGAAGTGCGGAGAAGTCTGGGACGAAAACGGCGAGCAAGTTGCCGAAGAACATAAATTTATGTACACCGATAAAGAATCTTATAACGTAGTTACTTGTTTGTGTCCTATGTGTCAGAATATTACTAAAAATGAAAAGAAATAATATAAACGTTTCGCAGAGAAACAAAAGGAGGTTCAAGTAATGGAAAGAACAAAAAGGGGACTCATAACTCACGAATTAACAAGTATAATAATTATTATGCACAATATCGAAAGAAAAATTAAGGGCAAAGAATTGGAAAAAGGAATAAAAATAGAATTAAACAAAATAGATAAAGCAGTAAATAATATAGATAAAATAAATAAGGAGGTCTAATATGACTAAAAAAGAACAGTTAAAAGAGGTATTTATGCAAGTTATATTTGAATACATACATAAGAACATACCTATTGACTTACATAATATTGAAGTGTTATCTAATTTATTACTAAAAGAAGTAACAATCCGGGCTAATTTATAGCAGTCAGAACTCAGGAGATAGTTTTCTTGGTTTCTATCTCTTGGGTTATGGTTACTTAGAAATTATATAAGGAGGAAAAATTAATGAGGATTCAACTAAAAAAGATAAATTATCTTAGTAAAGTAAAAAAGATTGAAATTTCTAAACTTAGTAAATATATGCAAGGACTCGTAACTGAATATATAAAAATGTATAAGGAAGAAGGAACTGACTTCCCACCAATTAAAGTAAAATATAACGCTGAATTAAAACTTTTTTATATCATTGACGGGCATCATAGATTGATTGCCTCAAAAATCATTGGGAAAAAAGACATAAGGGCAAGAATAGTATAATAGTTACTTAGAAATTACTATAAAGGAGGTGAAATATGGATATTAAAATTAAGATTGAAAGGGATATCAAGAAGGCAAAGAATAAACTAATTGCTAAAGCTAAAAAAACTGGTATATATGAAAACTTCGGACAAAAAGAAGTTGTAGAATTAAGAAACAAATACAAATATTACGATTGTATGCATAGAAATTTTCCTAATCTAATTGACTTGTTTGATAAGTGGTGTATGAATTTTGACGATAATGATTTAAAACTTATGTAAAGCAAAAGTAAGGTACAATCATAAGCGTACCTTTCAATTCGTCGCTTACAGAACGTTTACGGAGGTCTATTATGAAGCATTTTGAGATAATCAATAGAGAAACGAGAGTATTGAGAAGATTTGTTGAAGAATTTAGCCAGGTATCTCACGAGGAAATAAAAGAAATGAGCTATAATACACTCTTTAAGACGGTGGCTGAGATAGTAAAAAAGAGGTGCATTAAATTTTAAGTAAAGGAGGTAAAAACGGTGAATACATACTTAATATGTAAATTTGATAAAACTAATTTACTTTATAGAGTTAGAAGTATGCGAGGGTCAGGAATAGAACCTGAATTCTATAGTGCCACAGTAGAAAAAAACAAAGATGAAATAATCATAATTCTAAACAACCGGGATATTAAAAATATCATTGCGATGAATAAAAGGGGCGAATAATGAATATAGCTAATATAATCTATTTAGTAATTATAGGATTGGTTTTAGTTTTAATTTTAATAAGGGAGATAAGGGGGTGAGAGGATGACTGACAACGAATTTTTAGGCTTCCTTAAAGAATTAATACAAAGAGCAGATAACGAAGAAGGATATTTGCCTTGTCTAAAGGAAGACGTTGATAAATTAATAGAAGATTATGAAGAAGAAAACTAAGAGGTTTCGCAGAGAAACGAAAGAGGTGATAGAATGAAAGATAAGAAAGATAAAAATATAAGAATAGACTATAAACTTTGGTCTTTTGTCAGGGTAAAAAGCGTTGAGCTGACTTTAAAGACAGGAAGGACGATCAGTATAAAACAATACATCGAGAAAGCTGTTAAAGAAAAGTTAGACTCGACTCCGGATGAGATTTAAGGGGAGGTTAAACTCCCCTTTTTTTTATGTCCCGTCTAAACCAGTTAACGCTATTTTTATTTCCCCATCATATTCAATTTGACTCTCCCTCATCATCGCTCTACTTGCCTCATATAACCGATTACTCTTTTTAAGAGCTTCCTCTGCCATCTCGTTTGATTTGACCATACAACTTGCTATGGTTTCTAATGATTTGACTATTCTATCTTCATTGGTTAGTATCATCTAATTCCTCCTTTCCATTTGATTTGAGTGGATTTCCCCTTATTATCCTTAATGCCTTTGCCCTATTCGGACAGGCTTTCCAGAATTTACCTTTACAAGTTTTAAAAGTAGCGCAATCAAGACAAAATATCCTTACTTTATACAATTTTTTGTCTGCTTGATCGTAACGACCTTCGAGATCTTCTCTATAATCTTCGATGTATACTTCTTTTAAACTTTTGCGATGGTAGATTGCCATATTGTTCAAATATTTAAACCCTAAAGGTAAACTCATATTTACTCCTTTAAAATGGTAATAATTCTGGGATAGCTTTTATTCTATTCCTAGTTATCTCGCAATACTTTTCTGATATATCAATTCCAATATAATTTCTATTATTTTTATGACACATTACCGCCGTTGTTCCGCTTCCTATAAAAGTATCTAATATAATATCTCCTTCGTTTGAACTATTTAATATCATCTTTTCTATTAAATCTTCTGGCTTTTCTGTATTATGTCTTTTGTTTTTTAAGGTAAAATTCATTGGTTTTATTCTCCAAACATCTCTTTCATTTGCATTAAACTTTCTTTTGCCTTTTTCTTTTAACCCGTATATAATAAATTCATGTGAAAATCTATAATGAGAACCTGCTTTTATCCATTCATAATCCCAAACTATACAATTCTTTATAATTAATTTATCAACGATAATCGGATATAAAAAAGGGTATGTTCTCCAATCAGTGTTTATATAAAATTCCCCATGACTTTTAAGCAATCTTTTAATCTCATTAAAATAAATATCGAAAAAGGGTTTTATTATATTATTGTCTTGCCAATTCCCCTGTTGTCCATTACTTGTAGTCCCTATACAATATGGAGGGTCAGTCACCAATAAATCTATACTTTCACTTGGTAATTCCTTCATCACTTCAAGACACTCACCACATATTATTTTATTGATAAAGTCGTCGGGATACTTCATAACGCTACTTTAATCTCCATTCCACAATGAGGACACGTTACCATCTTATATCTTGGCTCATATTCATGACCGCTTTTTAATTGCTTTACATCTGACCTCGAAAGAGTTCTTGCTTGTTCTAAATTTTCTTCGACTTCTTCGGGAGTTAAATTCTTTCCAGTTATCATAGTTCCTATATCCCAAAGTTTTTCTTGGTCAATTCTTAATTTCTCCTCTGGAATATGGTATTCTTCTCCCCAAATTTCGTAATTAGTGATTAACTTATGTGCAAATGAACGTGATATTGAACTATTTAAACTCGCCAAGTAACTCTCCCACGTATCATCATAAAATTTATACAATTTATTATCTCTAATGTGTTTTAAGATAATAGCCAAGTCCCATAAGTTCTTTTTAATTTCTACAGTGACACGAAGAACTGCTTGATGGTATTTATGTGCTTCTTCTGCAAATTGTTTATCTATTTCATTCACTATTTATCTCCTTCTTAAATTCCTCAACTAATGCTTTTAATTCTTCGATAGTCCATTTCTTGATAGTGTAAGACCTTGCTTCTATTCTTCTATATCTTTCTTTTCCTATGTGTTCTTTAATCCAATCCTCAAAAGCAGGACTTTGATGAGCCGAAAATGTATTTAAGGTATGATGTCCACAACATAAACAAAGCCCGTTTTCTAAATCCCACCTTGTTGCCAGATTCATTTTTCCAAAGATGTGATGACTATTCAGGTAGGTTATTTTATTACACCCTAGATACTCACAGACGTTACCTGCCCGTTGTTTGACAATTACAGCCCATAACTTATCGAGTTGATCTCGGAGTTTCTTTCTTTCAGTCTTTGCCTTCTTTACTGCCTTACGCCATTTACCTTTTTTGAACATTATTTACCTCTTTAATATTGCTTATTATGGTATAGATATTTCCAATATTCTATTTCAGTTTTAAGCTCTCTTTCGCTTTCTTCAAATTCCTCTTCAAGCTCATCGAATCTATCTTTCCAATTTATTACATGTGGCTCTGGGAAGTATTTTTGCTCATATTCATCGAGATATTTATACACAGCACCTTTCTTGACTTCCTCCCACATCTCTTTATACTTCTTTAGTTCCTGTAAACGTTTAAAATTCTCTAACCAGGTAGTTCCATTTATTAATAATCCCTCTTTGTGAAGTGCTAATAAAAATTCTTCTTGACTCATATTTATAATAACCTCCTTATTAAACTAATAACTCCCACAATAAGACATATCAATCCTATTAATGGTATGATTAGGTGTTTATTCATAGTCTTTAACCTTTAATTTCCATTTTATTGGTATTCCATTACGAAATAACATCATTGGATAGGCACGGGCTACAATACCTTCTATCGGAACATGTTCATCATTTTCTTCTTCTGCAACTATAGACATTGGTTCATTTTTCACAACATTAATTGCACTTTTAATATCCCTTATACAGAAATTGGGAACTGTTCCTATCTCTAATTTTCCAGCAATTTCCACAACACTATCCCACTCTAACCACCAGCCATCAATCCAGACATCGAATAACCTAAACGAATTGCCTTTGTTGTAGTTACCGCCACCTTTTTGTATTCTTGCCCCGTAACCTTCACCATATAGACAAACACAATTTAAAAGTCGTTCAGGTGGAAAGACACTTTCAAATTTATCTTCTGTAAATATTTTTTGTAATACTTTGAGTAGATAAGTTGGCATTTGAGCATTGTCCGTTCTGCCACAAAATAGTAATTCCGATGGTTCTCCTGGTCGATAAATAATTCTAATATTCGTCCCATCTATCTTTTCAGTAACCAACCATCTCTTTATGTTCTCAAATTCGGGTAATCTAATCTCATTGGTAATCTTAAAATTTTCATCTCTCTTGAAAAGAGTCTCTATTTTAGGATATTTATACATTTAAAATCCCCCTAGATAAAAGTCGTTATTATATTTTCGACATTCGTTAAAACGTGGATTAGCCTTTGTTCCTTCCGGTTGTTTAGTAAAACTCATCTTTGCATTTCTTTCTCGTATTCTTTCAATTTCATTGTTTTGTGGTTTTTTCTTTCTGCCTCCCCCTCTTCCAGTACCACCCCACGTGGTTTTTTCCTCTAATTTCATGTTTATAAGTTGATTTCTTATGACTTGAGGAGATAATTCATATTTACGAGAGAGGTCTCTAATTTTTACATTATTTTTAAAGTCATCGATTAGTTCTTTAGGTAGTTGCGTTCTTTTTCTCATTCTCTTTCCTCCTTCGGGAAGTATTTTTGCTCTAATTCTTTGAGCCAATGTGGTAACATCCCATGAGTGAGAATTGTCGGCTTATTTTTCAATTCATCTACTATCTGCCGATATTTCTCGCCTTGCTGGAGTAGAGCGATAATCCCCTCTTTTTCCTCTTCTTTTTCTGTTGTTTCACTTGCCCTACACGAGTATTCATCAACCCAATCATCAAATACACTTATTATTTTTTCTATCGCTTCCTTAACTTCCATCGCTTTTCGCCTCCTCTTCTTTCCTCCATTTCTCATTTCTTTCAAGAGCATCATATATAAATATTGCCCAATTTCCGCCATAGTATCCGTCTATTTTCTCTTGATAATCTGGGTGCTTTTTAAGATACTCTCTTAAACTTACCAAACATTGGCTTACATTTACTTCACCAAAACGCTTATCCCATGCTTCTCGTATGTCATCATCTATTCCGAAGAACTCCCAAATCTCATCGTCCCATTCGATTTCGTTATATTTATTCATCTTCACTCCAATCACTACATGTGTCTTGCTCAACTAACTCTCCGTATTCAGGATGCTTATCACAAAAGCAAGTATCACTATTGTATTTTTTACAGTCTCCACAAATAGGGTCAGTGTCAAACGTATCTTCTGTTAAAATATGGATTAATCTCGCCCAATTATGACTTGATTTATAATCCCAAAAAATAATTCTTGCTGCTTCCATATTATCTCTAAGACCAGACGGTATCATTTTAGCGACACTTAATGCTGCCATTGTAGCGGTTGCAGGAGTTTTCCCTGCCCCATAAACAATATTTCCATTATTAGACAATTCAATACTATATGGCAACTCTGCTTTTAAATTGATTTTAGTTTTTAGCATATTAATCACATTTACTCCTTCACCCAATTCGGCTTCCAGATCTCCAACTTTTCTTTCAACTTGGTTAGTTCTTTTTCAGTCCAGAGATTAAACTTTGCATTACATCCGAGTTCCTTTGTGAATTTTGCGTCATCTTCCAAAGCATTTTCTTTTCTCAATTTGTTAATTTTCTCGATTAATAAGTCTTTTGATAGGGAAGAATCATCATTTTTATCAACTTTCTCTATTGGTTCTTTTTCGGTAATAAACGGATTATTTTTTGCTTCTTCCTCTTGAGCAACCATTTCTCTTCCAGCTCTTTCTCCTACTTTTACTCCATCTCCAAACCAGTAAGATATATACCTATTTGCATTTACTTTTGTAAGATCTTTTAAGTCTTGCATCTTTGCAACTTCTTCTTTGGTTATGTATCTTGACTTGATTATTTTTTCTACCATATCTTTTTGTGGTTTTGTAGCCATATCGGGATTAGCGATTTCTTGAGCTTTAGCTATACGTTGTGCTTTTTCTACTTCTTCTTTATAACCTTCTGGTAAATAGGGATTTTCTTTGGGTTTCTCTTCTTCCGCTGTGCCACCAAGCTCTTTGGTTATGGCTTCACTTGTTATCTTCTCTAATCCATTGTAAATAAAGTCAACATCTTCTTGAGCATATTTAAAACGTTCTTCTAATTTTACTAGGTTCGTTCCTACATAATCTGCTATGTTTTTAAGTGCCGATTCACGAGCCATTCTCAAATCTTTATCTTCCCAAACCTTATCCATATCTTTTTCTGGTTTCACGGGTTGGCTAATAGGTTGGTTAATAGGTTTCTCCTGCGAAACATCTTTTATCTTTACCGATTCTTCTTTATCTTTTTCTTCTGCATATTCTTCTCCATATCCTCTCTGTATAATCTCATCTACTACCTTTCCATTATTGAGAGATATACCAGGCTTACCCCCTTTTACATATTTGCTGACTTTACCTTGAACTTTAATATACTGTCCTACCTTGTAAGCATCTTCTGCACTCTCAATGTTAATCCAAGAACTTATTTCACCTGTATCGTCTTTAAGAACAACCATTTGCGACCAACCGTATTGGCTATCTCTCGGATTTCCCGGTGTTTTAATAATTTTCCCCTCAATAGTAATTCCAGAAATTCCGTCATCTAATTTTTTAACATCAACTATCTTCAATTAATTCACCTCCTTTAATCCATCTTTGGTTAATAAGAATTTCCGACCTGTTATCCTAAAGCCATTCTCTAAATTTCTACATCTCCCACTTTTCCCATTACAAGGCAAATACATAGTGCAGAATTTTCCGCAATCTCCTTTTTCTACAAAATATTCTTTTTTATGACAATACATTTCTCCGCCAATATCTCTTTCCATTTCCAATAATTCCATTTCTTCTAAATCATCTTCCATTAACTCTTCTTTGAAGCAATCTAATGTTTCAACATATTCAGAATCATCAGCAATATAATATTTCATTCTTCCGCCTCCTTCTCTAATTTATTCTCTAATTTCCTAATTTCTTTTCTTAATCTTTCGTTCTCTTCCATTAAATCATCTACCGCTTCTTTTAAAGTCGTATTCTCATCTTCTAAATCTTCAATTTTATCTTCCAACTGCCCCATAATTTATTCCCCCTTTAAACCATTTCTCTTATTTCATTGATTAAATTTTGTATATTCATTGCCCGAAAGTCTATGTTGTTTAACTTATTTTGGTATTCATCACACTCACTTGAAAACTTGGTAACTAATTCTTGATTTATATTATTTTTCTTTTCAGTTACAAGAAGGTCATTTACCATATCAACCAAATCTTGTCTTTCTTTTTCAACTGTAATATTAAATCCCAATATAAAATCAGTCATTATTATTTTCCTCCTTTTTTTTCGCAGAGAAACATTACATTTTTTCAAATACATTTATTTTCTTGTATAACTTCAAGGCACTTAAAAATACCTGCCAGGCAAGTTTCATTTCTTCTTTGGTAGCTTTCCAAACTTCAAAACCTTCTTCGGGTTTTCTGCCAAATCTCAAAACCACAACATCTTTAACTTTGCCAAGTTTGTTTTCTTGAACGAGCTTTTTATAAGATGCTCCTTGATAAAACATACTTCTATAGAATTTCTTTCCAGTCTTGTAATCTACTAAAGTAGGAACGTCATCCAAAATACACAACTTAT
>Ga0307377_10004193_pt1 | contig 15849 bp, 25 predicted proteins | sample TR3MG_FD_202535 | JGI IMG/M metagenome (GOLD analysis project Ga0307377, IMG submission 202535) | Soil microbial communities from Risofladan, Vaasa, Finland - TR-3 | ecosystem: Environmental > Terrestrial > Soil > Coastal area > Acid sulfate soil | place: Finland: Risofladan, Vaasa | collected... | reverse complement strand
AGTTATGATCATGGCAGAAGAAGAACCCGAAGAGACATTTGATACCTCTAGAGCAGAGATAGCTTCTGAGAATGCTTCTGTTCAAGTTTTGAGGGGTGAGGTGGTTGATATTACTTATCGTACAGTAGCGCGTGCACAGTCTCGCCTCAAAGCGTATAATAGTGTCTATGACAATTATGAAAAGTTCATAATGGGCCAGGCGGAGAAACTGGCGAATGGGGTGTTTGCCTCATCTACCTATAAAGAACTTGGTATTGCCCGACTGATCTCGTTGTGGGTCATTGAGTCGGAGCAGTTCCTCGATGCGGTTGCACCACTGCTTGGTGAATCGGAACGGAATATTCGGAAAGGATTTGTAGAGCAGAGTTTTGAGAAACTGCCTGAACCTTTTAAGACGCAACTCTTAGATGAGTTTAATCGCAAGAAGCAGGAATTGCTGGTTTGGTTTGTGCAGGAGATTCAGAAGGCGCAGGAGAAAGCAAAGGCGGTTGCGTAATGAGTGGAATTATTTATGTAACTCAGAATCTTCTGAACAAAAAAATCTATGTTGGTATTCATACAAAAGGACGATCTAGTTATCTAGGATCTGGTAAGTATCTAACGAGAGCTATTGAGAAGTATGGACGAGAAAACTTTAAGAGGATAGACGTTGATGAGTTCAACTCCATCGAAGAAGGTTGTTGTAAAGAAAGAATCTGGATTCATGAACTAAACTCAAAAGTCCCCAATGGATACAATCTTAATGATGGAGGAGAGGGGCAGTTTAATCCATGTCAGGATGTTAGAGACAAAATGAGTGAACACAGTGCCATGAAGCGACCAGAGATTTCGGCTAAGAATGGTATGGCAAGAAAAGGCATACCGCACTTATCCCTTAGAGGTAAGCCTTCAGGGATGAAGGGCAAGCATCATAGTGAAGAGACTAAATCTAGAATTGGTGCTAAATTAAAAGGGAGAGTTTCACCAAGGAAGGGAAGTCATGCTAGTGATCTTACCAAAACTAAAATGAGTAAAGCAAAGATAGGTAAAAAGACCCCTCATAGTGAAAGAGCAAAAGCAAACATTAGTGCGGCGAAGAGGGGAAGGCCATGGTGGGAGGCACGTCGAGCGGTACAAGATCAGAAGAAACGTAACTTGGTATAGTATGGATATAGATATTCTAAAAATAGTGGAGTCAGTGAATCGGAACTCCCTATCATTGGACACGATTGACTTAGATATGTCTTCGATTTACCGAGATGGTTCTCCTCCTGTAGATATTGAGAGATTCCTTGATGATGATTACTTTATGGGTAAAGTAGCTAAGGATCTATACCCGGATAATAGACCAGACTTGCTTGATATCTTTGATGTTACAAAATCTTATATTGAGATCATCCTTACTGGGGCAACCAGCATCGGTAAGACATTCATGGCCGCGTTAGGCATGACTTACATGATCTATAAGATAGGATCATTCAATTCTCCGCATAGATGGTTGGGTGGATCAGCGGCTTCTCCTATTGTCCTGATCAACATGTCAGTGAACGCTCAGAAAGCACGTGAAGTTATTTTCACAAGAGTCAAAACGATGGTTGACATGTCCCCATACTTTCGTGAGCGGTTTCCTCGAGACCTCCGGTTGGGTGACACGTTGGTTTGGCGAACCTCTCTTGATCAAGGGGATGTTAAGAATCGCACGGGCTCACAGATCATGTTCAAGCCTGGTACAGGAGATTCGTTGTCTGCCTTGGGCGACGATATCTACGCCGGGATAGGAGACGAGTTGAACTTTTTCCGCGTGATCGAAAAGTCGAAGCGCACCTATGGTGAGTCCTTTGATCCTGCCCAGCGTTTATACGACGTGATCAGTCGACGAATGAAGGGAAGATTCTCGGCTGGTGGCCTCCCGCTTGGGAAGTTCTTTTTGTTGTCCTCGGCACAATATCCTGACGACTTTGTGGAACGTCGCATTGCCGAGGCAGAGGCGTCTGGTGAACTGGGACAGACGGTTAAAGTAATCAGGAAGTCGATCTGGGAGGCCAAGAAGGGCCACTTAATTCAAGGGAGTGAGGTCTTCTGCGGGAAGTCGTTCCGAGTTGAAGTCGGGTCCTCACGCAGGGGTTCTCGTATCCTTGATTCCTACATCAAGAAGACAGGCGAGATCATTGACAAGGGGTTCACTGACATTGAGGGCAAAGTCATCACGCCTCCTATTGAGTTGTGGGATGACTTCGTTCGGGACATTGAAGGCGCCGTCCGAGACTTTGGTGGTGAGGTGACTCGAGCGATCTCCCCATTCTTCCAAGACACTGATGTGATCTGGGCCGCTATTGATGCCACCGGTGTTCTAGAGCATCCTTGGTCGACGGAGCAGACATCGCTCGAGGATGGCTCCGAATTGCTTTTGGACAAAGTGTTCCTCTATGATGAAAAGGAGGAACGCAAGCGGTGCCGTCGGCATCCAAACAAGTTACGGTTCGCACACATCGACTCATCCAAGTCCGGCGACTCAACGGGACTGGTGGTTGTGCACTTGGCAGGATGGAAAAACGTGATGCGAGCCGGACGTCAGGTTGAGGAGCCGATGTTTGAAACTGATCTTATCTTGAGGATCAATCCTCCGCATGGTGGTGAGATCAGATTCAAAAAGGTGCGAGAGATTCTATACCTCCTGCGAAACAACGGAATGGGATTCGGCAAAGTGACCCTTGACTCATGGAATTCTGTTGAGCCCCTTCAGGAATTGAACGCAAAGGGATTCCGTGCTGAGGAACTTTCAGTTGATCGGGACATTGCTCCATACTCCTACCTGAAGGATTGCTTCTTCGACTCGAGGATAACCATCTATCATTATGAGCGCCTGATCACTGAACTTTCCCGCCTGGAGAAAAAGGGAGATAAAGTTGATCATCCGGCTAATGGATCGAAGGATGTCTCAGATGCTCTGGCTGGTGCGGTGTGGGGATGCTATCTTGCTTCCTCAAGGATGTCAGATATGGAGCAGGAAGCCCGCCTGCCTAAGCCTGGTGGGCATCAGAATCCTTTGAGAAATGAAAAGTCGGAGCGGGTGAAGCAGGAAAAGAAAAACATGGAAGAGGATCTTCGCCACTTCATGGGCGGGTCAAGAATCATAAGGAGATAGAGATGAGAAAAGTAAGAGTATTTATAGCAGGACCGATTACTCCGACAGGGCGCCTAACTCCCTCGACGAATGGGGGACACAATCAAGTGGCCGAATATCTGGATAACGTGAGACAAGGAATTACAATGGCTACGGAATTGATCGCCCATGGATTCGCGCCGTACTGTCCTTTCGTGGACTTCATGTATTGGATAGCAAGACCTTCGGATACTGAACTCCCTACTGGGGCAACTATGCAAACATGTGACCTTTCTTGGCTAGACGTTGCAGATGCCCTGCTATTGCTACCAGGATGGGAAACATCCTTGGGGGTTAAAGGGGAACTGGCTCGAGCGAATGAACTCGGGATACCAGTGTATTACTCAATAGCTGAACTCATCAAATTCTGGTGTAGGTTTGGTGAGCCGGCATTGATAGACGGAGAAAGAAATGGCTGAAGATAAGTTCGTTGACACAGTGAGAAAGGGACTCTCTCGTTTCTTTTTCGGTCCCACTGATCCCAAGTTTTCTACGGAAGTTCGTCCGGATGTTGGCCTTGGGTTCTCTTCATTACTGGCGACTTGGAGGAATCAGTACGCGGACTTGATGGGCATATCTGGATCTCGTTCGGATAAGTATGATCAGTACAACTACTTGGATAAGAATCTGGCTGAGGCCTCTGCGTCCCTCAATGTCTATGCAGATAACGTGGTGTCGGGCACCGTCGGAGGTGACGACAGTTATTATGTAATGATAGATGAGGACGAGCCCAACATTGATGAGTTGGAGCAGATCGTTGAAGATGCCGAAGATCATACTTTGATCAAGGACATGATCTGGAGTATCGCTAGGAACCTGAACCGGGATGGCGACGTGTTTGGTGAGATCGTCATCGCTAAGGAACCTGGTGAGGAGTTGATGCTGGAAAAGCTTAAGATGCTTCCGACCAAGGAGATCATAGCTTTGGTTGATGATCGTGGAGCATTCAAGGATCCTAAGTTCCCCTATGCTCAGATCGTCGCCGGGACAACTCAACCAATTCCTTTTGACTGGTGGAGGATCGTTCACTTTAAGGTAGGCAACGATGTCTATGGAGTCGACAATTCGCTCTTTGCCAATGCGGCGCTTCGGATAGGTCGGCAGTTGATCTGGGTCGACGAGGCTATGGTGTTGGCCCGACTCAGTCGTGCGTGGCAGAGATTCGCATACTTTATTGATACTGGTAAGTTGGGGCCTGATGATGCTTTAGCATTTGTTGAGCGGTGGATGGCCAGACTCAGGACTCAGCGCACTGTGGCAGACAAGACGACTGGACGGACGACAGTTATGGACGCCCCACTCCTGCCTGATGAGGATATTGGAATCCCTACAGGCGAGAATAGCAAGGCCGATGTGAAGCCGCTATCCGGTGATTCAAACGTGGGGAACATCAAGGACGTTGAGTATCTGCAGTCTAAGTTCCTCATGGCAACCACGACGCCTAAAGCGTATGTCTCGTTGGAGGAAGGAGTCAACGCCAAGGCCACTCTGGGTCAGATTGATGTTCAGTTTGCTCGGCAGGTCCGCAGGCGCCAGCAGTCCTTGATTCCTGGCCTTCGGTTGTTCTATCGCATGGTCTTTATTCTGAAGGGGAAAGATCCTGACTCGTTCAAGTGGTCGATTGTATTCCCCGAATTGGCGACTACGGATGAGATGATCAAGTGGGAGATCCTGAGAGTTAAGTCGGAGATCGCTCGCGTCCTGACAGTTGATGTTGGTGCGGTTAATACCTTGTACGTTCTGAAGGAACTCCTGGGCTTTGATGATGATGAGATCAAGAAGTATGCCGCAGTAAGTGATGACGACGATGACGATGCTGGTGATGGTGACATGGGGTTTGGTGCGGTTCAGATTCCGCCTCAGTTGGCGGCGATGGTTAGGAAGGATCCTGAGGTTCGTGCCATGCTTCATGACTTGAAGGATATAGTTGCCTCAAGGAAAGCTCGTGCAGACATCGCCGCAAGCAAGCGGGCGGTGGGGATTGCACGCAAGGACGCTCTGACGAAAAAGGATTAGTCCGATGTTCCTCACACTAGAGAAGATCAACTACATTATAGATCGACTTGAGGAGTCGGATAAAGCCATCTCGGGTGCTGTTGCTCGTGACCAAGTTATGTGGTCACAGACTTCAATCTTCGCTGGGCTGGGAATGCAGAATAAGGCACTCATGAAGCAGGGCATGGATACCTATGCCCAAACGATGGGCACCTTCAAGGCAGACATAATGTCATTGGTTTCGTCATACCAGCAGGGCACCATGTCTCAAGGTGCGGCCATGCTGAAGTTCAAGAGTATAGCGGGTACGCACTATCAGACGCTGTTTAAGGCAGGTGCGATGGCGATGGGCAATCCTTTTTACTCCGATCCCGCTATTGGGTTGACGAAGAAGGATCTGTCGTTTATTCAAAAGGCAAGGAACCTTGAGGGAAAGTTCTTCCGAAAGTTCCTGATGGATATAAAGAACCCGGACTTCAAGCCAAAGATCGACTTTCAGAAGCGGGCTGGGTTCTATGCTGATTCAGGCAAGGCACAATTCTTTAATGGTATGGTCAATGGTGCAGGTGAGAATGTCGAGATTCACTGGGTCATGTCCGAGGCAGTTGAGAAGCATTGTTCCGATTGTCCGGTGTTGGCCTCAAAAGTTTATACTTGGCAAACTCTGCCCACCACCCCGCGTGCGGGTGATACGGCGTGCCTATTCAATTGTCAGTGTGAACTCGAGATAATTCAGAAGCAGGCCTCGGCGCCTGCGGGGCAAAGTTTTAATCCAACGATGCCCGGTTCGGCAAACCAGAAGGCGATGGAAGTCCCTGGGCGCTGGGCAAAGGTATCCAACCAGGCCGGCGAAGAGATGATGGGCCAGGTTGCTAAAGACATGGACGATCTTTTCCAACAGATGAATAAAGCCAGGCAGATGGTCACTCTGACTTCAGGGCCTGAGAAGTTGGATTGGATTGCCACTAGGCGTGGTATCAATGATCTGATCATTCAGCGGGCGAAGGCGGGTGGCTATCGTGTGACTCCGACAGTATCGGTTAGTCAGTTGAAGATAGCTTTAGCGTCTGCAGTGGAGAAGGGAATAGGCGGGTACCTTACGCCTTCACAATATGCTTCAGGAAGTGAAGTGGTTTTCCTGAGAGGTAACTTCTGGACAAAAGGAGTTATTGAACTTCGAGGGGCAACTGCCTATGTGAAGACCGCGAAAGGGACTTCGTACCTGGTGAATGATCAGACGGATCTTGTCTTTGGAATGAAGGCACCAGCTCCTCCTGTTTTAGTAGGTGAACCAGTGCCGGTTGGCCCTGTAGCATGGAAGCCCACTATGACTTCCGCAGAGGCAACTGCCTGGAGTAAGGGAAGTGTGGTGAAGACTTCTTTGTTCCATAAGACCCAACCAGAGTATGTTGACTCTATTCTGTCTGGTGGATTCAACGTTGGAGAGTTCGGAGGAGCCTATGGCAAGGGCGTTTATCTTTCGACTTCAGCCGAGGCGGGATATGGACGGGCAACTGTTGAAGTGGTGCTTAATGTTCGAAAAGTTTTTAAGTACACACCAGCACTTGATGCACAAATAAAGGAATGGTGGTTTAAGAAGTGGAAAGTTGAATGGCCCAATTCAGGTATCTCCCTCGCCGATGCGTATGCCAAAGACCACGGATACGATGCCCTGGTTGTAGTTCCGGAATTTGGTGCGACTGGCAAACTATGGTATGTTGTCTTTGATCCTAAGAATATTACCACTATTCGACATAGTGCGGTATAGGAGAATGAATATGGAACGAACCTGTTGGACCTGTCAGCATTTGCTGTCGAAAGTCGGTGCTTTGCCTCCCGTACTTTGTAAGGCCTTTCCAAAAGGTATTTCCATCGAGATACTATCGGGAGTCAAGTGGCATGACAAATTGTTCGGAGATGAGAAGGAAAAAGTTTTCTATGATCCGATTACAGAGGAGGAAATTACGCGCCGACAGAAGGAAGTTGATAAGGAATCAGGAACCATTGACACTTTGAGCCTAAAGACAAAGCGCCTTCTGTTGAAGTCAATCTTTTTTGGTAATCAGGAATGGTTCAATATCTATCTGAAGTTCTATGACGAGGCCGTAACCGATGGTTCAGAAATGCCCCACGAGCGTGCCATGATCAAGTTCAGAGAATACTATGCTGAGACCCCGACTGGTTGGGTCCTTCGTCCAGGTATGGTTGTACCACAGGTTGAGGCACTCGAGGAAGGCGGGATGGGCTCAGGCAACTGGGGGCATATCTCGGTGGATGGTAAGCGAGGCGGCTCATTAAAGGGCACTGGTGGCAAGGATAAGAAGGACAAGTACGTTAAGAAGGTCAAGAAGGGAGTCGACCTGGATAAGTACACCGACGAACTCGCCGCAGTCTTTTCTAATTGGAAGCAGGATGATCAAGAGAAGATGGTTCTCTTCACCAAGGACGGAACCATGATCGTCATAGGTAGTGGTGATAGGGGCCAGATAGGAATCTCGATGGGGGGCATTCAGCAAATCCTTAAAGATAATGGTGCGGGGTTTCATGATCTGAAGTACGTCGTGCACAATCATAATAAAGGAGAGGCCCCATCCAAAGGTGATGTGACTGCGTATAAGGCATTCATGGCCGCTGGGTTTGGTGGCGACTATCAGGTGTACACGCCGAAGACACAAAGAGTCCAGGATGTTCCTTATTCAACAGGAAAGGACTGATACGATGAGTCCATCAAAACTTAGATACTGGGATCCGATGTTCGGTGATCGTCGCGTTTTACAAATGTGCAGGCACTGTACGAATGATTGCAAAGTGTCTATTCCCGCTCATCAGCGGGAAGGAGATTTGTGTGGGTCAGTCCAGTGTGTCCGTACCGGTTTTAATTATACGCCTGGGCAGACCAGCTCCCCTGAGAAAAAACTTGATTCTTTGGGGGCGTTTGCCTTATAATAATGATAGAGGTTGCCAATGCGATACTTTTCGGAAGACCCTATCACGGTAACAAAGAAACCTCTGTACGATATCTTCTTACAAATGGAAGAGGACAAGACGCGTTGGTATCAAAAGGCTTGGGAACTCTTCCAGGTGCCCATGGTGACCGATGTCTATATGCCTCCGGTGACCTTCATGTTGGCCTATTGCTTTGATCGTGCACGAGGCACCATGTCTTGGGGGAACTGGTTGAGGCTTCCTTTTAATTATCACGTAGGGTATGAATTGAGGGACGATCAGGTCCTTCTGTCAGGCCCCATTGTCAACTTTGGTTGGGGACTTCTGTCGGGAAGTGAACCGATCAAGCCACCGAACTTCAAAAGTATTGAGGGAGTCGTGTTGGAGAGCCATAATGAGATGCCGTTCTTGCCGCCCGGCCCGTAAAAAACGAGAGTTACCTCCTGACCTTTTGACCGCGGCCCTAGGCATGCCATTATCTGGACCCACCCGCCAACACGACTCCTTTTTTTTTTTACCTTAGAACATACGGAGGATAAGCAGTGAGTAATGGACGGTATTGCTATCGTGTGACTGTACATGATAATTCCCGCCTTGGCGGCCCGATGGGCACCGAGACAACGAAGGTGATCAAAAGTCGAGTGCACGAAACGCACCGCTTGGCGATGGCTTGGGCAAAGGAACAACAGAACACTTATTGTGGGCATAGTCACCGCTACTCGGCGATAGCGGGTAGTGGGCTGACTGATCTAGGGACCATCGGCATTGAGGTACAACGTGAAAGAATCCACGGATAAGGTACCTCTTTATCTTCCTGACCTTCGGGATACTTTTGCAAGGTTTCTTCCGGGGTCAGGCATTGAGATTAAGGCTAGTTCATATTGCCCAGAGTACATAATGGTGGTGGGCACCTATGTGGGCAAGTTTATGGACGAGTTGGGATCACCATTGAATCGAGTGGTCAATCCGTACCTACCAGCGAAAGTTGCCTTTCTTCATCCGAAGCAAGCACGCTTTTTGTTGGAGGAATTAGATAGGATCAATAAGGAGAATGAGCGTGAAAAGTAAAAAACTACCAACTAAGGCTCAGGCGGACTTTCCTCCTCCTGTGGGATGGCCACTTTCCGATGAGGCCTTGAGGAAGGCACTGATCGAGCAAAGTGAGGTCATCTTGCCTCTGAAGGATCTGATGATGATGTTCGTTGGGATCATTACTCCTTGGGTTCGTAAGGTCAATCAGATGGAAAGGGAGATGGAGGATCTCAAAGCAGTTGACTTGATGCTTTGTGCTGAAGTTCGGAAGCTGAAGAAGAGACGTCATTGATAAAAACTCACTCTTACGTCGCGAATCTTCGAACCGCCGAGGAGTACGGAGTGGGTAATTCTGCCTCGCGCCTGCGGCCACCTCTCAGCAATGGGGGGATGGGTGTTGAGGTAATTAATACTAGTGGTAGTTGTATCCCTCTGTCTGAGAGAACAGGGGCCCCAGATGGTTTAAACCTTTGGGATGGGTTTATCTCTCAGGGACCCGGACCTCAGTGGCGGCCGCTTTCTTTCGGCCCCCACGCAGTCCGGATAGGTTCGGGCCCCACCTTTGATCACGATGGTTGGCCAGACGAAGGGGTTGGTCCCAAGTTAATGCCAGCCTTAAAGTCGAAAGGGTTTGCCGGAGTGCCTGAAAGAGACGAACCAGGGCCATGGTGCGTTTATGGAAACCGGCATCCCGGGATTGTTGGGGCCTCAAAAGCTACCCCGACTAGGGCGGCGGTGAAGGTTGAGGATAAGCCGTCGGCGTTTTTACATCTAACGAGGAGGACACTATGAGAAAAGCTTTTTGTGTACGAGACAAAGTCCTGGTTAAGTCATCCTATGATGGTAACAAAGGCATCAAGGGACGAGTCGGTACCATTGTGAAACTTGACTGCGACTACAAAGGCAATGCCGCAGTGAAGTTCCATGAAGAGATCAAAGAGGGGCATTCTTGCTCCGGTATAATTCCTGAGAGACATGGCTACTGGATTCCTGCAACGTCCCGGTATCTTGAGGTTGTTAGGCGGCGGGGTAAAGAAGTTCATGCGTAAGTGTCTTGGGGATAGGCGGGTAGTTTATCGCTTCATCTGGTGGCCCAAGACGCTTCCTTTTGAGGATAGGCGACGAGACGCAGATTGTAATCTCCTCGCTCAAACTAAGTGGTTATGCTGGGCAAGTATAGTTCAGGTGGTCTCCTATAAAGATCGGTGGGAGGATTTCTATTGGGCCATTGATGGTCCCACAGCTCGACAGGAGTTATTCGTACATGGATCCTGATCGTGACTACCATACGTGTGGCTGGGCAAAGTTCGGCACCACCTATTGTGCCCACGAAAAGAGAGAAGTCGATGTGGCCCATTGTTATCACTGCGGCACTTGGGCTAAGTATTATGTAAAGAGAGCGGAGTTAACCAATGGAAGTAGACAAGTTGATCGAGGAGATAAAGAACCGAATGGTTCAGGCAACGGGAGTATCGGCGGACCGATTGATCCTGATCTCAAAGTGCCATGAGGCGGCAGTCTTAAAGTTGGCCTGCCAGAATGAGCAAGGATACATTTACGTTTGCGGTTTGTGCATGGAGCCGATCTCAGCAATCGTATGTAAGATAGGGAGAGTGAATTGAAAAAGATAGTGATTGATCCCGGGCATGGTGGAGCGGACTCCGGGGCGGTTAGTGATGATCTGCCTGGCGTCTTTGAGAAGAACCTGGCGTTGGATATTTCGAAGCGGTTAAAATGCCTGTTGGAGCTAGGCGGGAAGTATGACGTTCGCCTTACTCGGTCAGCCGATATTTTCGTTTCGCTTGATGGTCGGGCAAAGATGGCCAATGACTGGCCGGCAGATTTGTTTGTCTCCATCCATCACAATGCTCGTTTCATCGAGCAACCTGGCATTGAACTTGAGACGTGGTACCTTACCGGACTTCCTCCTGAGTCGCGTTCGGCCATGATCGCCGACCTGATTCAGAAGAGTCTGGTCTTTGGCTTAAGGAAGGAAGGGGAGGTTGTTATTGATCGTGGTACCAAGTCGGCAAACTTTGCCGTTCTTAGGCGGACGAAGATGCCAGCTGTCCTGGTTGAGCTTGGCTTTATAACGGACAAAGCGGAGGGGGAGTGGTTGTCTATATCATTGAATAGGTCACTACTCGCTGAACTCCTGATGACCGGCATAGACGAAGCAGTCACCGGTTAGAGTATGAGTCTTACTGATAAAGAACGCAAGATCGCTGAGGGTATTTTATACTATCAGCAGATCGGAGCATCCTGGTGCTTCATTACGAAGCAGTACCACCCCATTGACCGCCGTGAACTGGAGCGGTTGGTCGCACTTTATAAGGAGGAACAACAGAATGACAAGAGTAAAGTGGTCGGATGATGAGATTGACTTTCTCATCAGCAAAGTGTCTGATCCCAACTGCACCGTTCAGGCGGCTGTTGATGAATTGAATCTTAGATTTCCCGGCAGGAATAGGACCTTCAATGGTGCCGTTGGCGTCCTGAGGTCACGAGGGACTTCGGTACCTCAGCTCCGTGCTTGCCAGCCTTTGATCAAAAAGGAACTGACCGAGGAAGAGTTGGCCCAACTTAGGGGTGAAGGTTCCTTTCTCGAGCCCGGTAATCCCAAGGAAGAGGAAGAGGAACCGGAGATGTCTGAAAAGGAAGAGGAGGAACTTCGGCGCCGACTATGTGAGGCGGGCTACAAAGTCGAGAAACTCTCGCCTGACAAAAAGGATCTTGACATTGATGTGAGTCAGCTGTTCGAGGGGGATGAGATGGAGTTCGCAGTCATCTCCTGTACGCAGATAGGATCGAAGTATCAGCAGTTGACCCACTTGCGTGAGTTTTACCGGTTCCTGGACAAGCGTGGCATCAAGGTCGTATTTCACTGCGGCGACTTGGTAGACGGAGTCGATGTATACAAAGGCCATGAATACGAACTGTTCCTGCATGGTGAGAAGGCGCAGTCGGACTACTGCGTGGCCAAGTATCCCCGTTTGGAGAATGGGGGGAAGACATTGGTGATCGCTGGTAATCATGACTACTCGTTCATGAAGACAGCGGGCTGTGACATTGTTGAGAACATCTGTGCTAGGCGGGATGACATGGAGTACCTGGGTGCCTATGGAGCATTTCCCAAGACAGATTTCCTTCGGATCTATCTACAGCATGGAAAAGGCGGAGGCGCCTATGCCAGGTCGTACAAGATGCAGAAGTTCATTGAGCAGATGGCTCCCGAGATCAAGCCGGACCTATTCTTCCTGGGGCATTGGCACTCAACCTGCGCTTTGTTTGAGTACCGAAATGTCACCGCCTTCCTGATGGGATGCTTTCAAGCTCAGACCCCCCACGAAAGGCAGTTGGGATTGTTTCCCGAGATTGGTGGCTTGATCATGAAGATCACCATCAATGACAAGACACGAAGGCAGACCCTTGCGGATATGAAGTTCGAGTGGGTCCCATTCTATATTCCTCTTGAAAATGATTATTAGAAAGGAGAAACATGGCTAAGATTACAGTAAAGTTTAATGATGGTACTCCCGATTATGTGTACCAGGATGACATTGAACTCGAGAAGGCGAAGAAGTACGCTCATTCAATGACCACTGGTCGGGGGATTCGGATCCCGGTCGAGGGAAAGTTGGTTTACAAGACGGTAAACCAGATCGCCCAGGTGGATGTTGCGCCTACTCCAGAGGAACAGGAAACTCGCCCACTGAATGAGCGCCGGCGGAGAACCTAATGCGTGGAGTCACCTTTGATCGTTGCGCCAAGCAACGAGTTGTCGCTTTGTTGGTCAAGGGTGAGAAGGTTTGGTACGGTACCAACTGGTGTGACAATGAGCACGATTGTTGCCCACGAGGTAACCTGCCTACCGGTGTGGGATATGAACTTTGCCGATCTGAGTGTCGTCAGAGATACCATGCCGAAGTTGATGTCTTGATCAAGGCGGACGATGGGGCACGTGGTGCTAGCATGATCCTTTTCGGGCACGATCACTTTTGTGAAGACTGCCTGGACATGATGAGGCGGTATGGAGTTATCCATTGGGAAATCTTTGGAGGAAAGTATGAGCAAGAAAAAAGAGTTGAGTCGTCGTCAGGCTCAGAAGCTTTTGGAAAAGGCGCGGAGACGTTACAACCAGGAGCATCAAGAGGAGGCCAGCCTTCTCCGCAGTATACGAGTGGCGAAGAGAAAGGAGAGGGAAGTGGCCAAGGAACTTCGGGCCAAGGTTCGTCTCGAAAAGAAGAAGTTGCGGAACCTGAAGGGGAAGGCGCGGAAGGCAGAGGAGAGGAGAGTTAATCCTCATAAGTTCCTGCGGCGTATGGCCCCATGGCTATTCGTGCCTAAGGAAGTGAAAAAGGAGGAGACAGATGAAAGTTTGCTTTGATCGTGTTGAGGAATACACAGGGACGAAGGCGCGGAAGTATCTTGGTATCGGAACGTGCTTTTCCAAGAAGGAGTCATGGATAACAATCTACCTGATCTGGTGGATCCTTGTCTTTGACTTTACCGAGGAGTAGGGGTATGGATAAACCGGTAAACATCAATCTTGAGTCACCTGTCCATGATTACTTCGGCCTGTCGTATGCCCAGTTCATCGTCCTATCTAGAACCGCTTTACAAAGTATGCCGATTGATTGGCAACGATGGTTTGTTCGTTGTGTACGAAAGCTTGAGGCAGAGATACCTGAGTTGTTTCCGGAGCATCCATTCTACTATCATGTCACTATTCGGGATTCACAAACAGGACGGTTTGTCTCCCTGGCGAAGCATGATCGCTTAGGCTCCTATGATCGTGGACGAACTAGAGTCCCATTGAAAAGTGAGGTGACGCTGTGAGAACACAAAAGTTCCCGGTCGATCAAAAGATAACTATGATCAACAAATGGCGACACCGATGCGATATGTTGATCAAGAAGGGCGTGCCAGTATGCCCAACCATATGTAAACAGTGCGACGAACTGGCAAAAGAAATTTGCGAGGATGTAAAGGAGTGTCATGTGCGTAGAGGGTTTGAACCTAAGTGACGGGGTGCCAGAGTGGTAAGTGGACTCGACTGCAAATCGAGTATCTCAGGTTCGATTCCTGATCCCGTCTCCATACGGGAAAGTAGGGAAATTGGTAACCCGCTTGGCCTGGGACCAAGAGAATGCCAGTTCGAGCCTGGCCTTTCCCACCATGGGGCCGTCGTCTAGTGGCAGGACACCTGCCTGTGACGCAGGAGAGGGCGGTTCAACTCCGTCAGGTCCCTTATAATGCTACAGGCTTATAATGGGCGGTTATAAGGTCTGAGGTTTATAAAAGAAAATGCTTGATTTATAGAAATGATCCTCATATAATATGAACATGAGAGGAGTTATAAATGAGTACATATGAGACACTTTCCCTTAATCCAGAACCTCCGGTGCCGGTGAAGGAAGAAGAGGCCAAGCCATTGATCGCCCAAAGGGCCCGCCCGCGTCACTCGCCTCCGTCTATGGTTGAGAATCGTCTCGCCTGCAGGCAGAGGGCATACGATTATGCGGTTCGTGAGCATCACCTTGACACCAGGGCCTATCACAAGCCGGGCAGTCTGAACCGGCATAAGTGCTGATCATGACTGAGCAAGAAGCACACACCAAGGCCGCCTTCCTTCGTAAGAAGTTAGGCAAGGAAGCAAAACTCTGGAGGATCAAAGTTTTCCAGAATCTTGGCTGGTACCTTACTGCCTACTACAAGGATGGGCATCTGTCTTTGCACGTTGGTAGTAATGGCCGCTGGTACACCATGTTTACTCTTTGTAAGTACCCGGGAGTTGGGGAGCTGGATTCTGGTTGGTATCCTGATAAGTACTACACCGATCCGATCAAAGCCATTGAAGAGACTCGTCAGATGCTTAAGAAGAAGGTGGCTTCAATTATCATTCTTGTACGAGAAAAAGGAGGAGTTGATGTATAAGGTGAAGGTCTACTTTAAGTGCCACCGGTGGCATTACTTCATCGCCAGGGACAAGGAGAATGCCATGGAGATCGCCGGGAGGATCAATGTTGAGGGGTGTTGGATCACCAACTCCGACGGCACTGAGGAGCTGTTCCCGGTTCATATGATCGCCAAGATAAAGGTCATCCCGCCTGACTATAAGGAGTTGGACCATGAAGAAAAGGGATAAGGTTCTTCTGGGCATCGGCATCTTCGGTCTTCTCGCCGCCTTGTGGAAGATACTCACCGGGAAGCGAGTCGGCCCTTATTTCGAGAGGTGATCAAGTGGGAGCACCAAAGGCCCAATGGGCCCTGATTCATCGCAAGATAGCGCATGATCATCTAGAGAGCACATGCTGTTCTGAGAAGTGCCCCTTCTTCAAGTTGAGGCATCACCGGGACCGAAAGAATCCGAACTACGGATACGAGACAGCCGCCTGTTCCATTCTTGGTAAGCGGCGCCCCCTTCGTCGATCAATATATAAACTTTGGCATCGTTCGCCGATCTGCCTTAGGGGTCAGGCGCTTCATCAGAACGTGAAAAAGTATAAGCTGGAGGAGTAGTTATGGATGCTGACGAGCGGGCGTTCCTTTGGCTAGAGAACGAGTGCCAGGAGTGTCCCAAGTGTATGGAGTTTATCTCCCATCTCCGCTCCCGCCTCACGGCCCCGTCGTTGGTCGTCAGAGGAAAAGTGATGGCTAAGATGATTTGTTCTAACTGCGGGCGGGCTGGAATCTACTGGAAAGACCTATGCGGCTCCCCGTGGACGTTCTGC